>Ga0126342_10007583_pt1 | contig 19406 bp, 14 predicted proteins | sample Cyp1metagenome_FD_92528 | JGI IMG/M metagenome (GOLD analysis project Ga0126342, IMG submission 92528) | Coral microbial communities from Lord Howe Island, Old Settlement Bay, Australia - Cyphastrea 1 metagenome | ecosystem: Host-associated > Invertebrates > Cnidaria > Coral ... | reverse complement strand
TTCTAGGAACTCTTCAGGGCTTGGCCACACGAAACGGCTGCACAAACATGCATGCAAACGTTGCTCATCATGAACAACTGCTGCAAGCACAAAATGACACATGAAAAGGCACATTTTTTTTTTTTTTGTGCCTTTTGATGGGATGGAATGGGATGGATGAGCTGAAACCATCCGATGTATTCCTATCGAACTTGACCGTACTTGACCCTGCGGCAGCTCAAAAGCTCAAACAGCCGGGCGGGAGCCCAGCCGGGTGCAGCCATGGTTCCTGAGACGTGCATTATGATGGTTCCGGATGACGTGGGATAGCAACAACATCAACAACCATCAACAACCTACAGTAGGTAGGTTTTGAATGGTTTTGATGGGGGTCTTACGAGACTTACGTATATGCTTCCATTTGAATTGTGTAGTGTGGGGGTTTGTAATGGCTTATCACTATGAGATGATAAAAAGAAATCAGAACCCCTACTGCACAACTTCGGATGTGACATTATGTGAAGTTTATTTCTGCTGGTCTTGAAACGGCTGATGGCTTCAATCTTGGGAGGCAAGTTGTTCACACTGCATCTTCAAACTCCTGGGGTACCAGAGAAGTGCTCCAAGGTGTACTGGGGCTAGGTGTTTGTCATGGAACCAATGGACCAATGGAACCCAACAATTCCACAGTTCCAAACACCAGCGTGGCTCTCAGCTGAGGCTCCAGTCCAGGCTGTAAAGGAGTTGGGTGGGTCACCACTTGGTGCTGGATTGGTTAGATTGGAACTTAATGACATTAGTTGTAGCTAATTATCAGACTCTGACTCATGTCTTTCAGATTCTTCACATTAGAGGAAGTCATCGGAATGATCTACCTTACCTCCTTGAGGATCATTTGACAGCATAGAACCTGCCCACGATGCGAAGGATGAGAGTGACTTCAAGCAGACGTTGCAACCTTGGCCAGCGGCCAGACATGGATGTGACCTACTTTTCGTATTTTTTCGTAGCTGATGATGCTGCACATGTTTGTTGCCCACTAGCGGTCAACCCAGCGTGGATGTATTGAGTTTAAATTCCCTGTCATTCTGCCAGTCAACCACCACCGCATCTGCCAACATTTGCTGGCCATGATGCCCAAGACCGGAGGAAGGCCTGGACTAGACATGAAAACTCCAGGCATCATCAACCTTCCACCGCACTCAGAAACAAACCCAGGGCGCAATCGGAGCAATGGACCGCTAGCATCACTCAGCGAAAGATCCTGACAAACATTCAACCTTTCTTGAACCCCAAGATCACCGAATCCATCCCTACAGGTCCCCAGAGTAAGTGTCAGAAAAGATGGAGCCCTACTGGGTATGTCAGTACTAAGAAAACACCAGGTTCATACCCATCTGAAACATTCAAAAATCAATAAAAATCATCTAAAACTACATGAATTGGTGGCCCATCCACCTCCTCAGCTGGCTTTGGGCGCGTTTTTCATGGCGTGACTCGCTATGCCCAGTGGTGCGGACTCCCAGTGATTCGAAGTCTCTTCTGGACTCAATGGATCTAAATATGTCCAAATGGTACAGTACCGATACAGTACCTATATGGGTTTGTCTGAAAATAGTGTACCCCTACACCCAATGGTTAATGATCATTATCCCTACTAAATGGCTATAATTGGGGGTATACCCCATTTTCAGACATACCCATATGCTTCTAGATTCTACACCCAGTTAGCTGGTAGGGGTGCATCATTGTCTACAGTTTCTTCGACTTTCTGGAACTTCTTTGGTCAGTTTGGGGCCCGGGGCCTTGCCGCCTTGCCTCCGTATTTCCAACACCTCATCGCACACATGGAGATACCAGCGACTGTTGGGATGGAAGGACTGCAGATGTTTCAGATTTGATGTCAGAACCCCTGCAGGAAAGCTCTATTTGAGGGTAAAGCCAAGTAAAGCCGGTAAAGCCCCAAGGACTTGATTTCCATGATTTTCCCTTCAAATTCCCTTACCATCCGGTAATCAAACGTGGTTTGCTGGAAAATCCATCATTTAGTTCGATGATTTTCCCAGCTACAACCTTCATTTAGTGCAGGGATTTTCCAGCTAGCCACGTTTGATTGATGACACCGGATGGTAAACCAATTTTTCAGGATCCATCATAATCCCATTAAATTAGGATCTGAATCCCACCATTCTCTTCAGGCTTCGTGACCAAGTGGCTAGACCATCGGAATTTTGGCTTCGTGGTGCCAGAAGGCGTGGCATGTGCGTAGCACAAGACACGGATGACAAAAGGACAGATGCTTGGTAAATATACCCCCACAAAATGATACAAAATGTAGTCTAATGATAATCAATCCTTCCAAGATCTTCCAAGGAATATCCCAAGTATTCAAAATTTCCCAATGCCCGGGGAAGTTGTGGACCACCTCACTGCCACTGTCGCTTCCTTGGCGCTGTCCAGGAGGGGGGGATGACGTCTTTGTGCATGGCTCTGTCTTGGTGGATGCAACCAGCTTGTCAGCAGGTGTGGGCCAGCAGAAATATGAGACATTAATAGACAGGTATGATCCCTTCCCCATAGTAAACACCCCTATAGAAACCACGGTCTAGTAGGGGATCTACACATATTTGGGATCATTTGGGGTGTGTTTAATATCAGGGGAATGGGGTTACGCATCATGTGAGCAGCTGATTGTGTGCTACTAGCCACTAGCTTGCCCTGTCCGGGGGCTGAACATTTTTACCAATCACCAAGAGGGATTTCCAGTGGCCTACGTCCCATGTTATGTCAGCGAATCCCCTGTGCAGTGAACCTTGGCGCCAGGTGACCGTGTGGAGTATGCACAAAAGCCCAGAACCCCAGTTGGGTGTTTGGAGATGTTGCCGCAAGCCCAAGCTGATGGAGGGGTTGATATATATATATATATATAGCTGGCAAACAGATGCATCACAACCCTCAAGTCACAAAGGTGACCTTTGTACTTTTCCCAATTATTGAGGATTATATTTTTATATTAGTTATATATAAATTAGTATCCTTATTATTGTTATTACTAACAATTATTAGAGGGAGATACCTCATAATGTCCCCGAATATTTGACCCCCCACTTCACCATCATGCCACCAGTCATGTCTTCAAAAATGATACAAAACAAATCAAACAGCATCAAACAGCATATGTTCACCCCGTCATAGCCAACAGAATCATGAGAAGATATTAGAACTACGAGGGTATAGTCTCTACAGCTCACTGTAGTACTACTAATATACATCATATAAATTCATACATAATTATATATATATATATATTATATGTATACACGATTCGTACTAATTCGTACACATATATAGTTGTTTGCATATGTTTTCCTCAACCAGTTGAAGGGGGGAAGTTCCCCCATTACTTGGTGCCCCTCAAAACATCAGGAAGGCTGCGGCGAAGCCCACGGCCAGCAGCTGTCGACGCATCGACAAGGTGGGGACCACTGGGCAATGATGGGAGTTGACCATTGGGGATGTAGGGGTGTAGGTCATCCAGAAATGGTAAAAAAAAGTGATCTACATGTATACATTGGGATCTGTGTGAATTATATTGAATTATAGTACCTCACTGCCATGCCACCATAAATTAACAATGGTTGGAATGATGGTTTGAAATCGGAACTGACCCCAAATCGTGTGACATCAGACATCCTGAATGTCATGTAGAATGATGTATCTTTGAGATACCCCCAGGACTTTCCTCTACAAAATCCCAACGGCTAGAGCTTTTTTAGGATGTATGAGCATGACCCTCAGGTTTGGGATGTTGTAGGTAGGCGGACATGTTGGGATGGATTCAATTGGAAATGGACTAAAACCTATGGGAGCATTGGAAAGGAGGAAAGAACGTCCACCTGTCGGCTATTTTGACAAGGCAACTAAGGCTTGATCCATTCGCCGCAACGTGCTTCCAGAAAACATTCGACTTGCTTTCAGGGAAATAAACATACCAGAAACATCCAGAAACCCATGGTATTTGATGGTGGAGACTAGCATCGTATCCAGCAAAAATGCACTGAGGACATCCCCATGGAGAGCATCTTCCCTGAGGGCAGCTGTATCACTTCAGTGCAGGACTTCTTAACGACTGCAGGCGCGAGGGCAGGTCGTGACCCCCTTCCTTTCAACCAAAAACTGATGTATGTCATTGGTGCAACACAAGGTCTTCCAATGTCTCACAAGATCTCACAATAACATATACAATAACATCAATGTGGTAAACTTGGTAGGTAAACTCAATAATCAACTTATCATCCCTAAGTGTGGTTGATTTCTGGGCTTGGCACCATCCCCCAATGGGATGATCCCCCTACCGGACTGTCATAAAAACCATTGGGGCTGAGGTGTCAGCCCTGCAGAGATGGAGTCCACCTACCGGGTGATGCAGCTTGGTATTGCGCAACATTGTGACATGAAACTAATATGGGAATCCACAGTATTTACCCATTATTGTTGGCTAGTGATACCCATCATCAGTATTATCCATTATATCCCCTATAAATCCCTATCAACAACTGTGACATTTTAGCGGTAACTCGCCAGCAAATAATCAATTTTAGAGATCATTTTCCCATATATTTTCCCATTGAAGAGGATAGAAAATGGGGCGATTGTCCCCGGGTTTCCCTTTGGGCCCCCGCTCTCGCCATGCCAAGGTCCCCGTTCATCGCCTCCAGTTCGGTTCGATGTCCTTTCCTGGTTATCTCTCAGCAAGGCTTTGCAGTCGCCTCCGGTCAAAAGCAACCGAAAGTCCATGACAATTCCCCATTTAGTTCGATGATTTTCCATGATTTTCCATTAAAACCTCCAGGTATAGGGGATTTCCAAATGCCATGTTTGAGTACCGGAGGGTACCAACTCTGATAGATTAAGGATGGTACCCCGAAAAAGTGCTAGGATGCAATGTGCTATCAATAATGAGACCCCTCCACATCCCTCCACTATTCGCAATAAACTAGTGTTTTTTGGTGGATTATTATCCCATATGCATGCTGGGCTGACATGGAAATCACTACAAGAAGATGGGAAAAGATATTTCCCCTTTGTGAACTTCAAAGTGGGTAAATTTGAGGAATGTGATGTTTTTTTTCTTCTGTTGATGTGCTTATGGGAGTCATTAACGGAGTTGGTGGGGTGCAGCCTGCCGCACAACGAGCACAGAGTTCGGTTGCTTCAAAGTTCAGAAAGAAATCCGATACCTTCGAAACTTGAATCAACCACTACATTGAGCTGACCAATTTCAAATATATACATAACATTGCATAGCCAACTAATTAAAGATGCGGACAGGGACAGGGATAGACAGGGACAGGGATAGTCAATATCGCTACAAAATGGGAGCTAGAGGGGCAAGTCAAGTGACCCTTGAAATATATGTAGATAATCCATCGACAACAGGGCTTCCACCATCAAGAATGGGTCATTCAACGATTAAAAGGGAATAACGGGGAGGATTCAACGAAAATATAGAACACAATCCCATGCCCCCAAAATCAAACAGACCGACGCCCTGCTTTAGTATACAGGATTTGTATGGATGTAATAGTTCATTTTTGGGGTTGAGAGTTGAGAGGTATCTTATTTTCAAGCATAAGGAATAGGAAGGGATTAAGTCCCAAACGGCGATTGGAACAGCGTGCTTTCATGCATTGATGACAATTGACATTTGGGAGTACAAACCTGCAGGAAAATCATGGAAAATCCAAAGATTTGGAGGTAAAAAAAAAATCCTTTCCACTCCTTCCGGGTGGATCACTTCCCTGCGTCACATTGGCAGGGCTTATCGATGGCTTCCGAGCCCCCACTGCTGGTGAACTGTCAACCCTCCTGCAGCTGTTGGTGGCATATGCTCACGGCTGCCACTGGGACTGGGCGTGGTGGAGTTGGGGAGTTGGGGATGGGGATAACTATGAAGGATCTATGAAGGTTCTTGGGCCATGAATCAAAGGCTTCGAAAATTCCTTTCCACACAATGCCTTGAACATTTCATACCGATGTTGTGTCAATTACTCTGGGTTCCGTACGTGGCATTCCTTCCACATTTCCGAAATCGTCAATCCAACACATACAGGGCCGCTGACCTGTACAGTTTTCTGGTCAGTCAATGCCCGAGAAGTAGGTTCACAACATCCAATCTCAATGCCTACAGCACTCAGAGACTTCCTTTGGGCTTCCAGGGTTCAAGATCATTTTACAGATCGCTGTCAAAGCATTCATTCCCCTGGCCCTGGGGTATGTCCGACATGAACCAAGTGATGTGAATGCGCTGCGGGAGCCCCGTGGAAGTGTTGTGGAAGCGTCCGCGGAAGACCCCTTATACAAAGCTCACATAGATTGCTCTCAGCCCCTCTTGATACCTAGGTGAAGCTGAAGGAAGCTTCCTCCTAGCTGATTTTGAGGGTGAGATGCTTGGGTCTCTTGGTGGCACCGGGAATGGCTTTTGAGTCATTTTCGCTGGATCGTGCTGCATTGACTGATGACAAATGACCCATGCATTGCCTGGAGGCACTGTGGTGAACTCAGCACTGCTGCGGTCCTTGCCACGCCAGTGCCCTGCCCAGTTGGATTTCCGGAAGACACAGGTGGTCTGGGTGCCAGTGCCACAGAAAAATAACATGTAATAACCGCAACGTACAGCTGGGACCTTCCGGGACTTCATCTATCCGTATGTGTGTAGTCTATGTACCATCTGGTTATGACTAACATAGCCATGGAAAATGGCCCATTTATAGATGGTTTACCTATTAAAAATTGTGATTTTCCATGGCTATGTTAAATAACCAGATAGTATATCTGTATGTATGTTTTCAACTATGTTGCGAAAGTCTCTTGATTTCACACCTGCCGGCAGAGTGCAAGGTCCTGGACAAGATCTTAAGACCTGTCCCTTTCCAGCGCAAACACTTCCCGCCTTGGTCCTCAGCACTGGAAGTCGCTGCACTTTTGCAAACGGCTTGGGGGATCAAATGTGAAACCTCAACTGAGATTTTTTTTTTGGGACAGTTTTTGGCAACTAGTGGCAGCAAGTTTTGAGAAGCTTTTGGCTGGTTCGATTGGTGTTGCTTTCTTGTGGCCAACCGCAGGCAGTGTTTGGTGTTTGTGGGGCAGTCTTTGATCGGACGATATCGGACGCAGATGGTTCTGCTCATCCTTCCAGAGCATTGGAATCCAGAACATTGGAACTTATGCTGAGATTCTTGCAAAAAATGCATGTCTGCCAGCTCCCCATTTCCCAATTTTGGAGCTATATAACTTGTGGGTAATTTTCTGGCTGCTAGAGATGCCAAGGTTGGGGCTACTAGTTGACCTGCGAAGCTCTGCATGTGGCATGTCCGCAGTTTTTCGAAAGGCCGTGTTGTGAGTGTTGTGATGGTGAAGAAAACATGTGCGGGGTATTGAAGTACTTGTATGAAGGTGTCAGTATGAGTGTTCTTGTTTTGACCAGTGGTTGTGGTTGATAATTGGTCATATTTTGTCATGTTTTGGACGGTTGGTGTTTATATGTTTTTTTAGATAACCATATATTTATTATATATATATATATGTTTGTGTAATAATAACTATATAAATATATAATATTATATATGTAGAAATACGATTGTTACTGCAGATAGAAAACCCGCATGATAATGGTTCATGTGTGCAGTAGAGTGCTCTGCCGGGGATCACCGCGGGTTCTTTGGCGACGCTCAGGTATCGACGCCTTCCGTCCTTTGATGGAGAGCCCAAAGATTACGAAACTGCTACTGGGACAGCAAGGGGCATGCCCTGCAGATCCCTGCAGCCGGGTCACAAAATGACCTGCTACTGAACACCAATCCGTAAGCTAGTTGTAAGCGAAAGTTGCATTCGCTGACCCTGGCCCATTGTGGTTCCGTTGCAACTGGATCGTTACATGTTCCCAAAATATTGGTTTGCCGTAAAAGATGCGTAAGCTTTAGTTCTTTGAAATTGTTTTGCCAAATGTAAAACCTTAGAAAACGTAAGTAAACAGAAGCTCCTATGTAAGCTTTGAATTCTCGGAAAAGGAACATGAAACAATTTTTGAACACGGCTCGATTGTTCATCAAATAGCGGTGCAAGTGATTTGCTCACCAGAAGGTGCCACAATGTTAAACACTGGCATTTTCCAATGTTTTCAGGTTTTTCAGTGCCATTTGTGAATGGAACGCCAGGCGGTCCCACTCAGCAAAAGTATATATACAAAAGTTCCAGGGTGGCTTGATGGGTTCCCGATGGTTGAGGATGTGGGGCGCTGATGCTGATTTCGAGAGTTTGATGCATCAGGTCAGAAGGGTGGGATAGTCTGCTGCAGCATGTTTTTCCATGAAGGACTCTTGAAAGTTGCGAATACGCAAATTAATCCCACGAAAGGGTAACAGATATAGAAAACCAAACACCGGAGACCGTGCTTTGGGCATCGTCGATGGGATAACTTGGGTGGATCTTCCTATTTCTTTCCCATTTTCCAAAAAACGGGTGTTTGGAAACGGAGTTTCAGCCCATGTTTGGGGCTGCTGTTTCTACATTTTTTGGTGAAACATGTGATCCAAATCAATGGATATCATTGGATATCTAGCCATGGGTAGCCTGGGAATATCCCATTGCAGGAGATTCCCATCCAGCTGAAGATTGTGCCACAGGGTGTCTTGGACATCCAATTGGCCTACTCCACGGGTGATCGTCGCCTCGGAATGGCGCGGATGTTGGAACGGCTGCGGCTCGGATGCGGTTAAAAAGGCGGTTGATACCCTCTGGTAATTTAACATAGCTATTGAAAATGGCCATTTATAGTGAGTTTTCCCATTGAAAATGGTGATTTTCCATAGCTATGTTAAATTACCAGAGGGTAATGGGTATAATGGATGTGTTTCAACAATGATTCATGAATCAGTGAGTTATTTGCATGGCATATCATGCGTGCATGTAATGAACGCATATCCACTCATACTGCATGCCCAGACCCAGGAGTGCTAGAGAATAGTTGATCAGCTTGTGTTGGGCGTGTTGGATGGGTGGTTGGTTCAGTTCAGGCTTTGTGTTTGAGTCCTGGGCCTTCCAAGGCCTTCCAACTTGGTCTCCGCCCTTCCGGATAAAAAGCAGACTTTCAGCCGCAGTTCTCCTTCTAGATGATACGTGGAGCTGCAATCATCCCTTCTCCCTTAACTACACTCATTGCCTGGGGAATCCAATATTAGGAAGGGATTATGAACATACAACCCATGGAGCGAACATTTCGAAGACCGAACGTTGGTTCCTTGGTCCTTCAGTGGTATTTCAATTATTGGTCAATGGCACATCTTTTTCCCTCCCTCCATTTGGATGATTTTGGATGATGCCTTTGGCATCTAGCTGCCTTTGGGGCAGCTGTATACAAGGTGAGGAGCAAGAGGATGACTTCAAATGAGTTCACTCCATGTTATTTTGTGATATTTTTTGTAGACTAGGTTGCGATCCATATGGTTCAGCAATTTGGAAGCCAGGAATTAATGATAACTACTGCACATAGTAGTTAGTTTCAGATATTTTGATATATTCATGCAGTAAATGAATCTAAATGATCTACTCGATAGACGCAGTTTGTGGAGGATTCACTTTAAGCAAAGCCCTTGGGTCCCCTTGGGTGCTTGGCTGATTTGGCCTTTGATTCCAAGGATTGATTGGCATGCTTATCATTCCCAGAACCGGCGAGCGCTCCATTTGCCAATGTCTGTGATGGAGGTTTGAGGGAATCATATGAGCCCACATTGGGCACCCATTGAACCGAACGCCATCCATTTGGGATCATTCAGTCGGTCGACAGTCTTGACCCAGCCCCTTTGAGACAGAATGTTGACATTTTGGATGTGTCCTGGACGGGCGAAAGAAATGCGCATCGTAAGACTTAAGACCGAAGAAGCTGACGGATCTTTCAAGCATTGTTCTGACGTCATTCTGAATTTGGCCAATGCTCTGTGCTGCTGATTTCAATATGTTTAATTAATAATATAATGTAACCCCAAAATCAGGATGGCTATTGGACATGATCCCGAACATGTGCTGGGACAGTAAATTACGTTCTCGTTCGCGGAGGCGACCTATGCCATGGATGATTTGCATCGAATAGAGGTCCGGCGGGGGATGGCTGGGGTCAGCAGGTCCAGATTCCCAGCATGTCCCAGCAGGCGATCCTGGTGACTCAGAAGCCAAAGGAAAGCTCTTACCAAGCGGCACGGCGGAACACGGAGGAGGTTTTGGCAGATGTGAAGGTGCCGGATGGAGTCGCTACAGGCAGATCTATGGTAGAATCTATAGCCTATATGAGAGAGTTTGTAGTTATCTAATTAATGTTATCCCATAGCAGACGACCATTGTAGCACTTCAAATCGGGGACAAAGACATGTCATGGCACACTTCCTGTTGCCACATTTTGGTAATGTTGGAGTCTTTAGATATCTTTAGCATGGATGCACATGGTCACATGGTGGTGTTCAAGGCAAGGAAAATGCCATGAAGCTTCTGCCAGCTGATTCTGCACAGGCTGACCCTTGCGGGTGGAAATCGCTGGAGCGCAATGAAAGAAGCTTGGACGCCGCAAAAAGATGGATGGAATAATATGGATAGGATGACTAATAGGATGGCAGGGTGATGGTGCCGTGCAACGTCTGGAGTCCGGGCTGGATCTGAAATCCATCAAACATTCCCATGGAAATTCAATGATTCCAATTGACGTCCCAGGCTTCTACCACAAGAGCCTGGGGGTGAGAAAGCTCTCATGTGCTGTGCCTGTGGTTGCACTATGTTGCACAACCGCTGTGGACTCTTCCATGCTTTCGACCACCTTGATCTCGTAGTTTGTCAATATTTGACATAGCTATGGAAATGGACCATTTATAGATGATATACCGATTTTGATTGATCTTCCATGGCAAACTGTTAGATTATCGGAAGACCTTGGGATACCTTGGACTTTTGCTGCTTGAAGAGTGGAAGTCCACAGAAGTGATGTTGACATATGTTGACAGTCTTGATCAGATCCCCAGTTCCACGGATTCCACAGGTGCGCCTGGTAAGACACAGCATGGCTTTAAGATGGCGAGAAAAACATGGTTTGGTGGATCTGGGCGACAAGAAGGATCCGAAAGAGTCTTGTGACTGCTTCCACGACATTTTTTTGCCACTCTGATGTTTTGTTTTCAGATTGCTCTTACCCCCCAGTGGTTGTAAACGATTATCGAATGGCTTTCGAAACCCAAAGACCTCCTGGAAACCCTTCTGCCTTTCCCGTATTGCCTTTTATTTGGCTTCAAAAACATTCAAACACATAATATGGGTGTTTCCATGTGTTTCCCCAAAAAAGGGCCCATCAAAATCTCCAAAAACCAGTGGTTTTCCTTTTAAGCATGACATATTGAAACAGCAACCCTCAGCGTCAGGAGAAGGCAGCGCAGATTCAAAAGTGGGCGGCCAGCGAGTTGGCCAACGCAGGTGGCACCGGATTGTGCCAGGTGTAAGTGTTACACCTTGGTAACAAGTTGGTGATATAGTCTTTATATTTGTTTACATTGATGATCTGTGAATAATATCTGCATACAGTATATATATATATTATATGTATATATATATATATATTGATAAACATATACATATATATGAAGATTTTGTGATAGATATTGAATGGGCATTTTGGTGACCACACATGTTTGAGCAGTTGCAGACCAGCGGCACCAGGCGTAGTGATCCCAGAGGACCTGTCCTTCATGGGGGACGCCAAGGCTCACAAGGCTGAGAAGGCGAAGAGAGAGAGAGAGAGCGAGAGAGAGAGAGAGAGAGAGAAGTCGTCGACGGGGTTGCAAAATCGCTATCATTTTAGCGATGATTACTATGACATAATGATAGTTATAGTATGTTATAGCTAGATTTTTGTGGATATATGATATATGATTATGATAGCAAATATGCATATATATATATACACATATTCACTTATATGATTATATGGACTCCATAGCAAGAACACATCACCATGGACTCCATATGCACGTGATGAAACATATGTCAGGTCACTGCCAGTGAGGCCAGCCAGATGACCTCGGAGGTGTGATGGGTAGCCCGGGGAATCAACGGAAAAACCATGAAACAATGGGGATTTAAACAAAAAAAATATGGACATATCATGGGTATATGAATTTTGAATTGTATGTATATATATATAACTTATATAGTATATAGCCTATGATTATGATGATCTGGATGTTGAAAGGTGAGGCATATATTCGCCCATATTCGCCCCATTTTGTCACGTTTAAGTGGAAATGCTTGGTCAAGTTTTATGATTTGTCATGTTACAAGTTCACATGCATTGCAAACAACTTAAGTCAGGATTCTTGTTTGATGACTTTCATGTTTCTTCTTCAAAATGTGGAATGGCAAAAGTAAGTCTACCTTTTATTTAAAACGCATATTTGTGAAAAACATATTGCAAAACACACGCTTCCTTTCCAAAATGACAAACATTTTTCTCCGACAGAGGTATTGCAAAAACTATAGGGAAAATAGACCTTTTGAACAACTATTGCAAAAACAGTCTTCCTATAGAGGAATGGGTACGTTGCAAGGCTTGCTAGAGCCATTGGTATCTTTTGTTCACGTGCATTTTTTTGTATATTTGAATCTTATCGGTGGCTCTTGTGTACTCTATGACTATTATATAACTAATTTCCAACATGTTGGTTTATAATGAACAAAATTGGATGAAACCCAAGTAGTCTTGTAAGGTTTTTTGTGCTTTTGATACGATCTTTGCAAGTCAAGGGTGATGTTCCATAGCCATGTTGAATGATCAGGTCGTAAAACCTCGAATTTTAACAGCTAACTATAATATAATATAATATATATATATATATCAATATCCGCTCCATCAACATAGATACACAAATTCTCCCCCAGAGTAACCTACATTCCTACATTTCTGTCAGGCGCCAGTGGGAGCGGTTGCTGCAGCGGATGTTTCGGCAGAGAATGGAATGCCGACCGTCAACATCCGCAAACCTGCGAGGCGGGGCTTTGCTGGTGTGGAGGAGGAGAAGGAGGAGGAGGAGGAGGGGAATGATTGATGATGTAATATGATGTAATTCGTTTTCAAAATCGCTAACCCAAAGTATCACTTTGCTCTGTTGGGTGACTTACTGTGTAAGATGCGCTGAGGCCGCCCAGACCGAGCCAGAAAGCCTGGAACCCAGGGCATTGGCGCTGATAGGATGTGTAATGTGTGCCTAAGAAAGGTGGCTGCTAAAAGTCATGACAACTTGGGAATCCCATCCCCCTTTCAGAAAAAGATGCACCCTGATTGTATCAATCCCCTACTAAACCATGGTTTCTGGGGGGTGTGAAATATTAGGGGGAATATGGGGGAATGGGTTATTTCCAATTTCAACTTGCTTCTATTGGTACATACTGTAGGGGCGACCAGGTCGGAAGTTTATGTTTTGGTTTCTTTTGGCTGAGCGACTGCTGTCACCTTTCGCTTGCGGTAGCGCTTGCTCAAGAATCACCAAGAAAAAAGTGATTTGATGGTCTTGTGAGGTTTAAGACAGGCTGGATGGGTATGCAAACATTACAGTAGTTTTTGACAGAACGGTTATGAAGGTGAAAATACGGTTGTGCGAACCAGGAGGTGTTCGGACTGCTGCGCAGACCTGACTTCGATCCCAGGGCCCATGAAAAGAGATCCCTTTGCACAGCTGTTTGCTTTGGCTAAACCAATTCTGAGTGAATATGCTAAGATTTGCTATATATATAATTACACCAATATCAACATTTGGTGGTTGCTCCTGGGTCAAGCAACCCATCACGGATCTAATCAAATACCTTCGGCTAGCTCCGCGCTTCGGCCTCCAAGCTGGTGTGATGGCGGGGGCTCGTGGTGGAATGTTGGGCATGACGCAGCAAAGTCTTTTGGTTCGGAATTCATGGTGTATCCCTGGGTGCCTGTGCCTCCAAAAAATGGAAGAGATGGAAGGAATGGGCTGAATGAATCATCCTTATGATGTTCATTCATTGTGGAACTAGTTTTTTTTATTGCAAGATCATCGTAAATCAGGACCACAAGTACTAAAAAAAGGCTTCTGGGAGAGGTGTTATTACTGGGGAAAGGCCATATTAGGCTGATGTGTTCTCAAAGTGTGTGTGGATGCATGGCAATGCAATAAGTACGTACTATGATGATTATGAAAACAGATGGGATGCGATGAGGAACCAGTGTGCATGTCAATCACGTTACCACATCGACATTGCCCAAGATGTACATCCCCTACATGCAACCCCAAAATGGCCATATTATATTTCAAAGGACCATCATTTTCCAGATAGCATTCTTGAGGTTCCATCTCAAATTGGGCTGCGGGGTTTTTCCAGGCGCCACAAAGGGGGGGAATGAGGACGGACGGTGCATCAGAATCACCGTGCCTCTGCAGTTGTGCCTTGGTGGCGATTTGCAGCTGATTTGCCTACTGAAGATTAAGATTTCAGTGGAATTTTGCCCAGTTTATAGAACCAGATGGTCAAAATTGAACTGGAGTCCACTAGGGTGCCCGTGAAACCAGGTGCCCAGCAGGCGTGTCACACAGCACGATCCCGACATTGCTGGAGATGTATGGGCCAGCAGCAAGCGGCCGGTGGGCATGAAACCGGCAGACACTTGACATGTTTAGTGAAGTGTCACCATTCAATGTGGAAATCAATGGCTTCCCCTGGAAAATGATCTACAAATGGTGGGTTTTCCGCATCTATGTTAAGCTTACAGCAGGGGAAGTTTTGGGGTTCTCTAATCTTTGGATCTACCTAAACTTTTGCCTGTGTGAAGATGACTAGAGGTCGAGGAAGATGTTGGCTGGCTATGGCTGGCTCATGATGGCACCTAATCAAAGAACATTTTCCTCAACACCTCCAAAGGAGAGATCTCAACCATCCTCCGTTTCGGGCTCCAATCATACCGCAAAGATGCGATAAAACGCAGTTGCTTCCTGCATGTGTTGGGTATCTCCCAAACGGGTGATAGCCCAACATGCCAACTGGTGCTGTAGACTATCAACTGGTGTTTGCTTCAGTTTGAGCAACACATTCTTGGGATGCCTTGAAACCGCCAACCACAGCCCAAGCCCGGGGCCATTTAGCGAATTACTATTGTTATTATTATTATATATTATTATATATTATTATATATTATTATTATTATTACTATTACTATTTATATATTTATCATCAATTTATTATTGCCGTTATTGTTATCATATATATATATACACTTGCAACTGATAGATAGATTAGATTAGATTAGATTAGATTAGATAGATTTGATATCTTAGATATCTTAGATATTTTAGATAGATGGATAGATAGATAGATAGATAGATCTGGCTGGATGGATGGATAGATGGATGGATGGATAGATAGATAGAAAGAAGGAAAGAAAAAAATACAGAAAAAAACAAATATATAAATAGATAACTAGATACATGGATAAATCGATAATAGATAAATAGATAGATCGATTATTGTGCTACTTATATCTACTCACGACTTTGATCTGTCAGTCTGTCACCCCCTATGTCCCACTTCAAAACCATCAGCGTCTCGCCCATGGCGGGCATGGCTTAAGGATGCCAGCACCCTTGAAGACTGGACGGTGGCTTTCAACATTCGCGCCATGATTCCTGCAGCTGGGTGGCCAGTTATGGCCTGAAAGGCCCTGAACACCGAATTAATGAAATACCCGATGCCAAGCAGCCCGACATGAAATGACATGAATCATATTGAATAATCAGATCCAATGTCAAACCAGAGTTTCTTTTCGGGACTGTTTGAAGTAGTTTCAGGAGGGGGTTATCCAGGGTTATCCACAGATGATACTTGGAACTATTGAATTACTATTGAGTGATATTTTTCGTGTCCCTCTTTGCCTTCGTATCCTCAAGGCAAAGATCAGGCTGAAAATGACGCGCCATTTTTTCCCTCTCCAAGCGCCTTGCCTTATTGGGAAATGATTAGAAAGTTGGAGCATCATGGCTGGTGGTGCCAAGATGTGACAGTGCTTGAGGACAAGCACAAAGAAACACAAATACGTTGCATGTTAAATGCTCACAATAGGTGTAGTCTTCTAAGGGCATCCTTGCCATCACAGATTTACTGTATATGAAATCAATAGAACCTCACCCAGATATTATATGCTTAGTAAATGCTATAACATAATTATAGGTATATGAATACACGCACACATATTTGTATATACATATATCAGATGTACATCCAGAATCATTTGCATATATCACTGTGCGTCTATCTATCGATAGATCAATGTATATATATATAGGGAGAGAGAGAGAGGGAAATTGGATATATGTAGGCAAATTTTATATGTACGCATATTTTTGCATACATTTTGTATAGATATTCCAGATATTATCCATACTTGAATTATGCCTACATCCATAATCCACATATTATCCATATATTATCCATATTTTCATCCATATATTATCTATATAGATTATCTATAGATTATCCACATATGTGTATATATATATATTATATGATATTATATTTTATTATTATTATTATATTATCTTATGTTTACTATTATATTATATATATGTCATATATTATCGATAGATTATCCGTAGATTAATTCATCATGATCCAAGGAAGGCTTCGAGGATGGCACCTGGCGTATCCGTTGCACCAGTCAAAAGGCGATCCTTTGTCGCCACTTGGACTTCGGTGCGTTGCGCTTTCGTTTGGGTGAATCATGGGAAAATCATGGGGAAATCCGCTATAAATGGAGGTTTGAATGGGGAATTTCTCTATAATCGTTATAATCTCTGGATGATTTATAATGACCTCACGTCGTGACGTCACTGGAATGATGGTCAGTAAAGATAACTATCCCAAATTGACATTATTTTAGCTGTTTTAATGCTGGGTGATTATAATTCAGGCAGATAACATATGTATATATATATAATATGATTATATTATATACATATTATATATATATGATAATATATTATATATGTATAGTGTATGATGTATATGGTATGTATAGATATTAGATAGATATACAGATATACATGTAAATATAGATCAAAAACTGGGAGTTTTGATTTGCTTCGATGGTGGCATTACGAATTAATGATGGGTAGACCAAGGGGGTGAATATGGGAATGGCTTCGGCCATAGATAGAGCAATTAGCACTTAACTCCTATCTAAAGTCAGCCATGTTCGGCTCGGTGGGCCATGATTTTCAAGGGGAGAGAATGGCACAGCTTGGGTTTGGAGAAGCTACTTCTAGTGCATTTGCGTGAATTTGAGCAGACTCTGAGGCCGAATACTCCAACTGCTGGCCCTTTGCACGGCATTTTTGACGCCGGGCCTTTTGGCGATGCAGCCCATTTGTCCTTCACCCAACCGCCGGGACTCGTGGCACCGAATCGGCACTTCCACCTGCACTGCCATGGTTTATTAAGGGGGCTATTCCCCAAAGAGTGATACCACGATACTCAACTGGTACCCCATGGTACCCAAGCACAAGAGCCGTTGGGGGTTGACATGACCAGCTCAGGACCTCCAAGACTTGGCCGCACTGCACGCGACACAGTTCACCGTTGATATCTTGTACATTGTGTTGTCCACAGCAACTTGGAGACCCGTAGGATGAAAGTTGAAACATATGGGTTTGCCCAAACATGGGGGCTAATAATAAGAATGGGGAAAAATGGTGGAAAGATCATTGACATTAATAATTGTATAATTTGCTGGTATCGAGGGCCGGTCTGGTAGGGAGAGACAGTGTTTTGAATTTGATCTATGTGGAGTGGGCTCAGCCGCTTTGAAGGGGTATGCGGTTGGTTTTCGAGGGGCACAGTCAAGCGCTCGACGCAAATATCATTTTTCGGCCATCAAAAAGTGTTGCTGCATTCAGTGGTGACAGGCTCTAGGAGTCTTGATTTGAAACTGGGCTGCCTGATTTTGAGACAAACCCATGCCCGACCACTGCTTGATTCTTAGATAATTACCCTCTGGTTATTTAACATAGCCATGGAAAATGACCCATTTATAGATGGTTTACCTATTGAAAATTGTGATTTTCCATGGCTATGTTAAATAAACAAATGGTAATAATCTTGCACAGCTTTGCAAGCAGGACATGGTAGGACTACCACCACTGCCTCAAAAGGCCTTTGTATGCTGGACCTGCGCAGATCTTGAGAACAAAAGTTGCACTTTGGAGGCTCCCAATATCCCTTCTGATTACATATGTTACAATTGATATCAATGCTTTTCTTAGTTGTTGTATATTTGTGATGGTTAGCTACCCGGCTGAGTAGCTTGGATCCGAAATGATCCGAATCCTCGGCCCAGGTGGTGTTTTTCACATTCTCAGTAGTGACCAAAGACAAGTTTGAGTTGGTGGCCTTCAGGATGGCTTGGTGATGAGATGTGATGAGCTTGAGCTTCCGGGGTATTCCTTAAACACACAACATAGGCCCCGGGATCCTTGAACTCTGGCAGGTATAAGGTGCTTTGCACTTTTGTTGGCTTGACTCTGTACATCTACGGCATGCCTGTTACCATCACACTAAACCTTACTGGAAGCCATGCTGACCGTGTTCTTGGCTGTGTCATGGGATCTCATGGGATCTGATGGACCTGATGGACCTGATGGACCTGATGGACCTGATGGCTTCATGTAGCTTCGCAGGAGTGTTATGGCGTGGCAATTGCGACATGCCGGCCTCTGGCTGGATTTGTGACTTGGCCGAAGTTGCGAAACGTCCAGAGGCCATCCATAAGTGAAAATAGTGATGCACATGCGCCTTTCCTTTCCTTTCCTTGGTCAAATGGTGACATGTTCTTCGCTTTTCCATTTCCTTTGATCTGCACTGCTCTCAGGGCAGCCCTAGTGGGCGATGTCATGCAACTCGTCCACTACGCAGACGTCGGCTTTGGACAACTGTGGTCACTCGGCTCAGTGGTTGGGGTAGCGTATGGTAGCGGTAAGCAGCGGTAAACCACATGTTATCCTCTCAGAATTGTGAGTTAAGAATAAACATGCCACATGACATTGTATCATTATATCATGATATGATATCATATAATACCCCATATCTATACATAAAGTCCACTACATACGTACATACATACATACATACATATATACATACATACATACATACCTACCTACCTACCTACATACATACATACATACATACATACAGACACACACACATACATACATACATACATACATACATACATACCTACATACCTACATACCTACATACCTACATACCTACATACCTACATACCTACATACCTACATACCTACATACCTACATACCTACATACC
>Ga0126342_10007582_pt1 | contig 19406 bp, 15 predicted proteins | sample Cyp1metagenome_FD_92528 | JGI IMG/M metagenome (GOLD analysis project Ga0126342, IMG submission 92528) | Coral microbial communities from Lord Howe Island, Old Settlement Bay, Australia - Cyphastrea 1 metagenome | ecosystem: Host-associated > Invertebrates > Cnidaria > Coral ... | reverse complement strand
GCACGTTGCATAGAAGTATTGCACGTTTCATAGAAGTGTGGCACGTTGCATAGAAGTATTGCATGTTTCATAGAAGTGTGGCACGTTGCATAGAAGTATTGCACGTTTCATAGAAGTGTTGCACGTTGCATAGAGAAGTATTGCACGTTTCATAGAAGTGTGGCACGTTGCATAGAAGTATTGCATGTTTCATAGAAGTGTGGCAAGTTGCATAGAAGTATTGCATGTTTCATAGAAGTGTGGCACGTTGCATAGGAAGTATTGCACGTTTCATAGAAGTGTTGCACGTTGCATAGAGAAGTATTGCACGTTTCATAGAAGTGAGGCAAGTTGCATAGAAGTATTGCACGTTTCATAGAAGTGTGGCACGTTTCACAAGCCCCGTAATCACGTTCTTGTTGGAACTCTCTCTCCCTCTCTCTAAAGATACATTTCTTTCTGCAGCCAGGCACGGGATCATGGACATGACCCAACTTGTTGTCAACATCATCCAATTTGTCCATGGAAAATGACACAATTCGTTGCGAACATCAATATCCAAGAATGTGGCCTGGATAATCCTTTTCCCCCTATTACTAAACCCACCCCCAAAAACTAAAAACGAGGGTCCATCTCTAATTTTGGAAAACTTCAGATTGGCCAATTTGACTTTTATTTGATCCCCTTTAGAAAACAAATTAAAAATAAAGCTACCATTTGTGGGTTTCGCCCCTAATAATAAAAACAAGTCAACCCCGAGGTGTTTATTATTAGGGTCCGTCCGTTTTTTTTTGTTTTTTTATATTAGGGCGTTTAATTGATTATTAAGGTTTTAAATTTATTAATAGGGTCCGCTTTGAAAACCATGTTTTGCAATTTTAATTGTGTTATAAAAACAATTTAATTGACTTTGAAATCGGAAAAATCGTTGTTATTATTATAGGTTTGAATTTTATTAATAGGGTCTCTTCGAAATCCAATGTTTGGCAATATTGTAATTGCGTTATAAAAGAAAAATTAATTGATTTTGTAATCGGGAAAAAAAGTTTTTATTATTAAGGTTTTAAATTTATTGGGTCTCTTCGAAATCCAATGTTTGGCAATATTCTAATTGCATTATAAAAGGAAATTTAATTGATTTTGTAATTGGAAAAAGAAACGTTTTTATTATTAAGGTTTTAAATTTATTAACAGGATTCCCTAATCATAAAAACTACCTGAGGTGTTTATTATTTAGGGGGGGTCTAGTATTAGGGGGAAGAGTTATTCGACAGTTTCCGATACCAGAGACTCTGGGACTATGCCATATGCCATTCAATGGAGAAAGAACAACAAAGGTTGTCTCTGGAAGGCTGTGGGGCAGCTGGCACGTCAGAGACAAAAGTGGGGCCGAAGTGCAGATTAAATGCTTATTTCACTCATGAGCAAACCGTCCAGGTCATTGTTAACGTCTTGACCTTGTTGATGCTTGTTGATGATTGTTGATGTTGGTACGGGGTTGTTCAAGGTGCCAAGGTCTTTCATGACATGCTCGTCAAAAGATCAGTAGGAAAAAAGAAGGAAAAACAAACGATATACTATCCACTCAGCTAACATACAGTAACAGAATATCTACCCTGGCTTCGGAATTTGTATATCAATATGTTCTTTTCTCTTAAGCAGGGTTGCTCCCTAGCCACCCCGTATCTGATTATGGGTTGCAGCTTGTTGGAGAGCCCTAAGTAATGTCTGCTGGCTTATAAACCCCACTAAGTCTATTTATCCTGTTATATCTACCATTAAGCCAACGGTTACTCCAGTAATTATTAAGTTAACCACCAACTATGTGTATAATTATATATATATAGAGTTCTAGTATATCATGTTATATATATATATATCTACATATATCCACCATTAAGCATTAAGCCTCAAGCCAACAGTTATTCCAGTAGTACACCATTGAACTGGCCAATTCTACCATAGCAATTCCGCCCTTCGAAAAACCCGCCTTTCGCTGCATTGATGGCATCGAACCTTTCGAGGTTCGGCTCATGAAATTTTCTGGGTAGCTTAGGATGAGGTGGGATACCAAGAAATGTCGACACTATACGGCATTATAGATAAGTATCCCTGAAGATATCAATTCAGAAGTTCATTGTTCATGAGGATATAACACGTTTTTTCACCGTTATGAACATAGAGATTCATGGGGATAAAAATTGTGGGTTTCATTGGGATTGTTCATGGGAACATCATCCATACATGGAAATTTATCGGATAATGATGGACAATTTTTGGATATCATTACAGTAGATATGTTAGAACCAACAAGATACATGAGTAATTCCCTTGTATGTCCTCAAATGGCCATCTAATTGGAATAGAATAGAATGGGATCTTTTTTTCCGGAGAGGCTGTGACCAAAATAGTCATCCCCCCGAGAATGCCAAAGATGCCAATCTCAATAGGAAAGTGATGATGAACCATACAATTTTTGGGTACAATAGTTTCAGGAAGAGAAACGCATTTGAATGAAATTAGTTTCTCTATGTTTCTGTATGTTTCTTGCTTTCTGCTACTGTTGCCCTATCTATCTGGGTAAATTACAATATTTCACTCACCTGAAATGTTGGGCCAACCATGATTCCAGGGTTCGGTCACACCCAGATCTATGGTTATTTCATAACCACAAACCCAACAGTAAATCGCTCCAAGTCATTGGGTCTCCCAGTCCCCAAAAAACTAAGCGTCCCACATGGTAGGGCGACTCGGCCTCGCGGCTGGCCCCAAGATAGGGGAAATCTCTGGAGGGCTTGTTGGGACAATCACCTATCAATGGGTATCTACTTTCAGAACGATTGGGATTTATCCTCTGTTTTTTTAAACATAGCTACGGAAAATGGCCCATGTATCGATGTTTGTGATGATTTTCACCCATTAAGAATTGTGATTTTCGATAGCTTTCGTTAGCTACGTTCAATAACCAAAGGGTTAACCCCAAATAAAAAAGCTGTACACCTGGAAACTATATGAATTTGTGGGAAAACATCATTGGCAACACGTTGAATTTTGCTGGTGCTGCGAACCAAAATCCTCCATATTTGCAATTGGTTGTGGATAAAAACTTCATGGCTTCTTGATTCCCTGCAAAAAGTGTACAGTAACTCTTGGTGGCTTCTGTTTACAGTAGTAAATCAGTAAATGCATCTAACAGCTTTGTATCAAGTTAATCCATCTAAGATCTACTAACCCATCTAACAGTTGCGTTTGGTAAATCCAGCTAACAGTTCTGTTTAGTCAACCCCAAAAAAACACCAAACATCCAGATCTGTCTGCCACTCGACTCCAGGTTTTGGATCTGGCCATACCCCAATCACCTGAACCCCCACCATTCCAGTGCCTTGATGTCTTCCTGAATGGTCACAGCAAAAAAGTCCCATCTTGGGATTTAATCAACAAAAATTCTGATGCCCATGCGTTCCTTCGGAACATGGTCAGCCCAAAAGAAAAAAAACATGGGCTTTTCCCCCATCATTGGGATATTCAAATGGCTACGGGCCAAGTCATTGGGTATCCTTGGGAGTCCCCAGAGTCCCCTGGGGAAAAAAATGACCAATCCCCATTTTTTCTATGGGTCCTGTAGTCGCTTCACCTGGCTGGAAAAATGGTCCATGGTCAACTTTGGCTTCCGGAAGCGATGCCATACAAAAGAGATGTGTACTAAATATTTATATGTTGCTATCTAATATCATACGTAAATAAGATTTAGTATCTAATCTTCTATCATGTGTATCCAATATTTAGTCATATTCACTCAATGGGTGCATTCCACTCGATCTCAGCCATGGCGGGATTGTTTATTTAACTAATAATCGCTAGAAACAGATGATCTCCTTATTCGGAACCTCAATCTCTACAGAAATGTGTACTTGGTCGGCAGGTAAGTGGCAGCCCCAGCTGTAAGTGGACTAATCCTATTTATCCATATTTGCCCTTCTTATAATTGGGGTGATTATGTCAACTCAGGATTTGTCTTAGCAATGGTTGATTAGTTTGGGGGGATCCTCTTCAAATTTCGACCATCTGCTGCTCAAATGGTTCCGCCTTTTTTCATAGCCAGTGGGGGTTCTGATTCTCCGGGCTTGACATAATCGCCCGCCTGGCTTTCTGGAAAATCTCATAGTTAACCATGATGGGTTCCCGGCCAAAAAGCCTCCATTTTTCGTTCCACTCTTTCAGCCAGGTTTCTGAAAAAACACCAGAGGGAGTATACTATCATTGTCTGAAATATCATGTCATATTATCATAGTTATTATATCTACTATCATATTATGTCATATCACCATAGTATACCATACCTATATCAAAGAAACTATCCCCAGAAACTCTCCCAAACTATCCCAGAAGATACCCTCCAGTAACTTCACATACCTACGACCCGACCCAGCCATCGGGCTTGGACGCTTCGATCCTTTCCACACCGAGCGTCGTGGCCGCCTCCGGGGGTGGCACGATCCGAGCACCTGCCGGGGCGGTTGAACGAAATCATTTGTAATTTGTGCTATCATGTGATACCATATGCTATATTTGCTATATGAATATCATACTGTATACATATCATATGATATAGATAATGTAATCTGATATCATACGATATTATCATGATTAACCACGATTAATTAGGTCTCAAAAAAAAAGGGATCCCGCGCCGCATGTCACGGTCATATACGGTCGTCGCACCTCCAAGGAAACCCCTCAGCGGCGCAGGCGCGGTGCTTCACGTAGAAAATGCAGAAACCCAAGGGGTCTCATTTGGAAAGTATCTACTCTCAGGGTATTTCAGGGTGGATTTGTCCATATCTGTTCCATTTTTTTTTCATTATTTTTCTATGTTTACTATTACTGGGTCAGGATATATTGGAAGCAACAACACAGACCACATTCACCTGCTGCGGAGCAGCTACTTTGGAAACAAACGTCGTGGTCGCCAGTTCGGCGCCAAAAAAAACGACAATTCTATGGCTGGCATTTTTGTTTGACCCATTTTGGAACACCAGCCGTTTTTTTCTGTTTTACATCAGCTTTCGAATCTACTAGCCGAATGGGGGCTTTCCAATCCTAATTGGATCTCCACTTAACCCGTGGGATCCGTGGGATTGGCTGCCTGGCTGTTGGCAGAATCTGAGGCTCCCAACGGCCCTCGGCCTGACAAGCCATGCGCGAATTGAACGGTAGATGGAATGTACCACTGTTTCAAAGCGCGATTTCCTATCAGGGATGGTCCAAGTTGATCTTCTATCCACTCCAGGATCTATCAGTATGATTCTATATAGATGTACTTACAATTACAGTGCATCCATCTTCAGTGCAATCTTTTGGCAGAGTTATGGGCTTTGTTCTTTGCGAGCTCCCAGCTGTCCTATCGCTAAAGTATTTTGAAGTCAATTCTGATCTTCGGAGTCAAAACGGCACAAGAACAAAGATCTGTCAGCATCTCAGAAAACCCTCTCAATGAAGTCGGAAACAAGAATTTTATCCTCAAAATTTCCGAATGTTTCGCAATCTTTGAACGTCCCATGTTTTTCACCACCCATTTTGAAAGGTCAATAGTTGTGACCCATTCCCGGACCTTGCAACGCTGGAGCCGGAACTGGGATGGGCACAATGCCCACACCATCTGGACCTGTCGAGAAAAACAACTTGATTTCCTGGCTGCAAGAATCACCAAAAAAATCAGTAAGGGACATACTTAACTGCCTTGGAAGAGAAGGAGAATGGGCATGTTTATCAGGTGGTCATCTTGAAAGTGTGTGAAGGTTCCAACCCCATCTATCCCTGAACATTTGACCCAAAACACCCAAAGAATTAACCCCAACACCAAAAATAGCTATATCAAATGACAAAAAAACAAACTAACCAGACCCGTCAAGATTTACAAACCAACCTTCAAAAAAACATGCCAAAAACAAAAACATCTGTGTTTACCCTCTGGTAAACTAACAGTTTGCTATGGAAAATCACCATGTTTAATGGGTAAATCAACTATTTCTATGGCCATAAACATAGAAAATCACCATGTTTAATGGGATGTTCAATAGCAAAACAGTTGAAGCATCCCCGCCTTTGAGTTCCAGGGCCACCGGCGCAGTGGGCGAAGGTGTGAACTGCAGCAGAGCCGTGACAGCAGTTCAGCCATGGAAAAATCCTCCATAAACCAGTTACCCTCTGGTAAACTAACATAGCTATTGAAAATTGCCATAGAAATAGTGAGTTTTCCCATTCAAAATGGTGATTTTCCATAGCTATGTTAGTTTACCAGAGGGTACCCAATAAATGATGACTTAATATTAATATTGATGATTAACATTAGTCATTAATAATAGTCACCATTAATATTAATTAATTACCAGTTAATACTAGTCACCAATAAATGATTAACCAATAACTAATGATGACTTTCATTAAATGATGATGAATGACATAAAAAATCATCATTACTCATTAATAATGATGGGTTAGTATTGAAGCCCCTAGTTCTCAACCCATCAACAGAGGTATCCCAAGAATGGCTCATAAGTGGATTGTCATCCTAAAATGAGAGCAGCAGCGCAGGTTGACAGGTCGGAGCATCGTTGGACTCCGGTTGGGGGTTCAGTTGCGCGGATAACCTTAGGGCTACTAACAGTAGTGATAAGCAGAAGTTGGGACTCCCTATAACTATGGCGGAATCTCTCCACTCAAAAAACTGGAACTGCACGCCCCAGTCGTAGGAGTCATGGGAGTCATCTTTGAAACCACCAGGACCAAGTTGTAGTAAGCAACAAGACTCCCGTGCATCCAGTGGCTAAAAACTATCTGTTCCCCATTGAAACTGCAAACATCTGCACCCGCTAATCCCGCTACCCCCTAATGACACCCCTGCTAAGGGTCTATTAATCCAGGGTTGACATATGTTGACATTATTAGGCTGATAATTTTGTTGGGGGGGATGTAAGTCCCCACTTCTGGACACATCCACTGAAATGCTACACAGGCCGCACCTGCCCCACTGGGATTGGCGAAAACCTCGGCTGACATGACGGCCCTGCCATGGAGTTGGAGGTTGGAAGATTACTTTCCTTCAAAAAGGTGCGATTCTCAGGGTCAAGCTGAATTAATTGGCTGTATTCATAAGCCTTACTATCTGATTATACAAACAACAATAAATACTATCATATCATATCATATACAGTAATATCATATAAGATCTATAGACCACACTGGTATCGCTACATCCACCAATCCCCAACAGCTTTTCAACCGCCACTCGGCCCCGCGTTCTGACACCTTTTTGTTTGAATCGACTGGGTTCGACTGGGTCAAATTACCAGCCGCGGTTCGCACATTGAGGGCAGGCGGTGGCCCATCCGAAGTGATGCCACCGGATCCACTGAGTAACTTAATGAGCCTGGCTTGTCTGGGGGTATCCCTCTCTTGGGGTCTGATACCATGGGGTATACCATGGTATACTGTACGGTATACCCATAAAGTGTTCCCATTTCATGGAGAAAATGAAGCAACATGATGAACCAGTGGATTCAGGGAGTTGTCCCAGAAATTGTCAGACAAAACCATGTAGCTTTGTAGCTACAGTTTCCAATCAGCTGCTGGCATGGCACATCCTTAGCTGCTAGGTGCGGAGAGCCTGTGACAGATTGACAGGTGAGTGACTGACAAGGCTATCTACATTGGCGAAGATGGTTCTCTGACTAAAAATTGGTACCTCCCACCTTCTTTCATCATCATCCCTATAATTTGATTAATGTTGTAAAGCCAATGCCATATAACCATCCCCGAGTCATCACCATTTTACGTTTTATGGGTGCTATAAACATATATGTTTACCATCCCCAGTCATGATTACCACGAAATGGTTTGTAAATCTGTCATGGTTTGGAGATGTTTGGTCTTCTCGCGGTGGCGTCATCGCATCTCAGCCTTGAGTTCAGCCAGCTGTTTCTCCCAGCTCAAGCGATGGAACCTGATGGTCAGCAGCCACCGAACGAACGAGAGGTGATCGGGCATACCACCTATAATCTGAACGGGGGTGTTTGTCAAAAAAATGTGCAACCCAAAATGCTGTCATGCAATAGTTTATAAAATCATGTTCCCCACTGTTGAATGGTTAAAAAATGTTAAAAAATGTGGTGCCCCCCTTAAAATGAGACAAAGTATCACAAATTTTGGTGTCTTTTCACTGGGTACCCTTGGGTCTTGGCTCAGGTAACTCCCAGGGGATTCCACGGATGCATAAATAAAGCAAGGACAGGCTGTTGGGTCCTAAAGTAGGGGTTAAGGGATTTACCAACGACTAACCATCATGCACTTAAGCATCATTTAGGACTTACAAGATCACTTTTGAGGGTTACCCTACCTTTAACTAACATAGATATGCAACATCCGCGCTATATCCCCCCAAGATGCTACCCCAAAATTTGAAGTTAACACATGTACCTAGTTGAGCAGTCTCAAAAATCAAAGTGATGATAGTGAAGCAGCTTACACTGCCCAAATCATCACTTTTGAAAGTTCATACCCCATCATACCCCCAAAAAAACAACAACAACCCAATTGATGTTGGGTTTTAACCAATCACCTAACCTGGGATTGGTAGGAGCCCTCGGACGGACCTTGGCCTCTTGGCCACCAAGCAGCAAATCTGCAGCGTAGTCTTGTCGCAGCTTGCTGATCTTGGCCTGGGAGCAACTTGGTTGGAGGGAACATTTGCAGGAAATATGGTTCTGGTGGGCAATTAGTAAAGCAACAGCCACCCATATTTTGATGGTTTACTATTGCCTTCCAAAAAATATGGGTGTTTCCGAGTTTCCGGTAGTTGTTTGTCCCGTAAACCAAATCTGGGATGGATAACAATGGCTTAGTATGGGTATAACAACGTGTAACGACGAAAACCAGAAGTAACAACACCAACTGAATAACCACGGCACCATAACCAATTGCCATGGTACCAACGAAGTGTCATAGGTTATTCTCCACCAACGAAGGGCAGGTGGCTTGCTGTCTTGCGGATGTTCCCTTCAACCAATTCCGGGATATTAATAAATCAAGGGTGGTAATCAACCTACTATACAAATAATTTGGAAATATAGCAAAATATGATACTGTAAACATTGATAAACTATGTTTATAAACAAGTATAAGCCACTGAAAATGAATAAGTGGAGCAACCTACTGATCCCTTCCCCATCGCTTATCATGAATAGCTGCTCAAGCCATGGTGGGAAGGCCCATGGAGTGTCAAGGGAGTTTGGATGAGTTTGGTGAAACTGTGGTAACAATCCCAGTTTGGGCATGTTTGAGCTATGAAAATGGTGATTCATCACCACACGTCTTTCCCAGAGGCAACAGCTGAGGAAAAGTCCCTAAAGAATTTCCAGCATGTGACCCTGAAGGATTTTTTGGAGTATCATGTACCCTCTGGTAATTTAACATAGCTATTGAAAATGGCCATTTATAGTGGATTTTCACATTGAAAATGGTGATTTTCCATAGTTATGTGGCTGTTTACCAGAGGGTCCGGTATGTTTCTTGGACAACCCCACTGCTTTCGTTTAGGCGTGATCCGCTCTCCGTCTGCAACCAAGGTACAGCCTGGTAAACCTCGGGGAGACGATCGGAATCTTGGGCACATGGCCAAAAAATTCCAGCAAAAAATTCCAAGTCATCCAGGTGGAGTAGACTTGTACTTTGCTGATTTCCCTGGCTTTCCAACCATCCAAATCTATCAAAATGATCATGAAAATGACAATTTTTACCAGTTGTTGTCAGCAAATCCATGGGATCTTCGGACTTTCCATGGCTTTCCATGGCTTTCCATGGCTTTCCTGCCAAGGCTCAGCCAGTTTCTGCTCCGTCGCGGTACATTCGCTCCACTTCTTGTGAGTGCCCTGAGGGATCGATCGTGCAGTGTATGGCAAGTATTCCCCCAGGGGTCATGGTATGGCAAGTATAACTACCATAGTAATGTATTAGTAAGTAATATCATCGATTACTATAGTACCATATTAGTAATGTAATTAATCATATTACTTTCTTGTAATGTATTAGTACTACCATATTAGTATAACTACCATATTAGTAACTATTAGTAATGTAGTATCATGTGATATGGAAGTAAGTAATGTTAGTAAGTTGCCATCTAACTTCCCCCCATGATGGCAACCGACTAATAAAGATCGAAGAATCATCGTATTCAGAAGTTGGGTTTCTCTGTTGTTTTATATGGAGGTTTCCATTCATGGGGGTACCCAGAAATGGAAAATGGATAATCTAGGGGTAAACCCCATTTTTTAGGATACCTCCATATCTCTATCCTATATGATAGGCTCCAAATCGGCGCGGCATGCAGGGCATCACCCCAGGGCTTCAGGTTTCGTGAACCCTGGAAGGTGATCCCTCAATAAGCGCCTAAGACCTGAATAGAGATGGTTCATAAGCCCTGAAGAGATGGCCAGTAAACCCAAAGATTACTGAGGGCGATCAGTTTTCACAAATTTTAATATCCCAATCTTGTCTTGGCCAGATCGACTTCCTCATGCCATGCGGTCACCACAAAAAGTCGAAGTTCCTGTGACACGCCTACCATGTAAGAAGTGTCTGGCCAAGCACAATCTCATACAATCTCACTACGCAAATAAACTCAGATATAACAACAAGTGTAATTATGTCATTATATATAATCAAGTAAGCAAAACTGATCACCTGCAATTCTTCAAGCGGAAACTATACTGTCATCGTTGTCCAAGCGGCGCTGATACCATTCTCAGTTGCAAAGATTGGAAGCGGGAGGTTGTCCTTGGATGGGTCAAGCCAGGCCCACAGGAAAAAAAAAATCCGGACCCCATTGTTGGGGTTCCCCTTTAAATTTAGGTTTGTACAATCAACAATTTTATGGCATGACAGCCAGCAACGAAGCTGAGTGCACACCCGAAAGTCAATGGTGTGGCCTGCAGGCGTGGTATCCTAGTTTCGACGACCGTCTCAGGTCGTTTCCAGTTTGGAAAAACAAGAAATTCTGAAAATTTGCAATATACAACATAGATTCAAGATGATTCAAGACATCAAAACCCGGAAATGGTATGCAACTATGGAGGAAAAAATCTAGGACATCCAGGAAAACCTTGGAAAACGTCGTCCAACATTGGAAAACCGCCCAGCGTCGTTGGGTCCCGCATCCTGTCCGCCCACCTTGGTCTGGGGGATGGGGTCCCGATGAGGTCATCCGGGAAACGCACAGCTATGGCAGCTATGGCAGCTATGGTGATGTTCCATGATGTTCCATGATGTTCCCATAGTTATGTAAATTTATAAACGTTTACCACAGGGTAACCATTTACTAAGTGGTTCCTGATGGTTCCTGTACCTTCCGACATGTTGAGCCCTTCGAGCCCCTTCGTCCAATCTCAAATTTTCCTTCCACTCACGTGTCATGGCCAATCATGATGGCAAATCTTTGATACAGTTTACTCAGCATGTTTTTTTTGGTTGGCATTTGATGATCCATCTATGGCAATAGGTTTTCCAGCACTTTAAACCTACTTACAGAGGTTTCCCAAAATGGGGACCAATTACCCCAAATCATCCACGTCATTGGACCATGACTTAGTATTGAAACAACATTGGTAACGACTGGGGATCCCCCGTGGCCCTCAGAACCGCCGGCGATGTGTGGAGAGCCCAGTCGCTCGCGTCGGCTGAGGCCCGTAGTAGGCATCGATTTTCACCGGTACCAAGGTGCCGTCCTGAGCAAAACGATGCAAGGTTTGGTGATGGTAAGTACCCAGTACGCTGTATATCCCATATACACATACATATATATACATATATAGATATATGTATATATGTATATGTATATGTATATGAATATGTATACATATATATATATATGTATGTATATGTATATGTATATGTACATGTATATGTATATATGTGTGCATGCATGCATGCATGCATGTATGTGTGTAGGTAGGTATGTATGTGTATGTATGTGTATGCGTGTGTATGTATGTGTATGTGTATGTATGTGTATGTATGTGTATGTATGTGTATGTACGTCTATGTACGTCTATGTACGTGTATGGATGTGTATGGATGTGCATGTATCCGTATGTATCCGTATGTATCCGTATGTTTCCGTATGTAAATGTTTGTATATGTATATGTTTGTATATGTATATGTTTGTATATGTATATGTCTATGTATGTCTATGTATGTATATTTATGTATATGTATGTATGTATGTATATATGTGTGTATGCATGCATGCAGGCATGTATGTATGTGTGTATGTATGTGTATATGTATATGTATATGTATGCGTATGTGTATGTGTATGTGCATGTGCATGTGCATGTGTATGCGTATGTGTATGTATGTCTGTATGTATGTCTGTATGTCTGTATGTCTGTATGTCTGTATGTATGTATGTAGGTCTGTCTGTCTGTCTGTATGTCTGTCTGTATGTATGTCTGTATGTCTGTATGTATGTATGTTTGTATGTATGTATGTCTGTATGTATGTCTGTATGTCTGTATGTCTGTATGTATGTCTGTATGTCTGTATTTATGTATGTCTGTATGTCTGTATGTATGTCTGTATGTATGTATGTATGTCTGTATGTATGTATGTCTTTATGTATGTCTGTCTGTATGTCTGTCTGTCTGTATGTATGTCTGTATGTCTGTTAGGCGGTATCTCTTGGTTGGCCGCGCCTTGTTGGCAACCGGTGGCAGGGGTGAGACATGTAAAGTAATTAGAGATCATAATTAATTTGTCATAGCCGCTTCACACTCAGCAATCAGGAAAAGTCATGAGTGAATGCGTTTATCATCAGCAAAAGAAAGCAGATGTATCTGAATATATATATATAATTTTTTTTGATGCAAGCATTACTCTGGCCTCCTCTTCCCACTGGAGGTTGAAGTCGTGGTCCAGGCACGGGGGCTCCTGTGCCGTCTGTATTTAGTTTACGTTCGAGGTGGTTGGGTCATATACTTGCGGAACCTTCCGCGCCCGCCTTGGTGTGCTGGGTCAAAACAATATTGCGCCCGGAGCCATCACCAATCTCCTGTGCCAGTCGATAGCGCAGATGGGGGGCCATCTGTATTCAGTTTATGCCTGTGGCGGCTGGGCCATTTAGCTTCTGAACCTTCCACGCCCGCCACATGCCCGCCTTGGTGTGCTGGGTTAAAACCCCATTGCGCGAGAGCCATCAGCAATTTCCTGCGCCGGGGGATAGCGAAGATGTGTCTGACAAAAAGGCTCAGGCCACCATTTGTCTGCCCCCTTCCTCTTCCCACTGGACGTTGAAGTCATGGTCCAGGTGCGTGGGCTCCTGTGTGAGCACGCTGTGAAGAAGAGAAGGTTGTGGGGTCCTATATGGAGTTTACACCAGACGTTGGGCCATATACATGCTGAACATTCCGCCTAACACGCCCGCCTGCCAGTAAAAATTCAACATCTTGTTCATCTTCAGCCAAAAATAGTTATATAAATTTAAAATATTGGTATAATGGTTGAGTCAGCATCATCCATTCAATGGCAACCCAAATCAATTCCTGTATATAACGTAATTTAACTTCATATCATATCTTTAATATCCTCTTTGGCAATGATATGCGACGTTGGGTTCCGATAAAAAGGCAAGATCCAACGTCATCACAAGCAGCAAACCACCCACAAATCAGCATTTGCTAAAACACCATAGCAATACACACGACCCTTTTTTTCAAATATATAGACATATAAACGTGCAAACGGGCTAGTGGTATCCCAGCGTACTTACCGGTTAAGATCTATATAACGAAAACACCCAAAAATGATTGAACAAATGCCTCAAGTTGATCCAATCATTCCAAACTGCTCGCGATTGAGGTTGCCGCGCAGGGAAACGTCACAGCTCGCAAGGGGCACACAACCTGAGCAAAGCAAGGCTACTTTTTCAAGAACTGCATATCTTTCACGTCGGCAGGCTTGCTGAACATCTTCCTGAGAATCTTCCTTATAACGCAACATGTGTTCACAACAGCCGCGTGCCGCAAGCATTTTTTTGCACCGAAAGATTCCAAAGCTCAGCGGTTTCAAAACAAATTCCTGTCCTTCAGCGTGCGCACTGATGTGATCTCCTTTGCACGCGTTTTTTCCTCTGCCATTGCTTCAGCTGCCAGAACCAAATCCTTGGCAATGCCTTCGCGGACAGCCTTTTTGAAAAATTGCGGCTGCTTCGATGGTGCCAAGCGGTTGCCAATCACTGAGCAAATTTCCGGCAGAGGAGTGCGAAGGACTTCCGCTTCCACGCCTTGCCCCCACGCTTTTGTCGTGAAAAGGGCTTGGCGGAACGCTGCGCCTGCAGCAGTTGAAAGCCGAACCTCAGGAGGTGGCATCCACGCCCTGCCCAAGGGGTCGGCTTTCAGCACCTTGTTCAGTTGCTCTACGGCTTACCCTTGGAGAGACAAACGGCCCTTTAAATGTTTCGAAGACGTGCCGGCTCTGGCTTTGACGCCGCACGACTTCAAACGAGCCTTTGCTCTTTCGAAAACTTCTACCGGAGCATACCTTTTTGGCGCATCGTTTGCTGCTTGCGCATAAGCGCCAAGTTTAGTGGCCGCTATAAGCCGGCCATCTTGAAACTTGGCGGGGATCTGCAGAGCGGAACAAGGCATGCTTCAAAAGACATGCGGGGCTCCTTGGGTTTTGCCCTTCCCTGCACCCTGCAGAATTTGTTTGTTTGATGGTCTTTTTTGGATAGATAGATAGATAGATAGATAGATAGATCGATCGATCGATAGATAGATAGACAGACAGATAGATAGATGTGCATGGATGGCTCAAAGTGGTTTCAGAAGTCAATGCGACAGTTTTAGCGTCACCAGAGGTCCTGCAGGATCAGGCTTTTTCTTTTTAGCATCGCGGCTCATGGTGCTGATTAGTCAATTAATCTTGCGCGCTGGTCCAGGTTCCAACGCTGGGTGCGCGAGAAGCGGTTGGTAGCTGTTTTTCTTTGAAAAGTGATTTGAGATTCAAGGTTAGCAAGGAGGCGCTAGACATGCAAGAGAAAGATTCAACAGCAAAGAAAGGCGTTCTAAGATCCCATCAGGGTTTATTTTTATTGTTTGCTGTCATTTGCTTCCGTTTGCTTTCATGGGAGAGCAATATATATATATGCAGCTTTAAGGCTGTGACCTTTAGATTCCGGTATGCTGAAGCTGTGGTTACCGGAGCCGCAAGAGCCTGACGGTTCCGTGAGTAGTTTTTTTTGGCGGAAATGGTCGGCGAAAGATTCAAGTTTTGAAGGCTTCGAGATTTCGCGGTTTTTCTTTTTCTTTCGTTTTTTCCGAGCATGCAAAAAGGTCAAAAGGTAGCAAGCTTTCTTTTTTTATCACCAAGCACTGTTCCTTCCGCATTGCCCCTTTGAAAAACGAATAGTTAATGATTACCAAGGGAGGCGCACCTAGCTAAAAACAGAATAATATAAACGGCTACGCCAGGCAAGGTAATCATTATATAATTACATTACATAATCATAATGTTTCATTCCAGTGAAATATCTTCTATTTTGGCTGGTTCTATTTTTGGGGCCTTATCTACGCTTTTGTTTGTCTTTTTGCTTTTCGACTGATTTTTTTCGATGTATATTTTGGGAGAAACGGCAGTGTGCTTATATGCTCTTTGCGAAGACCCCTTTGCCTCTTCACCATTTCTCCCTTACTGTATATAAATCTATCTTTGGTATTCATAATGAATCTATATCTAGCATGTCTGCGTCTACCGCCCGTGGGGATGTGCCTTTGGAAACTTCCGCACCCGTAGCGCTTCGCTCCCCCCACGGACGGTCAGATGAAAAAAAGCGATCTGTCATATCTACAGTATCTAGAAAAAAGGGTCTTACCCCAACGTTTGACCTCTATAAAACCATTATTGACCATTCTGAACCATTCTGAACAAGTATTAACAAGTACTTATCATTAACCATGATCCATCCCCATGATGATCATTCATCAACCGTTAATACATTAGAATAGTCATCATTGTTAAGAATCATGTATCAGTATTAACCATCATTCACCACTATTAACCACGATCTATCGTCATGAACCATCCCCTTGAATACAGTAAATATTGCAGGTGTTAACCATTAATCACAGATTTATATATCATGAATTAACCAGTATCAAGCATCATGAACCATCATGATTGACCATCCCCATCCATGATTATCATTGTGCAACCGCGAATATCACTATTTATAATGATTGTTGCTGATGTTCTTCCTTCATCCAGTAGCATTATTATTAAAAACCAAAATCATTAGCTGATAAACCATTATTATTAATCACAGTTCACTATCCCCATGTCACTGTTGCTTCCCCATTATTATTAACCATTACTAACCATTCTTAGCCCTTACCAGCCATTAATTACCATCATGCATGGGGAGAAAAAACATGAATAGCCAGCTGATCAGATTCATCATTTATTATCATTACTAAAATCATTATTAACCAACACATTTACCCATCATTCACCATTACATCATGATTATCATCAAACGTTATTTGCCACTATGAAAATCAATCACCATTCACCATTCATCACAATAATGATATCTACATATCCCGAAGCTTACCCTTCACCCAGTCACTGGTGGTACCCCTTAGGCCCAATCCTCTTGGTAGGCGACTTCGAGCTGGTACTGCCGGCGAAGCGGCCAATGGTCAGCTGCGACATTTGTGCTGGCAGCGGGGGAATCAGAACCTGCAAGCTCGCGATGCCAAAGCACGGACATGCCTACCTGATGAACAAGGGTCCGCATTCGTCTGAAGTTTTGAAAGGTTTCCGCCCGACTCGACTTCATAGCAGCCTTGTATCTTTTCAAGACATGATTCATATGATAGAACATACTACTATACATGGGAGGTTGCGGTTCGACAAGGGCAGTCGAAATATACGAAGTACAACAAGTACAACAGGGAAACTTGACGTTCCACCGAACTTCAACCCGCCTTGCAATTCCGCAAGTTGAGCTTCCCGCGCGCAGGTGGGAGACCCCAGACTTGGCGAATCAGCTGCAGCCGGCGTTCCTTCCGACATCAGCGGCAAAGCCTGCCTCGCGCCCATGGCCAGACACATGAAACTTGGTCACATGCACGGCAGCCGCGCTGCAGTGCTGCGATTGTAGCGGGTGATGCCACATGACAGGTTGCTTGTGATTGGTGACAACGGGCTTGCCTCAACAGTTGTGCACATCTGCACACGCAAGAACAGCATCTGCAGCATCTGCAGCGTCAAGCCAGGTGGGTCCAGGGTTGTGAGGCTGTCCTGCAGGCATTCGGTTTTAACATGTTTTTTCGCAAGGAAGTAAGACGAAAGCATGCGCCGCGTCACGGCTACAATAACATTTCGCATCTGCTGAAATGCTCCTGCACAACATCAATGGCAACCGGCGCGCAAAAGTGAGCCGATGAGTCTGTCCAACGCACTTTGACGTTGGGCCCGTACACTCGGAAGATCCAAGGCGTCTCTATTGTCTCTATCAGCTCATCTTTGATGCCGATGTTTCCCTTGCCTACCGGACAGCGGTAGCGCAGGGACTGGAAGCAACGCCCCAAACAAACAGCCATGCCAAAGCCATGCCAGAAGCAGCGCAGCAACAAAGCCCTGCCTAGAAAGAGCCGATCTTCTCCTTTCGCGCTGTGGTCACGGGGGGCGTTTCGCATTTGAAAGACGGGGTACAAGATGACGCCCGTCGCCTCAAAGAGCACATGTGTTCCAGGCTGCTCCCTCAATTGTGCAATGCGCCGTTTTTTTCAGAAGACGATCCAGGCATTTCCTGCACGATATTAGTTAATATTGGCCTTGCGCCACTGGTATGCCGAGCATTTCAAATACTGTGCTACCCCTCTCCTCGTTGCGGCGAGCATTGTCCAGCATGCCGATTGCTTCGGCAACAGCTGGACCAATGTCCGACATGCCGTCGGTGGTCTTAACCTTATCATCGTTGATGTGGTCAGGCACAGTCTCGACGAAGACCTCGCCCCACGACACAAAGCTTTAACACGTACAGTAGGTTTCTTTCGTTTGATCGTGGCGTCACCCTTGGCACTTAATATTTTTTCTTCGTTGAGATTTGGCGACGCATGTCTGTATATAGGTCTGTATGTCTGTATGTCTGTCTCTATGTCTGTATGTATGTAGGTCTGTATCTCTCTATGTCTGTCTCTATGTCTGTCTCTATGTCTGTATGTATGTATGTCTGTATGTCTGTCTGTATGTATGTCTGGATGCATGTAGGTCTGTAGGTCTGTATGTATGTATGTCTGTATGTCTGTATGTCTGTATGTCTGTATGTCTGTATGTCTTTACGTCTGTACGTCTGTACGTCTGTATGTCTGTATGTCTGTATGTCTGTATGTCTGTATGTCTGTATGTCTGTATGTCTGTATGTCTTTACGTCTGCACGTCTGTACGTCTGTATGTCTGTATGTCTGTATGTCTGTATGTCTGCATGCCTGCATGTCTGCATGTCTGCATGTCTGCATGTCTGTATGTCTGTATGTCTGTATGTCTCTATGTCTGTATGTCTGTCTGCCATGTATGTATGTCTGTATGTATGTAGGTCTGTAGGTCTGTATGTATGTATGTCTGCATGTATGTATGTCTGTATGTATGTATGTCTGTATGTCTGTATGTCTGTATGCATGTATGCCTGTGTGACTGTATGTCTGTATGTCTGTATGTCTTTACGTCTGTACGTCTGTATGTCTGTATGTCTGTATCTCTGTATGTCTGTATGTCTTTACGTCTGTACATCTGTACGTCTGTACGTCTGTATGTCTGTATGTATGTATGCCTGTATGTCTTTATGTCTTTATGTCTGTATGTCTGTATGTCTGTATGTCTGCATGTCTGCATGTCTGCATGTCTGTACGTCTGTACGTCTGTACGTCTGTCTGTCTGTCTGTATGTCTGTATGTCTGTATGTCTGTATGTCTGTATGCCTGTATGCCTGTATGCCTGTATGTCTGTCTGTCTGTCTATGTATATGTATATGTATATGTAAATGTATATGTATATGTATATGCATATGTATATGTATATGTATATGGATGGATGGATGGATGGATGGATGGATGTATGCATGGATGTATGTATGTATGTAATTAATGTATGTATGTATGTATGTGTATGTATGTATGTATGTGTATGTATGTATGTATGTATGTATGTCTGTATGTCTGTATGTATGTCTGTATGTCTGTATGTCTGTATGTCTGTATGTATGTCTGTATGTCTGTATGTCTGTATGTATGTATGTATGTATGTATGTATGTATGTATGTATGTATGTATGTATGTATGTATGTATGTATGTATGTATGTATGTATGTATG
>Ga0126342_10007581_pt1 | contig 19407 bp, 18 predicted proteins | sample Cyp1metagenome_FD_92528 | JGI IMG/M metagenome (GOLD analysis project Ga0126342, IMG submission 92528) | Coral microbial communities from Lord Howe Island, Old Settlement Bay, Australia - Cyphastrea 1 metagenome | ecosystem: Host-associated > Invertebrates > Cnidaria > Coral ... | reverse complement strand
GTCTAGCAATGTCTAGCAATGTCTAGCAATGTCTAGCAGATTCCGGCAGCACAGTGTATCGCACCATCTGGAGATTTTGGTGTCTGGAGCCAAGTGTCCAAAGACTTCGTTGCACGTTGCCGCGCATCCTCGAGTTTCACGTCATTCAGCGCAAGTTCCCGGGCATTTGGCCTTCCCAGGAGTGTCAAGAGGTCCAAGGACTGCGAATTAACAAGAGCACTGGAGTTTCAATTGCGAATCTCTCCATCCAAAGTACTAAAACATGTGCAAACAATGTGAACAACTCTGTAGTTTATGAATTATCATCGCATCCAGGATCGTCCAAACATGCATCAAGTTGAAGTCAGATCAAAACACGACCGCTGCCTTGGCAATTCTGAGGCACAAAGTGCTGCCTGTGGCCGAGCTCAGTTCCATGAGAAATGCCTAGTCAGATCTAATCAGATTGATGGAATAAATATCCTTCTCTGACTCACATTGTCACATGATTGTCACATGGCTCTCGTATGTTACCTAAATGCCCGATGGCCAACTGACGCAACTGACCCCACTTGGCCGAAGACTTAAGCAGCTGTCACGCTCACAGAATCAAACATCCAGAGCTGCAGTGCCTCCCGCAAAATAGATCCGGAGCTATCTGCCGAACTGGGAAGCGAGCCACTTCTCGAAAAACGGCTCCTCACTTGCGAAGCCAAGGGCAGCTACAAACATCTCCAGGCTACTGATAAAATTGGATGTGTGTTGTTTAATGCCGTATTCTCTCACTATCTCTCTCTCTCTCTCTCTCTCTGTCTGGGTTGTCTGTTTGCCCGTTTAGATTTATATCTATGATTTCCGACATAATGTGAAGTATTGTGAAGTTGACTATAGTTGTCTCATGTTGTCTCTAGATTTCTTCCTATGTTTTGAAGTCCTCCTGGAGGCTGTGGACCTCTTGGAGCCCGGTGATGCCGTCGATGGCAAGCTCATTTGTGAGCCAGAAGTCGTTGGACGAAAAGAGCCCAACGTGTCGATGTGCTTTCCTTCGAAACGCTCTTGGGCTTGGGATTTTAAAACATTTATTGATGCCACTTGATGCCATCGACTTTTTGAAACATGTGTATCAAATCATTGACCAGGATTGGTCAGGATGACCATGCCTCTTCCAACCCTATCCAAAAATTGGATCATATCCAGACTTATCATACTTGGATGTCGCTGGTTTCAAGGTCTCTGGGGGGCATGTCGCAGATTGCTCTCTCCGTATCCTGTCGAGGTATTCAAAGTAGATGCGGTGGATTGACTTGAAAATGGCTGTGCTTCCCACGCCTGAGGCAATCGCGGCAGAATGCCAACTTTTGCCCATGGAACCCAAAAGCTGGACGGGAAATGACGGGACATGACGGAAAGTGACCATGGAAGGAAGTTGAGCTGGCCTCCGTGGGTTGCCGTGCTTTCGCAGGCTCATCTTCATTCTCATCCTGTCAGGTCACGCAAGAAATCGTGATTCTCACAAACTCACATGCTCGCTCGCTCACACAACACAAGCTGAATATACAAATCAGAGGGCCAGCGCACAGCTGGCACACATTTTATGCTTCTTTCGATTCACTCGTCAACTCAACACATCTCTGATATCCTTTGATCATTGCAAATAAGGTGCCTCTGTCTCTGAAACCTGGGTGTCCATCATGCTTTGTTCTCCACGGGGTGTCATTCAAAATAGAATCTGCAACCAGCAAATTCACAGGCAGAGTGCGAGGTAGGCTGCATGGCACTGCTCTGTACTTAGTGACATTGCCAAGGAACCCCTGACCAAGCCAGCCTCAGCTTGAGCTGTCAACATATATCCAGCACAAGTAATGACATGTTCATACATGGTTTGGATATGGCATCGTTCAAGTCGAGCAGCGGCAGGCATCTTCTAGCAGGCCGAGCCTACATAATCTCAAACGCACCTTCTTTTATCTTCTCTCATTTTTCCAAGTCATGTCAACTCGTGCAAAATCTGTGAAATTCTGAAGATTCCAGCCTCTTTCTCTTGCAATTCATGATGTTCAATCGTTCGAGGATTTGGATTTGCAGAGACATGTCCTTGACAGATCTTGACAGCACCGAGGACAGTCGCAGCAGTCGCAGCAGTGGCAGCTGCGGCATTGAGGTGTTGACTAGCGCCTCTCGGGGATGAGGACGGTTGCGCGCCCATTCGTCCAGGTGGCGCCTCGAGAAATGCTCAGCTTTGTCGCGTTGTTTGATTCATCTGACTGCAAGGATGTTGAAATGCATGAACATCCTTATGCCAAGTAGCTGTTACTGTTGAGAATCTCGGATTTGAAGTTTTGAGCCAAAGCCACAACAAGGTTCAAGCTTTCAACATGCCTTGACACTTGAAGAACACACACAACAACCCTGGGCTGATACACGATTGCATATGCGTACGACGAGTTCAATAGCCATCAGGGTATCAGTGTATGTACGTATATATATATATATATATATATATATCACCTTGCATATATCACAGGCAGAATGCAATATACATATATGCAGTATATACACACACAAAATTACGTGAGTATTTGAGTATTGTATTGTCGTTTTAAGGTGGTGGCGTACCCAAAATGTAAGCTGCATGTTTCAAGGTGTTTTTGAGGGGCTTACATTTTGAAGGTATTTTGAAGACCCTACCCACAAAAACGACACCTGGCGGACGTTCAGCGACCAATTTTACACTTAAGGGGGGCTCCCAAAAAATGTATCTTACATTTTGGTATGGTCCCCTGAAAAGTAGCCTTAAAGGGAAAACGAGAGGTGAACTTCTCGAGCATCCCTTTCCGCCCATCTGAGATCATCTGCTGAAGGAGCTGGTCCCGCATCCGAGGTCCAAAACGCCAGGTGGATTTCCACCTGAGCATTTCAGACGCGCTTGGAAGTTTGAAATTGTGTTGTGCCATTAGTCCCTTATTAATGTTGTATAATATTTATCATTATCACTATTAATATTGTATAATATTGTTATTATTAGTATCATCATGTATCATCATTTTTTAATTAGTGATCACTTTTTTCAACCTGAGCAAGTGTACCACCCCTGGCCTTCTGTCACTGGTCGCTCCAGCAAGCTTTGCAGAATGGGCCTGCAAGCTGGTGCATGAAGGGGATTCCGAATGATGTCCCATGTGTTCTCTCTAGTCTATACCGTACCCATCCCGTCACCTCAGCAAGTTGCGAACATCGTCATAGGTCAGGTGCCACTCGGAGCCTCTTTCCACCAAATTACACTGCAACACTTCAGCTGCATAGATAAAGCACCAAATCAATCCATATCATGCACTGTAACGTGTTAAGAATGAATGCCAATGCCATGCGCCAGCGAGTCATCTTTTTTCGTCTTGCTGCTTGAGTAAGATTGAAGACGGATCATCTCCAATCTCCCTCCAGTGCAGAACTGGAACGTTGCACCCAGCAACCCTTCACACCTCACATAGGGAAAGTAGCAAGCGCTTTCGTGGCAATCAATACTCGCAGTCTTTCCTCTCTGATAGCCAGAACTGAAACTGAGAAAGCCGCCTGGGTCGGAAAGCCCGCTATCGCCCTGGCCAAAACTAAAGTACACGCAATTTGACGCAAATTTGGTGCAGAAACTTGAAAGCTGTTGCCTAGCAGGAAAGTAAAATACGTTGCTAAGGAGCTGACCATATCGCATGCCCACCGTGCCCACCTGCTGAGGAATTCCGAGGAATGTCAGCCCCAACTGTGAAAATGATCCGCATGAAGCCCTTGGCTTACACATACTGACCCAGAACAAGACAAGCCTTCCTCGGCTGGGGCTCCAATGAGGCCGCATACCATTCTGGGACTCTAGGATAGACAAGAAGGCTGGCCATCACCTGTGTTGGGGTTCAAGTAAAAATCAGCACAACGCGGTACGTTTTGCATCAAAATACACTGCTCAAGCTCTGAGTGATGAGCCATAGGAGTGATAAACAAATACCAGAGCAAGCTGTGAGATGTGCCCACCACAGCCTCATCAGCTGTGAGAAATTGGGTTTGTCTGAAACTAGGGTACTTCTAAGTTTAGTGGTTAATCACCGTTTCCCTAGTAAGTTGGCCATTTGTGGGGTGTACCTTGTTTTCAGTACCCTATTTGCAGACACACCCAAATTGGACCTCCGCTCTCCATGGGCAATGTGTGCCAAGGCCACTTTTGAGGCCAGGGCCACGTAGGGGAAAGCTCCAAATCCAAGACTCAGGACACAGTACCTCGGATCAACTTGGATCAACTCAGCTCGGGTGTCAGAAATTGCTTGAGGAGAAGACGGATCTCCAGGGTGAAGCAACCAGTGTGTGGCAGCCACAAAGCCAGCTGATGTTACCAGGCCAGCAGCCAAGCGAAGTAGGGAAGGGCTTGTTGGCCTGAGAAGTTTCACCAGAATTCTGCCGGCAAGTGAACCAAGCAGGGCAACGGAGCACAAGTTTGCAGGATATCTTCTGAATCTTGGTGGCATGATTCTGGCATGATGCCTCATGAGAAGTGCCATGAAGGTGGCTGCTCCTTGAGTACTTCCGCCTTGCCCATAGCGATAGGAAAAGAGGAACCACCAGGAGTAACATCTCACATTGCAACAGATCGCACCAGATTGCAGCATATTAAACATATTGCAACGATTGCGAAAGTGCAGAAGGCAGAAGAGCATTCTCCGTGGCATACCGTGCCTGTCTCTCGAAAGGCCCTTGTGACTTGCTGTGCCTGCTTCGCAACATAGGAGTCAAGCTGCACGTGCAGGACTGGTTAAGTGAGCGACACAGTGAGGCCCTATCCAATTCCTGCAGGACTCCTGTCATGCTGCCATGCGCTCCTGTGTACGCATCCAACTTCCCTGATATGCTTTGAGATCTTTGAGAGCATAGGACTTGCAAGATCTTGCAAGTCCCAGTGCTTCCCGATTTGCCACAAGGAAAGGCCTGGAATCTCAGCTTTTGTCCCTCGATGATGGCTGCTCTCTTCTGTTCCACCAAGGCAGACTGGCTCTTGTCCTGCCAACAACTGCAAGTAACGAAGCAATTCCTGGCCTCTCCGTCACATGTTTGGGTCAGTTGCGGCAGTTTTTTCCCTTTTGAAGAAAAACTGGAAGCGAGCGACCTGAGTGCTGGAGCTAAATCTCCGCAAAGCGAAGCATGGAAGGAGCCTGTTGTTCCTCGGGAGCGACTCACACAGCGCATGCAACCGCTAACAAACTTGCCCCCTTCCCCCTGGTAATGAGCATGTCTCATATTTCTCAGAGTGACAAACGAAACCGCTCAAAGTCCAGACAACGCGTCGCAAGCGCTGTCTTTGAAGCCATTGCGTGGGCACCCACTCTTGTGCAATCCAGACAGAACAAAAATAAGTGGGAAAGAAAAGTGCCGTGTGGCAGCAGAGATCTCCAAGTATCGCCAATGTCATGCTCCAGGCCTTGCCAGTCAGTCATAAGTCATATGTTCAAATGGCTCAATTCGTTCCTTGTGGATTTGAATACAGGACATAGCCGAGCCCTTTGAGCCTCAACAGCTTCAGATTGAGAAGTGCAATGCCTAAGAGGTTGATTTCAAGAATGCACAAGGACACTTGCTTCCAGCATATCATTGCAATATCATGCAGCCACCTGGATGACCAGAGTGCCATTTCGACCAATGGCTGTTGTAGTCCTGAAACTTGTTAGTCAGGGCCCAGTTCCGGCGAGATGCCAATGCACGTTTCTACAGCAATGATTTCTCCGAGGTGCTGTTCATGACCTCTTAATATCTCTTGATTGCTATTGATGCTACTGCTCATTTCATGGGAGATTGAAAAAATGTCGTCAAGCTCCGGACTTGTGGAGTGCCATCGCTCTCCTCATTCATTCGTCGCTTTGTTTATGACCCGACCCACACACAAATGCTAGGCCAGCAAGGTGGGAAGATGAAGAAAGTGGCCCATGCAGTTCTGGATTTATATCAAGGCTATTTGTTTGACTCGCTTGAATTGTTTGAGATTTGAGTTCTTGGAGTTGGCGGTTTCAATATGATGACGTGTGACATATTACCGAGTCCCATCGTACTTGTTGAAACTAATACTCCAAAGCTGGGTGTTGCTTGCAACCCGGATCGAAAGAGTCGTAGTCGCATGGCCCTAAATGTCTTCTCGTCACTGTGAGAAGCCTGGGAAAGTCTGGAGCCACAAGGCAAAAGGCAAAAGTACAAAGCAATGTGGAACACTGTGGAACACCATTCCTTCCGCATGATCCTCCTGACATTCTGATTCCGGCATGTGCCACTCACTTCTCTTGCTTTTTATCTTCCCTCGGCTCAGCACTTGGAACGAAGCTCCAAAATCTCCAAAGCTCTTGTGTGCTTGCGCTGCGTCTGCCTCTCTCAGCCCACATCATGACATCATGTACCAGCATTCGAAGTCTCCCCCTGCTGCTGGGCTTCAAATCTATCACTGCAACCCCCACCAGCAGTCCAGAATGAACATGTAGTCCAGAACACCACTGGACTGCTTCAGGCTGCCAGATCAGGAGAAGACAATTCCATCAGTTCCAGAAACAGGAAATCATGACGATTCAGACAAATTCTGGCACCAACAGCAGGTGATCAACGCATTTCCCCTCCTTCTGTTGTCTCTAGTCTATGAATCCACCTGTGGAAGGCCAAGTGCTTCCATGTGCTTCCTGAATCCATGGCTCTTTGAAGAAATCAGCTTTGAAGTTGACAGGATTTCACAGGGCATTGCTTGGATGGCGTGGATATGTATGGATGGGAGCGATATGATCTACAGACATCCGCAAACCCAGGCCTGCTTCCCATGCTGAGGGAAACTTCCACCAAGGATCCCATTGATCGCATGTCATGGGACCAAATTGACCAAGGATATGGGGCTCTCTACAGCTCTCTACAGCTCCTGATCCTTCTGTATCTTCTGTTCTTTTAAGTTCGACAACAGCTCCACCATCGAGGCATGGCCGGCCTGGTCGCTCTGGAACAAAATGCGCCGGCAACACTACCGCCATAGCATGCAGTGAAAATGGACCAAACAGTGGAACACACATTGATCTTTGCCCAGCTTTGTTGTTGATATTGTTTGAATCAGTATATATATATATATTTATTTATTTACTTATTTATTTATTTGTATGAGTATATATATACCATATATATATATACATGTTTTCCATGTTTGGCTCTGGGGAAGAAGACTGGTTTGCTTCAGCTCAGCTGGCCTCTCTTGCACGATCGATAGGTAGTAGCCTCTTTCGAGTGCTGGCATCCACTGACGCGCGGGCATTCAGCCTAATAGTGCTGCATCGATTGTTTCAACATGTTTCAATTCAAACCATTAAATTGAATCCAACTTAGATGTCTGATGCTGCTAAGTCGCAAAACCTTTGCCACTTCTGTGTGCCCACCAGCAGCTGCCACATGCAATGGCTGGCTTCCATCGATTGCCTCAAAAAAGTCTTGAAAATGGTGACTTGGCATGGCTTATCACATGCAGAAACAAGCGGTGGACTCCCCACATTCAAAAATTCAAAAAGCTACTAAGATAGCAAAGGAAGGGTACCCCTACAGACGCTGAACACCGCCTTGCCAACAAAAGTGTAGCCACCTCCGGCCGGCCATTTAATGCAGCCATGTGAAGTGGGGTAATGCCCCCTCGTGCAGTAGCAGTTGCCAAATTGGTGTCTTGTTGCAGCAGCCAGTCCGTCACTTCCAAATGCCCATTGCTCGCTGCCAAGTGGATGGGTTGCATCTGCGACGATGCCGGCTCCGCCACAGAGAGACCTTCTCTTTGAAGCCAGGCCGCAACTTTGGAATGCCCTGCCTGGGCTGCGACATGCATTGGACTTAGCTCTTCGGCGTTCATCTGCGGACTGCTACCAGATCCTGACACTCTGTCAATGATTCTGTTGCAATTTGAAGCAGCTTACAACTCTATATATATATACAGCCTTGACGACCTTCAATATTCAGCCCTGAAATGGACGGATTGTCTGCTTCTGCGGCCTGTATCTGTGCTGCTCACTACTCTAATAATACCCAAAATGAGTCATGAGGGGTAGGGCAGGGTAGGGGATCCAAAGATATCTGGAAATGCCGTCAGTGCACTTCAAACACGGACAACGAATGCAAAACAGTCTCCTATCAATGCAGCCGCCAAATAGTTTGCTACAGCTTCGCCTTTTGTGCTACTGGACTTCCGGTCCACATCACGCTGGACTGATAGCGTCACCTTCGACATCAAAAGGGAGAGGACGGCTGTGTGCCCGCCATGTGCAGCCCAGTACACCAACGAGTCTTGTCCTTTCCCTGTCACATCGCCTCTTGCCTGCAGCAAAGAGCTAAGGATTGCTGTATGGCCACCTCGCGCTGCTTCATGTGACGGCCTGTGACCTGCTGCATCGCTCTCGTTGACCAAACCTGGGACTTGCTGCAGGATGAGCTCTGTCGCTGCTAAGTGGCCATTCTGCACTGAAGCATGTAAGGCATTGCCACCATCCCCCTGCACCGAGCGAAAGTCTGTCTCGAAGTTGTGCAATTCCTTCAACAAATCTATTTGCCCATTGGCAGCTGCAATGTGCACCAGCATACGGTTCTGGGATCCGCTAGCAGATCTGGCCAAGCTTGGGGCTGCTGTCAGCAAGTCTCTAACTGCATTTAACTCACCTGCTTCGGCTGCCAAGTGCACTGGCAAAGACTGTCGTTCAGAGAGGGCAAAAGGATCTGCCCCATGCTTCAGTAACAGATGGAGGGCGCTAACATGTCCAGCTTCAGCAGCATAATGTAAAGGTGTGAAGCCCTCAGCTGGGTCTTTTGCATTGACGTCGGCATCTGCTTCATCAAGCAGCTGGCTTGTTCCAGACAGATTTCCGATCATGACTGCAGTGTGTAGCTTGGAAGCTGCCCTGCGGACGATAAGGTTGAAGGCAAAGGAAACACGGGGCACTCCAGTGCGGAAACTGTGCCCTGGCTCCACACCATGCGGCAGAGTGGCAGGAAACACCACCATCGTTCCAGCATCCGCGTCAACACTGCAACTTGGTGATTCAACAACCTCAGCCGGCACCTCATCACAAGCTGCAAAGTGGAGTTTAGCACCTCCACTTGGCCCTTCAGGATAGTACACACCAGACAGCAAAGGAATGTCATCACCGACTGCACCAATCTCAGCATGTTGATGCTCTACATTATAGTCACCTGCCTCATGAACGTTCACCCAAAGAGCTGCAAAGCGAACCCTGCTTGCTCTGGTCTCTCTCCACAGTTGGGATTTTGGTGGCGTCCACTTCTGCAGGAAAAGTGCGGCAACATCCTGCACTCGCTGTGCCAGTTCAGAGAGGACAGTAGCATTACCTGCATCATCTGCATCTGAAATATCTAAATATCGGCTGTGCCAACCACCACGGTTGCTGCGGGATAGTCCTGGCTGATCCCACAAGGTCAATGCGAAGTTTCGAAGGTTTCCATCCAAGCGGGATGGCTCAAAGCCAGCCTTCAGCACTGCCGGGCCCAGCCATGTTTCAATCCGCATCTGGAAAGGCCATGTGTGAGGCTTAAAATGAAATGCTACCAGTGCTGGCGGGGCCATGCCCATTTGCATAAACATTTTATCAAACGGTGCCAAGTTCAAGAGATGATCTGGGCCAATCTCCTCTCAATCAGCAACTGCATGTGCGACCGTGTTTTTTTCCAATTTTTACTGCTAGCAATTCACGTTTGAATCGAGACGGTGAAACAAATGGAATCTAGGAAAGTAAGGAAAATGAGCCGAGCACACACCAAGTGCAAACTCAGCACCTGTGCTGAGCTCCTGTGAGCCTCAGAAGCTTTCCTGTCGTGCATTGGCCTAGCATCGTTCCTCGAGACCTCCGATGACCTCTGTCTTCATCATACCATGTGGCACCATGTGGTGCTTGTAAGTCCGAGAGGTCAGGAGCTGGGAACGATTTGAGACAACTTGCCTTGGCTGGGACAATGGGCAATGCGGCAGCGATAGATAAGGCAGCCATGAGATGAAAAATGAATAAAAATAAGCCCAGGCCCAGGATGGTAGGAAACCCGGACAGCAGCCTGTGAACTCCACAACTGAACCCACACTGGAAGAACCTCCGAAACGACCATGGGAACCACAATGGGAACCTGCACCACAATCTCCTGAATCACCCGGAACCAATCCCGGAAAAGACATCGGAACCCCCGGAACCACCACACCGGAACCTCCAACCATCCCGGAACCCACACCACAATCCACATGGGAACCCACAACGGAACCTCCCGACCCAAACAGCACCAGAACCTCCGGAACATCCTGGAACCAGCCCGGAACCCGCAAAGCTAAGGCTAGGGAAACATGTTAACTGTTAAAGAGTTAAAGTTAAAGATGCAAAAATGATAAAAAAGGAACAATCAAACATGCACCAAGCTGCCAACAATAGATTTGGCCTTGGCCTTCTTTTCTGCAAGCTGGCCTCATTTTTTGCAACAAGTCCTCTGACAGGAATGCTTGGACAACTCTGCAACCATCACCTGTTTCTGTACCATACTGTACCTAGATGTGCCTATTGTACAGGGTCGTCGACCGGGTCGAGCCGGGGCCGGGTCAAGCTCTTGTTGCAGCTCAGGCGCCGTCAATGTCATTGTCTTTGACGCCGTTCATGGCACACATCTTCTCATAGAGCGAATTTTGCTCAGACTCCAAGACCAGTAGCGAATTCAGGCCTCCACCCAATCAACGGCATCAAAACCAAAGCCAAAGCCCCTGTGAACATTGCATCTACAGGAGCGACAAGAGCTGTCTAAATGCAGGCGGGCATCAGTCATTGACAAGCTGGGTTCTTTCTGAAAAGGCCTGCATACTGCTCTTAGCCAATACAGCACTCAGCGGCCATGATTGCACTGTCGACATGCTGTCTTGTTCAGGGTGAAACCATGTGGGTGCTTCTCCACCATTTCACGCCAAATAGTGAAATGGCACGTGGCAGTTGACAGCACAGACAAAGAATTACGAAGGCCATGGCAGCCGCATTGCAGTGCACCCCACAACAATCCACTCAATGCATCCAACATAATGCAATTCAGATCAATTCAGTGTGTGCAATGTGCGGTGCAGCCTTGCTAAATTCCCGCAGTCAACAAGTTTTATTATGTAAATGGCCATGTTTCAGCACAAAGCTGAGTAAGCTGCGCTTATGTGCGAATAAACAGGTGTGTGAAACATGATATATAAGTTCTCTCCGTCTCTCTCTCTCTCTCTCTTTCTCCCTGGGGTATCAGTGAGGGCGATCATCTACCATCTGCTCTGCCTATGCATCACTGCTACTTATCGACGGTTGGATTTAGATGATTTAGATAGTCTATCTGCGCATGCACGTGCACAAATATGCCTATAGTTTTAGAATATCATATCGTACAATCACATACCGATACACCTCAATTATATACTCTGCCTCTCTGCCTCGGACACACTTTTCTTGAATCAGTGTGTCTCTTCGCCTGACATTTGTGCATTCGGCTGTTTATGGTCTTGTCATGTCTTGTCTTCTTGATGTTTCTTGACTTGCCCATTTCTCTATCGTCCCAGTTCCGTTCCCCTCCACAACCTGTGTACAGTTTATGGTCAGTTTTTTGGTCCTTGTTCAGCTTTCCATTTAGAGTTTGCAGATGTTGAGTCATCGTTTTTCTTGGATTCTTGGCCACCTTCATGGCAAGTACTCTTATGTCTTGCCTTTCGCTTACCTCTATAATATACATATATATATATATAAACATATAATAACATATATATATAATATAATAATATAATATAATATATATATATATTCATCTCCAATCCCTCCATCCCAGGACATATGATAAGCATAAGCGTATGATTGATCAATCCCCCGTTGCCTTGGAGCGGTCCAAGTCCTCACGGGCTTTCTTCAGCTCCAGTTCCTTTTGTCTCAGTTCAAGGCCCAGCCGCTCTTGCTCCTGTCTTCAGCCCAGTTGCCTTAAACATATATTGATACTTTACTAAGTGCTTCACTGACTTAAAATGCCTTTGTAATCTATTCCTACTGTTTAACATTGTTTAACTATAATTAACTATATATGTCTAGTAAGTTTAACATGTTCATATCCTCTGATCTCTGCTCTGAACCAGTGCTCCTCAAGCGGAGCACCGTACCTGAGTAGATGCAATTCATGAAGCGCAGCCTGTTTCACTCACGCGAAATGCACCGGGGGAGAAACCTAGTATATAAAATTATATAAATACACTTCTATGTTCATTCATTCTATCCAAATATGTGTTCATTCACGTTCTATCCAAACATGACAATTGTCTGGAAGGCTGTGTGCCGCACAGCTTTTCACCGTCCAACGTGACGTCCAGTGGTGCCTGACTCGAGCAGGCTTAAGTCTGCCAGCATCCATGATTGTCAACAGGAAACATCTGATCACCATTGGTCACTGCTGTCAATGTAGCCTACCCTTTCGGATCACTTCTGTGCTGTCCCTGGGTCAATCCAGCCTTCATATCGTCTTGGTTCGCACTTTCCAGCCGCTTCTTCCTGAGCAAGACACGCGACGATCTTTGAGCCTGGTTCCGTGAGAGATCATGATTTGCCAGTGCCAAGCTTGGTCCAAGCCCTGTAGTGCTGTCATGTGCTGTCTCAGCTTCAATTTCTCATTGGTAGCCGTCAAATGAGAGTTCTCCTGGAAAATGAAAGCCACTGCTCTTGAAACAACCGGCGACATCAGTGACAATTAACAATGAACAATGAAATACTGGCAATGCAAACACCAAACAACATGCTGACTCTTTAAACATCGACCTGCACAACTGCCAACATTTCTCTCTCTCTCTCTCTCTCTCGGCGGCAAAACAGGAATATCCGCGTAAACCCATCTAAACAAAATCTGGAGAAAAAAAAACAAAATGACTTGCACACTGCACTGCGAAGACAGAGGGACACACATTGACACACCACACCATGGTATGTAAAATTATGTAAGTGGCTAAGGGCCTACAGAGTGTCTGGACGTGAAGGCTCTTGAGAGTTGTGCAGGAAAAAAAATCCGCATCTTCTTGTCATCTTCGCATCTTGACAACTTGGGCCGACTTGGGCCTGGTTCAATTTGCGGATGTCTTCTTGCGCTGCTCGGAAGCGATCTTTGAAATAGTCACCTGGAGCAACCCTCATCGAATCATATCGAATCATCTGCATTCCTTCTCCCCTGGAGTTCGTGCCATTTCGTGCCGATCAGTCACCACTAGTGACCACTTCATACCACTTCTCACTGCACATCCTCAAAGAGCCTGCAGAGTTCTTCTCGTCCAAAGTCTTCTGCGCTTCATCCCTTTCTCGCTTTGCTGTTTTTAGCTCCTCTCCACAAGAAACCCTGAGATGCACCATGGTGAGACTGCGGCATGAGGGTGCTTGTGCTCCTGATTTTTGAGGTCCAGTTGCTTTTGGAGGACCTCGTGCACAAGGCATAGTCACAGTATGTTGCAGTTTGCGGCTACCAGCTACCAGTCAGTGCAAGATCATCATAAGCTGACCCTGCAATACCATTGCCTTCATGTGACCAGATGCATCTCCACGTCCACTAACTGCTTGAGTCATGAGGCCCATGGCCTGAGACAGTCATCAATGTATTCATTGGGAATGCTTGTGTGGAGCTCGGGCATCTACAGACTGCAGAGCAAATTTGAGAACCATCACTATCATTCACTACCTTCCTATTGTCTTCGCTGTTTTTTCAACAAATGTTCATGGTTTTTGTATGTTTTTGTTCTTGCCGCACATGGCTGGCCAGGCCTGAGTCATCTCTGCGTTGAGCTGTTTGGCCTGCTGGAATTCCTGCAGTGCCGACTGAGTGACAGTTAAGGCTTGCTTGCATGACATCACGGGGCCGCCTTTTCAAGAGTTTGCGCCTTTCTCTTCCATTTATCCTCGGCCCGGCATCGACGCACAGAGCAATCATGTTGCTATCACAGTCTTTGGGGCAAATCTCACTGTGACTGGAATGACTGGAATCCCAATGTCTGCAAGTATACATACCTGCAAACACCAACCGCAAACTAATGGAAACAATGAATGTGCAAGTCAAATACACGCAAGCTGAGACCATCACAACCTCTGAGTCTTGCTGCGCTTTCCTTTCTTTGTGCGACTGTATCACAGTTCCAACAGCTTGGCTTGACAAGAGAACCAATTTCCGGAAATCGTTTCCGGAAATCGTTTTTCCAGTTGAAGACAGCCGGACATCCACAATTGGAACACACCAAAACGTCTCATAATTGGAACCTCGCGATATCCTACCATACAAATGCAAACAAGAAGCAAGACTTCATCAACGATCTGGCGCATCTTTGAGCGTTCAGAATTAGCATCTGAAAGCTCTGCCTGCGCAGTGTAAAGCCGACAAAATTTGCTGAGATTCGCTCAGCAGTGTCGCAGTCTGCAGCACCAATACTCACCCCATCTCACCCCACCCTCAATCGATCGCATTCAGACTGCAGCCATCGGTGCGAAGACCTGAGTGTTCATCGTCCGGGACACTTGAGGCTCGAAACTTGCTCATCTTACTCGATCAGATTCTATCATTATCATTCATTATCCTACTCCTGTTGTGTCCGGTTTTGCGTCAGAGGTCCCCAACTCACTTTGTGTCTTGCTTCTTTCAGCTGCTTCCGATGCCTGATGCGCTGCCTGGCGCAAGGGCGCTGCATCGGCATCCCAAAGTGTGTTCCATTGTGTGCTACCATTGCTACCCACCTCCAGTTGGTCCTTGTATCCTCGAAGTTGGTCCAGAGCATCACCTCATGCTGTGGCAGGGGCGAAAGACATCGAAAGACATCGAAAGACATCGAAAGACATCGAAAGACTGGAAGCTCCAAATGCGTTTCCAAACGCATACAAATGCTAGCTACCAGCTACCAGTAGCTCTGGAAATATTCCCACTCTCAGCTCAAAATTGAACGCGGTCGAGGGGCGCTCTCGTTGGGCAGAGGCCGAGGCTGTTGCCTGACCCAAGCTGACACTGTGGCTGGCATTTTGCATCATTTTGCCAAGATAACAAAGGCTGTGGTGCTGATAGTTGCCAAGCAACGAAAAAACAAACATTCTCTGCCATCATCTACACTTATGCCAATGTAGACTCCTCACTGCACGTGTATCTCCATGTCTGAGCTGACATCTACACTGCATCACTGTCTTGAACAAGCAGTCACGTCACTCTTGCTTTACTTACATAACATGTTTCTAATGAAGTATTAAAAGTTATAGTTATTAAATCTATTTGGAAAGTCGAACAAATCAAACATGTTCAAGCCTCAATTTGCTGTAGCTGACGCTGCAGAAGTTCTTTGTCTTCCTCCGCTCTCATGCATCGTTGTTGAGCAGTGATGACCTCTTCCTGGGCCTGGTGCAGAACAATGCTAGAAAATGCAAGCATGTGAACATATGCATGAACATCTGATGTATCGATATGCATTGATGATAGCTATGGCTACCTGTATGCCCTACGGATTTCTCTAGGCTTTAGCATCCCTAGCTGTGTGGTCTCTCTCGCCGTCGGGCATAGCTGCGTGGCTGTGTGGTCTGTGGAATGTTCTCTCTCTCTCTCTCTCTCTCAATTTTGCCCATAGCTGTGTGCTGTGTGCAAACGTCTGCAGAGCAAAGGCGGCACATCAATCAACCTCACTGAGCTCGAGTAGGCCCAATGTTGGTTTCTCAAATATGGTTTCTCAAATCATGTCAAGCTCTGGCCTGGACCAATTGCTCTTCTGCTGTGCTAACTCGTTTCCGAAGTGACGGCAAGTCAGTCTCCGCATTAAGCAGCGACGCCTAGGCACGAATAGGTCGAAACAGAATAATATATATATATATATAACGGCAGTGGCCAGTCAGCATGGGCCCCAGGCAAACTATCTGGCACAAAAAAACGCAATTTGTGCCGGGGCACAAAAACCCACAATCCAACACAAAAAAACTTCTTGAGATGCGCTTAGTCTAAAATCTTCAAAATATTCAGAGGGCCTGGAGTTCGTTCATCTTTGCGGACTGCTTCTTTGACAAGGCAGACTCCTGTCAGTGGTGCAAGCTCCAACTGTCTCACTAGCTCAGCAAAGAAGATCAAAAAGAATCAGCTGTAGCCTGCTGCAGCTGTAGCTTCAAATCTTCCACTTCAGCTTTCAGCCCACCTCAATGTTGCAAAATTCTCACGGCTAAGCGTCAACTGCATCAACCCTATCTGCTAGCATCCATGGAGCGCTGCCAAGACACTAGAACTTGCCAGAAGATGCTTTGCTTCTTGACACTTTTCCTCAAATTCATCCTGCACACCTCAGGAATGTGAGCGCCGTTTCGTGAATCAAATTCTGGCTTGAAAGCATCAAAAGTGACCAACCTAAAAACGTCCACGCGTGTGACCCAAAACATTGAACGGAAAATTCCTTGAGCCACAGCACTGGTCAGCTTGATGTTAAGTTCAACGTGCTCTTTACGAACTCGTCGAAGTTCTTCCTCCAGTTCCAACTCTCGATCAGAGTTTCCAAAAAATATATCGGGCTCTACATCTTTGTCAGTGGCCGTTGCTTCATCAAATTGTTGCTTTAGCTTCTCAAAGAGCTCTCTTTGATTCAGAAGGCTTTTGCGGCCATCCTCATTGAGCATGATTGATGGCCTGTTGCTGGCTGCGGGAGGTGCAGCACGGGATTCAATGCGAGATAGCAGCTCAGATCTGAGCTGATCCAGGGAGTTGGCACGTTCAGATCCTATGTCCCCTCTTTGTTGATCAAGCTCCTCTTGTAACAATTTTAGTTGTCTTTGACTTTGCTCCAGCTCCGCCTCAGCAGCTGCAGCTCGAGCTCGCAGTTGTTGCAGTTCGGCACTGGATTTATCTGAACCTTTGAGTTTGGCTGTCACGGCCTCTTCCCGCAACTTCGCAGTATCCAACTCGCCTTCCAAGTGGATCTTTTCCAATTTCAAATCACGCAATTCGTTGCGAAGACCTACCTCTGCTTGAGCTCGCTGCTCAAGTGACTGCTTCTGAGCTTCTAAGCGTTGCAGCTGGATCTGCAGGTCGTCGTTGGCGGATTTTAGGACTTGTACCTCTAAGCAATCTGCCTCCAATTTGTGGTTCCTCTCTTCCGCAGATGCCAATTGAGCTGCTCGTTGTTCCAGCTGCATTTCCATCGACAGTTTTGAACCCTTCAATTTGGAGCACTCTTCTCTGAGTCGTGTTGCTTCTTCGGCAATCGTTGCATATTCTTCAGCTGTTTTGCTCGTAGCAAGCTCCACTTCCAGCCGGACCTTCTCTCTCCGGACCTCTTGGAGCTCTTGTCGCACTGCCTCAAGATCACTGGCCAGGCTTGGATCTGCCTGAACCCCTAAGGGTCTACTCTCAAGCTCCCCTTGCAAACGAGCATTCTCCTTGCGAAGTTGTAACAGGTCTTGCCGCAGCTTGTCTTCTTGACTTGCTGTCTGCTCTTTGGACCTAATCGACTCTTCATGCTGTCGCCGTTGAAGCTTTTGCTCCTCCTCTCTCTGGGCAGCTTCAGATTCCATCTTCTCTCGCTCTGCAGCCATTTGCTTCTGCATATCAGCCAGGGCTTTCTCTCTTTCCTGCCCTGATTTTCTTGCCTCATCAAGGGCCTTCTTCCTCTCTTCTTCCTCTCGCAATTTTTGGATTCGCTCAGCGGCCAGCTTTCCTTTTAGCTTCCCAATTTTCCTCCGACAAAGCCACCCTCTGCAAATAGTCCTTGCATAGCTAGGTTCTTGCTGCCAGTGGTTCACGAAAAAAATCGAAAAAAGGCTGGTCCAATGACTGTGACTCAGCTGTGAAAGGTCTTGCAAAATGAATATGTAATATGACTCAGCTGTGTGGTGATTGTGGCGTGTGCCCGACTGCAGGCAGTCAATTCGGCCAAGTTTCTGCACCTTGATGGCGCCTGATCGCTCCTTGATGAACTGCAGACGTTGTGACAGCATTCTCAGAGAGGCTTGAAGAGTAACCTGAGCGCTGAATTGCAGTCTTCGCATGCCAAGCACCATGCAAACGCACGTGCATGCTCTAAAGTCTAAAGCCCCAGTGCATAAACCAAGAGAGAGAGAGAGAGAGAGAGAAAAAAAAAAAAAAACAGAGTCTCGAGATACGTTTCTTCCATTTTCAGCCCTCGCTCTCGTCCATGCAGGAGGCTGAGAGAGCCAAAACTGGACATATTGTAGGGCAGCAATAAGGCGGTTTACCGGTTTACCCGCACAATGTGAAGGGGACTACTTCTTCGACGGCTATTTCCAGCCGAGAAGCGCAGGCTTTGTTCTGGTAAAGGTTCCTTCGAAACTCCGCTGCTGCTTTCAAAGTTCGCAACAATGCTTGCATCTGCAGGGCCGCTTGCTTCATGGCACCTGGATTGCGCCCATGGGTTCTAATATGTTCTACTCCATCTTAGCCAAATCTACCTTCAAAAGTCCAATTTCTTGCTGCATCAAGCCACGATAGCGGCGCTTTGCGCGAAATCCACGCCAGCGTTTTTGAATGCGGAGGACGAAGACCTTTCAATAGGGCGGGTCCAGGGTTCAGAACCATGGATTGGAATCAATTTATTGATTTTATCAAAATTTATTGATTTATGGATATTTATGGACTCTAGCAGCGGCATTGCTGCGGCTAGCAATCCATTTCAAGTCTCAACTTGGAAAGCTGACAGCCGCATCGCCTTCACAGCCTCGCCAATGGCCTTCTCGAGCCTTGCTTGCACCTCCTCCTTCCTGGGATGCAAAGAAACCACTGCAGTGCCTCCAAAGAACAAAACTGACAAACTTCCGACAAACCTCACAAAACCCGAAAGACAGCACCCTTTCCCCATCCAAAGTCAACAGTGCCAACAAGAAGCAGAAAGACTTTGCTTCGACCAATCTGCCAGGATTTCGGCTCCTCCATCGATCGTGATGCCATGCCACGGGAAAAGCCGCAAAGAATCAAAGGTATGAGTAGAGATATGTAGATATGGAGATATATAGAGATTTGACGATATGGACATATGGAAATATAGAACAAGATGAGACCAGTGGATTTGCCACTGCAGCAGAGTCGCGAGTCCCTTGATCTTGGCCTCAGTGAAACTATGGTACGGTATGGTGGAAGAGAGTTCAACCTCTGGCGCCTGCTGACCATCGGAATCCATTCAAATGTCCCAGTAGCACACTGCATCACACTGCTAAAGAATCAACTGATTGGACGGTCAAGCCGGAGCCGGGCGGAGATAGTTCTCTGGTGGGTTTGCTTGACTTGTATCATCCTGTGAACAAATTGATCCTTGTTCTGGATATCCTTCGGTTGTAGTTCCCTATGTGCTGATAGTCAGAGCTGTCAAACCATGCAGCAGCGGAGCGCGTTATTTTGGCCTCGCAGTGGGTCTTG
>Ga0126342_10007580_pt1 | contig 19408 bp, 14 predicted proteins | sample Cyp1metagenome_FD_92528 | JGI IMG/M metagenome (GOLD analysis project Ga0126342, IMG submission 92528) | Coral microbial communities from Lord Howe Island, Old Settlement Bay, Australia - Cyphastrea 1 metagenome | ecosystem: Host-associated > Invertebrates > Cnidaria > Coral ... | reverse complement strand
TGTATATGTGTGTATATGTGTGCATGTATGCGTATGTGTATGTGTATGTGTATGTGTATGTGTGTGTATGTGTATGTGTATGTGTATGTGTATGTATGCATGTATGCATGTATGCATGTATGCATGTATGCATGTATGTATGTATGTATGCATGCAGACATGCATGCATGGATGTATAGATATATGGCCTTTTGAACCTTGGTCTATGGGCGTTTCAAAGCGAGCAAATGGGCACGACCTAGCTGCCGTTCGAGAAGCCTTCCGTCCTTCACTGTTTAAATAGCGTGGCGAAGGGTGCTTTTTCCCGAGCTGCCGGCTGCTCTTGGCATTATTGTTTGACCGTTCGGAAAGCGACGTTAAGCCTTCAGCCCTTCCGGAGCTGGCGGCTGCTTCTGAAATCGTTTTGGACCCATTTTCAGAAAGCGATGTTAGGCCTTCAGACCGGGCAGGGGCGTGCCGCCTTCCGCCCTTCTGCCGCCATGCTCCGGGTCGGCGGCACCAGGGCGGTAGCCCTACTTATTATATCATATACATAGCATGCACTACATGCATGCATTACATACATACCATACATCCATTACATACACACATCCACGCATACCATGTATGCATTACATGCAAAACATGTATTTCATGCATTACATGTATTTCATGCACTACATGCATATCAAACACATCACAAAGAAGCAACATGTACTGTACAAACCATATAAATATAATATATATATATGATATATCATGCCGTACATTGACATGCCAAACATGCCAAGCTTACCAAACATGCATGCATGCAATGCATTACGTTACATCACATCGCATCACATCACATCACATTACATTACATTACATTATGTACATTGCATTGCATTGCATTGCATTACTGTACATTACATTGCAGTACCTGAAGCAGGAGAAACGAAAGCCAGCAGATTTTGTTTTTCGCAATCAATCTATGGCCCATTCCGCGCATAGTCTTTACCACCTGTCCACTGTTATGATTCCTATCATGAGAAATGTTTATCACCAATCTATGATGAAGTTTTCTGGCTATTTGGAAAAAATGGAAGTCTACTTTGAGTAGCCCGATTGGACAATCTCCTCCCAAATATTGCCCTGGTGGGCTTTCTGTAACCGATGATTGTGTAGTCACATTCCAGAAAGCCCTCCCCCAAAACACAAGTTCGGCCCCTACAAGTTTTGAAAATGTGCTGTTTGACCAGCAAACCTTTAGATACACAAAATCAAAACATACAAGGTTTCTTCGGGGTGCCCCTGAGCTGAAATAGCACAAACAAATCTTCTACTAAATAAGGATCCAGGGTTGGCCCCTCGAACAAAACAACAAGCAAATGTTGCCTTCAACGCCACTGCAAAAACCATGACAATACCACATACCCATTTTGTAAAATTGGAAGTTTTTGGTATTTTGGCATCTTCAAGACCTCGTAGATACCCATGACAACCGATTTTGTAGAGGCCACCCACCTTCTCCACAGTTGCTAAATCATAGCTTTATTATGCTTTATTCATTCAATGATTCCCCAACAGCGGGAACTTGTTCGGATGGTGCATGGTTCCGGATGTGCATGGTTGTTCCGGGTCAGTTTGGGGTTTGGCTTTCGTTGGGTTGGTGGGTTCTGGTGTGGATTACGGTGATTGAAATTAATTCGATGTTCACTGATCACTGGTTGCTGTGACACTTTCGCACCACCTTTGCTGTTGGGGATACCATCTGGGCTTATTATGGCATGGTTCTAAATCGAAACATCCGAAACTAATTTAGGGGTTGAATATCCATATTCCAAGCCACGTTTCTCTGCAAAGCAAGAACAATCCTCAAAAGCAGGAACCTGGTGTGAAATTCCATAATACATCAAAATGCTATCTAGGTCTATCTAGGCACAGCAAAATCTCTTCACAAAGTCTCTCAAAAGAGCATCCCAAAAGTGCCTCTCAACAAATCACAAACCTTCGCGGAGGTGCCCCAACATTCCCATCATGGACTCACAACAAAAGTGAAGGCAGCACATGACGTTTCTGATTTTGTTTAGGAAACTTTTGGAGCCACTTTCAATATGATCTGTTCAATTCATCTAGCCAATCCTCTCCCGGCCTCGAATCTTACTTGCCTCACCCCAGTCATCTTGATTCGCCCAACCTAACAACTCCACCCCTGGAACCCACCCGGAACCCTGCCAGGTTGGAACCCTCCAACCCTCCAACCCTGGAACCCCCCCTGGGCCCCAACCTTGGAAGCCTGGTGGAATCCTCCATCCGTGGCTTGGTGAGCAGCAAATGGCGGTAACAAACGCTATTACAAAGGCCGGCGGCTAATAAGACAGCCGGAAAAGCCGGAAAACCTGTAAATTCTTCATTTGAATATGAGTAGGTATTCTTACCTCTAAAGACTCTAAAGCCCACGCGCCGGGGCCGCCCTCCACCTTTAACGGCTACACATGGCTACTATATATATATATATAAATATCCATATATCCATATAACAGTACAACGGAGGCATGCCTTGGAGATTCCTCCGATGGCCACTCCGTCAAATGATTCCCACAAATATCATACATCAGCGGTCATCAACGCACTGGGGAATGGAAGTAATGGGAGGGCGACACGGTGACATCCAATATATCACCTCCAAGGGGCCATAAACAGCGAGGGCATGAGACAATAGAGAGTTGCCTCAGGCGGTGCAGAAAGAATGCATGTGGTCTGCATCCCCACGGATGTGGGATGCTTTCTCGGTCAAAAGGCCAACTTGGGGAAAAAAAACATGCCGTAAATGCAATAACCTGGATGCAGTCATGGGCCATGGGTTACAAGTGCCACCACGCAATCATGCACATTTGATGAAAATAATTGTCTTCAAAACAGATTCCTCCCAGAATAAGAACCACTTTTTCCAACCTCAAACGGTTTGGATCCGCCCCGAATCAACAAGTGGTTGTCGTTCAGGACGTGCCTCCACTGGATGCATGTTGGTCCCAGAGAAGGCCGTGGGTAAATAGGATTTGTGATGCTGGGCGTGCACGTGGCGGTACAGAAACTTGCCGACATCGGGCACGTGTGTAGTCCTGACAGGAGAAGTTCGACCAGGGACATGTGTTGGAAAGTGTTAATCCCATCTAATCCCAATTATTGGTATAATTTGGTATAATTTGGTGTAATTATGTATCTGTATAATTAATTATAATTATACATGCAGAATACATAGAATACCCTCTTTGATGCCAGATTAGATCCCGTGTGGAGACTCGCAAACTTCCAAGCTTTCTCATTGCACAGCTAGATAGTACACAGATCCTCTGCGCAGGACATCCAAAAAGTCCACCTCCCAGATCCATTTGGTTTTGTGCTGAAGCAAACCAATGAAATCGTTGAAATTAAGATTCCAAGTCCAAGTCGATCTTATCAGTTCGAGCCGCGCATCCTTGTTTTGAAGCTGTGAATCAATGCAAATCCCTCTTGCTCCTTACGTCCATTCATATCACTCATATCATTCATCAATAATTATCCACAAATTGATGGCTTCAATCCGCAACCCATTGGGATCACTTTGTGACCGCGAACCGCTTGTGTCATGTTCGGTCCTCCACGGATGAAGCGCCCTGTGCATCAAGTAGAAGTGAGGGATGCGCCAGTGAACAATCGTGGCAGCCCAAAAAAGGGTCCTTAGCACATCGCAACGACCTGCAACGACTGGAAACCCAGCGGGCCCCAAAGTCTTGATCCGACAGAATTGGGATGCCGGAAACATGCTGTCGTCCCCCAGCGACAGAATTCACTTCCCTCTCCACTTCGCAGTTCCCCTCCCAGGATTGGTTGATCCTATACAGTATTTGGGGATTAAATGAACGCTTTCCTGATAAGTCTCCCATCATCTTACATCAACCCATTGACAGTAAGGGTATCTTGTGGCTTTGGACTTGGCCCCTTCCATATTCATACTTCTATGAAATATCAATTGTCTCACCATGAGTCTTACAATGTCTTATGAGTGAATATAGTACAGTAAATAGAAAAACGCATGGCAAAATCTATGGAAAATCTACGGAAAAACCATCAGTGGGTTCTCCCACTGCTCAGTCCCAGGGGCCACAAGGGCGCCTCCTGCAGGGTCGGCTGCATGGCCAGCTGCCCAGTGGCCCAGGCGCGGCACAGAAAGATCTCCACCGCAGTGCCGCAGCAGCTGGCGACGCTGGTGGCCACGGCGTCGTGCCGTAGCTGGGCCACTGGGGGATACTTCCTGTGGAGATGGGCTGATGGCAAAACCTTTAGAAACAAAAAAACAAGATGAGAAAAAACAGGGGATGAAGATGGATGAAAGTTTCTGGAGTATTTGGAGGCAACAGCGACGCCCTGTCTTTTCAAAGTGCGGCTCCCTATTTGAAGTATAGGAACCACCAGAAAATGGAAAAAACACGCACACTAAAATGAAGCTAGCTCCAAGTCCAAGTCCAAGTAGCGGGTTCATCTTGAAAGGCCGCAGCACCTGTCAGCTTCTGGGTTTAGCAACCCTGGAAGCACACACACACTAGATTAGAAAGGATCATTATATGATCCGGCAGGAACTGAATCCTGAAACGTGCAAACCAGCCTAGATCGTTAGATTTACAGTAGAGCCCCTTGAGGTACTTCACGAAAACGATGTAGAGCATCCAATATTGTCAAATAGAGTTCCAACCAGAATCCACAACGTTTGACCCGCATGTTGAAATTCCAAAAAATAATGATGTTTCGGCGATGGATTCCCAAAATAGTCAAAGATGCATCGGCGACATGATCTCGGCGACATGGTTTCGGCGAAAATACAGATTGTGGCAACCGTGAAGAATTAACCGCATGTAAAATAAATTGTTTGAGTAACGGCTTGGTGGTTCTCGGGTTAGCCACGTCCCATCACGAGGAAAAATTGCAGGTACGTTTTCACCCCCATACTGTCTGGTCTTCGTTGGCCAGGACAGACAGTGATGGGTTCCTGGCCCCCTGCATAACTAGTGAAAAACCAAAGCCGAAGTTTTACATCTTTACAGATAAGACACACACACACACCCAGTGTTGCGCTTGGAGCAATCAAAGATCATTGTCAAACATTACATCTTGAAACAAAATAATACGATTGTGTGAATGGTACATAGTGACGATTCACCTATCAAAGCGAAAATTGTTTTGGCAGCCCAAATGGATTGCACATGCCCAGCCTCCTTCATGGGAGACAAGTACAGGAACCTGATAAAGGCAGTTCCCAATGCAACATTTGAGTGAACACTCTTGCTCCCAGTGGGTATCCGTATGGGTCAACAGTTCATACATGTTATATTGATTCGTAGCGAAACTAAGACTAATAAGACTAAGTGATCCCAATGTTTACCTCTCACCGCAGAGTTTTTGCAGCCAGGGAGCCAGTCCCAGAATCCACAGATCACCCAAGTGGCCAGCAGATTCCGAAGCAGAATGGGCCACATCCACTGGAAGCTCCACTGGCTGGCAGCGCCAAAAGCAGGATAATCCTTGGCACATCTTGGTTCCATGTTGAGCTCACAGGATCCCAAGATATCCGAGTTGTGAAGTGGGGATCCACTCACAGGATGGAAACGTGGAATATCAACGGTCATCGAGTCATCGATCATTCATCAGTTGCACCGCAAGATCCGCAACCATCTGTCCCTCCTGCCCAGCTTCTGTGGCTGTGATGGCCAGGTAGGCCAATAAGAAGGAACGAAGGGATGCCACGACAGAGGTCAAATGCCCGATGAAATCCAAGTCAGGCGTCGCCTCAGGGCTAAGGGGACCACAAAGCCAATGGCCCAGTATGACCAAGTGTGCTGAGTACAGTATGTGCCTTGGACAGACTGAACATCACTGGGAATGTGGCTTGTGGTATCATCTAGACCATTCTAGACTGCCGTTTTGGATCCATGAACTTCTTCTCTTGCCCGCATCTCATGTTGAGCCAACATCCCCAAACCCACCTTGCAACAACTCCCAACCCCTCCAAGGCCTGCAAAGGCTCGAGCGCCTGAGAGGTTACGGACAACCTCAAAGCTTTGGTGACATGGCCCAGGGGCCAAAAGAATGGCATGTACCATGGCTGTTTCTCCATCGCCCCGGGCTGCTTCAAAGGTAGCACGGCAGCCAGGGGAGGTTCTATTTGATACGCAGCTGCGGGGCGGGTCAGCAGACGAGGACGTCGAGTGGCAGGATTAGACCCCACAAATTTGATGGATTTTTGGCGGGGAGACACCATCCTGTGTTGTCACCAATTTTTGGGCTAGTTCAAGTCATGGCCACAAGCATGTCAAGTCCTTTCAAACCGGAACATGCAATAGAAATCAGTAGAACATCATTCATAAAAATAAAAACGATTCATAATATTGGGGATCCTCCTGTGGTTCTTGGCTCACAAACGCTCCAGCTGGTCCAAGCTAAGTCTCTTGGCCCCAACCCCGCCTGGTGTCTTTCAAAGGCTTTCCTGTTGCGAGGGACTCTGCCACCGCCTCCAGCGCTGGGACGCTAAGAGTTGGCTGCAAGTCCCGACCAAAGATGGGTGTGTGTGTGTATATCAAAAGATTGATGAGGTTTGCTGGAGTTGGAGCAGCCCCAATTTTGAGATACGCAAACGTTTCAGGCTCTCTATGCTTTCCAGGTTCAGCATGATGTCGTGTGGATAGCCTGGCGTTGCTGTTTGCCTGCAAGTTGCGGGATCAGCACAAAATTACAAGATGATGATCGTGTTCACTTGATTTCACTTGGATTGCCACATATGGGTGTGTCTGAAAATAGTGTACCCCAAAACCCAATGGTTAATGATCATTATCCCTATTAATGGCTATAATTGGGAATATACCCTATTTTCATCTGGGTGATATCTGGGTGCTAAGGTGGTGACTACAAGCCTTCCCCCATCGCTGCTCACCTCTGCTCCCGCACGAAGCACTGGGCTCACCTCTTCCACGGCCTGCCATGGATGGGCAAAGATTGCGACTGGGGGTAGGGTGAATAGGGTAACTTGAAAAATGTCTTGAAAGGATTGGAAACAAACAGTTTAAACACCTTGATTTGACAAGCAGCTGTTAAGTTTGTTAAATGCTATAGGCTATACACCTGTTCAATGCCATATGGATTGGATCCAAAACCGCAGGATATCGCAGGATTTGCTTGAAATTCAAGACCACGTAACCCGGGGGGCCTGCTCTGGCGTCATTTCATCCCAGCGGTTGCTAGCGGCTCTGCGCAAGGCTTCCCTCATTGCCAGAGGCTATGGATCCAAGAGACAAGGGTTAGGGACCGTGAAAAGCTTCGCTAGTGCAAGCGAAAATAAGTCACTGTTAGAGTTTGAATAGATTAGGAGTTTGATAAATTGCAGAATAGTGCTTGAAATACAATGATATAGAGAAAAATGAGTTGTCAAGTTGACAAAATGCGCACGGGCGCTTGTGAAGCACTTGATATGGCACCCCCCAATGTGCTGCCCAAACAAACCTGGGGCTTCCATGATCCGAATAAAGCTGAGCCAGCAACAAAGTTCAAGCATTCCAATGAGCAATGAGGCAATGATGGTCAACAAAATGGGTTTCCATGGGTCCTTTCATTTCCCTGGTTCCCTGTGGTTTGTAGGAAGTGGACGATGAACCTCGCGAATCCTGTCGCAATCGTAGTGTCACAGCTTCATTTTTCTCCCTGCAAATTAAGGTCTGAGATGGTCTGAGATTCTAAAAAAGCGGCAGCTACTGCTACTGATCTTTGGCAGTGCGCTAGCCTCGAGCCTTGGGCCAAACATCCCAGATTCAGGGGACGACTTCCTTGGGAAGGCGTCAAACCTCATGACCTGGAAGCTGCGCAAACTGAAGATGGCGAAAATGAAGGAATGCTAAACCATTCAAGATTCATCAAGATTCATCAACCAAACGAAAATCAGGACTTGGAGATTTCACTGAAGGGTGGGAAGTCTGAATCCCTCGCTCCTCGAGAAGTCGACCTACACGGAACGATCCACTTGGGATCAGTCTAAAGACCTATCCCAACCAGCCACCAAGATGAGGGGATTCACTTAGATAGTTTTAGATAGTTTTAGTAGACGAGTTTTAGATTCATCTCCAAAATGGGAAGTGAATGGAAGTTAAATATCATGTCATATCATGTCATTTATCATGTCATTTATCATGTCATATGAGTCATATCTGCATGTTGGATCATTTTGGAGGGTTCTCCCGAGATGCACCTCAGCGCAGGGTTGACTTCTTGTGCTGCTTTGCGTTCATCCCACTGGGCGGAGTGCCACGGGCTGCTTCTGAGAAGGGGCAGCTATGTCTTTCCAAAGTGTGCTGGAAAACTGGAAAACCCTATCTTTGGTGAAAAGAAAATGCAGTGTCTTCTTAATTTTCTCCTAAATCAATCTAATCAATCCATTGGGAAAGTTAATGACTGTTCAGAGAAACTGTCATGGCTTTGGACTCGGGCCCTTTCTACACGGCCTTTCTACACGGACATGCCGACTGCACGGACATGCCGACTGGATCAAGCTTCAGCCCCTAAAGCTGGGGCTCAGGACATCCGGCTGGGTCGCTTCTTTCGTTTCTCAAGCTGCCTCAGTGAGCACAGCACGTGAAATGCACAGCGGCTCGGGGTCACAGGCCACAGATTGGGGCATGTCCAAGCTCTGGAGGGTTCATCAACAGCCGAGCCAAGCCCCACATCCCACGGTACCGCAAAAAAACGCTTCCTTGGGGCAGGACGCGATCTCCTGCACCCCACAGAATGCAGACTGGGGAACCAGGGCATAGGAATATATCATCCAGGCAGAGATCTGCAGAGTGGATGGGAAGTTGATGGAGCAGATTTCAAGTGAACTGCCTTGGAAACAAATAGAGAATCAGAATGCCGTACTTTGTGCTGTTGGGAGCTGGGAGGTGGCAGGACTAGTTGCCTTGGGTCTTTATAGATTCAAGATGTACAAGCTGTACATGATCATGAGGTCCAAGCTTTAAGGGTTCAGCCGTGGTGGCTTTCGTAATTCAAAGTTTGTGTAAAGTCTCTTGATTCTGGAAGTTCTCCATGATGCTTAAGGTGAATGTATCCAACATAGCGGATCCCTTGAAATTTCATGGTCATCCACCCAATGGTTCATGATTCATGCCCCATCCGGAACCCAAAGGAACCAATGCCCTCTAGCGCCGCTCCCTCTCAAGGTCTTCGATCTCACCCTCTATACGTAAGTTGGTCTGCCGCAAGGTCTCCTGAAAAAATGCCAGTTGCAAAAGGATGCACCCCCTGATGACGGGGTTGAATGGGGTTTGAATGGGGAGGTCGGCTTTGACCATTGGCAGGTGCGAACACCTCCAGCTGGACAAGAATCACCTGAAAGAATCCGATCATCCAAGAAATGGATAGAAATGGAAGAAATCACCACCAAATTCCTCACAAGCTGCCTCAAAACAGCCCGAAAGGTCCTTCTTTTGAAGGTCTGGTTGCAGCAGTTCCAACTTCTCTGTCAACTCAACACATCGGTCCTGGCAGAATGGGTCAAGATTTTGTTGACCAGCTGGGGATATAAAGAACAAAATTCAAATTTCATGCATGGGATTCACGCAGGGAACCTCTTTTAGAAGAGTTCCTATGTCTATCTGGCTGATCAGGGCTAGCGGTGCTCCAGGCTGTTGATCTCACGGTTCAACCGTTGAAGCCCCTCCCTCCTGATGGTTTCAATCCCACATTCTGTGGCTTGGGATCATGGGGCCATATGGGGCCCCACCCTGTCCTGTGCCCGCTGCCGGGGAGCAGCCAAGGAGGACATCTGTTCTTCCAAATTTTCCAACTGCTTCTCCAGACTCCAGCGCTCTTCCTGGACAACAGCCCCAAAATGGGGAGTTGGGCCTCTGCAAAAACAGAAAGCAGTACATACCCCAGTGAAAGAAAGGGCCTAAGGGCCATCGTGAACTTCATGCATTTTCATAGCTATTATATGGCCAAAAACAACAAAACATAAAGGTGGTCCGGCCCACCTCCAACTGTTGCAACTCGGCTTTCCAAAGCCGTTCAGCAGCAAGCGCCTGCCCGCGTGGGTGCTGGGAATTCCACTCAAAAAAAATGGGGATGCTCTGGATGGATCAAAACGTCTGGATAAGCAGTACCAGCTATTTTGGATTATTTGGGGGTGAGCAACAGAGAACCATGGGTTTTGAGGGGCACTTGGGAGAAAGAATCCCCTCAAGACAATGAAGATTCTCGAAAGAAATTCCCAAAAACTTCCCCTGCACACCCGTACCCTTCAGGCTGCACTCCTTGGTATTGTGATCCATTGTGGGGGGTGGTTGGTGTTTTCCTGGCTGGGTCCCGGGCACCAGTCGCAGCCGCCACCCTTTTTTGCTTCACGTGTCCGTGGCACGGCCAGGGACTCCAGAATCCGCTCAGGCAGGTGGACGTCCGCCACAATGCCTGCGAGTGTGCGGGCTGGAAGCGCACCGGGAAGAAATTGTTTTCATCTGTCAATGATGTCAATGTAGTTTGATTTATTTGACTTTATGGTGTGTTCTAAATTCAAAACTTAGAGGACATTAAGATCTTGTCTCACTCTTTTTGCCTCCATATCTCCGCAGCAACGCGGTCGTAGATCTCCCGCGCGCGTGGTGGTTGGGTTGGAAAGGCATGCCCCTCGCTATGGCTAAAGATGACGGGATCCACATAGTACTCCTGCAGCCAAGAGATCCAAGAGACGATAAAGAGATGCTTTGACGACTTCGGAGGTTGCTTTGTGGATTGGGCTTGGAGTCAGTGCAGTGCACAAGGAACACGGAAGCGTCTCTAGACTCAATCTTGCCACGGGTATAGAAACTCTTCCATGAAACACATGCTGCACAAAATTTCATACATTCGAGGCTATTCATCCTTGACCAATTTGAAACGGGACCAAGTTTGGAAAAAAAATCTTCAGTTGATCACAAGGTGTTGAGGGATCATGATATTTAGTTTATATAAACATGTTTTACCAATGGACCAAAAGAAAAAGATCGTTTGTGGCCCGTTCTTTCTCTGCATCCCTCCTCTTGAGGCTTGTAGCCAAAGCCATCCCGGCCATAGTCATAGAACTCGTCCGCCTTGCCAAAGACGTGCACCTCGATTGCTTTTGACCAGAAACCCCAGTCGAGTGACTGGTGCCGCCTCTCCCAGTGGCCGATTTCTCCGAGGCACCGTGGGATGTGGCGAAGGAGTATCGAAGAGATCCATGTAATCCTGCAGTCAGAGCATTTCAAAGCCAGGGGCCTGTTGAAGAGGCACCAAACCTTGGGTTTGTCTCAAAAATGGGGGCAGGGCCCATTTTACGGAAATTGAAAAATGAGGAAATGGTGCTAGGGAATTAAGTGTTGGTGTAGGTATCCAATTTTGAGACAAAGCCAAATGACTAGTCAGTAGATCTTCGATTGATTTTGAACCATGGCCCATATCAAACATGTCAAACGCTGTTTGCAGAGCACGAGGCAAAGTCCTTGTCTCGGATATGCATGCCATTGAAAAAGACCTCAGGAGTGGCTCAAATCATGGAGGACCCTTATGGCACTGGGCACTGATAATTTCGACATATTTCGACCCCCGAAACTTAGGAGATCTTAGAGATTTTAGATAGAACCCAAGTGTGGGTATTCCTAACAGGAAGATCACCGGCGTAGTTCGGCCCCCCGGGCCAGATTCAAAAGGTCAATTCCTCTTGGCAAATAGGATACTGTATCCCGGCATCGGTGTAAACCCCCATTGAAAAACAGCATTATGGCCCATAACATGGGGCATCATGGGCATCAAAAAAAACTTAGTGTTTTCCCCAATGATGTTTTACATGTTTAAAAAAACATACCAATGTCCAGTCACACTCACGCGCCATGGCATCTCTTCAGGCTGATTCCGCGTGAAGTGCCAGCGCTTGGAAGCTGCCTGGGAAGCACGGTCCAAATATGTCCAAATCATGTTAATGTTGACAGTACCCAATTTCTGTTGGAATAGACAGTAATTGCATGGCTTAGATCCCAGACAATATATGGCAGTTATGAACTATAGAGTTATATAATACATCGATGTATGGATCCGTATGCATCTACGACATCTACTTGGGGTTGGTCGAAACCCTTGTGTTCTTCAGTGGCTCAATGGCCGGCCTGCGTCGCAGGCTCCTCCTTCCGCAAGTGCCCAATCAAGAGATGCGTCATGATGCAGCCCTGGCATCGAACGGGGGCCAACTAATTCATCGTCGCAAAGGAGAAAAACGAACTGTGTCAAGAGCGCCTGATATCTTTGGGGATGACGAGAAGTAGCCACAAAAAATAGGAAAAGGACTGTCAAACTCAGGATTGAACATGCGAGTTGCAAGCTTGGTTCACTTTCCAATCGATCAGAAATTCGTCCTTTCCAGCATCAGAATCCCTCCACAAACCACCAATTTGGACAAAATGTTGGACTCCAGAACGACCAGAAGTGCGACAAAGACAAGCTGCAACTCTGACTTCACTGACTTCCAATCTACCCACAAAAATCATCAACGTTGTGGTTCCCATTGTCTTTTCTGCCAAAAAAAACAAACAAAAAACTCCCAAAGTTCATCACAGCATCCAAGCCATGGGCCGGCCTGGGAGAAGGCTACCAAGACATCAAAGGGACCTTCGTCGAAGATCAACTCCTTCAGTTTTTGCACCTTCTCGGGGATCTTGTGATACCTCGCTACGCTATGCCGCTATGCCGCTATGCCACGCATGCGATCGCATGCGGTGGCACGGTGGAGAAATCACCATCCGCTTGGCATGGAGAATTCCCCATGATACTCTGATGCCTTTCCTGTTTTTTGCTTCTGATGCCTTGCTTGTTGCTTGCATCTCACAAGAATGATGAGAAATGATGAGAATAGATGGATGGATGCTTTTCTTGGACTTGGACTTGGAGTCTGACTTAAGTCATTCCCTGAACACAAAACGGTCAAGAGCCAACCCAAACTTTCACACAGTACTCCCCCACTGCAGCTGAGGGGCTCAACGCCTCAGAATGACAAGGGCTCAGGGAGAATTGCTTCTGCAAACCTCTTTGGGGTTGATGGACTTTGAAACTCGAAGATCAAACCACAGAAATACTAAAGCCAGAAGCACAACATGAATTTCTGTCCCCTGAACAGTGTCATCCTTTTCTTTTGCCGTTTTCCAAGGATGCGTGCCACTACCACCACTACTGTAGATTAATCTTTCGAAATAAAATGTCAGGATTCTTCTTGAAAGCCTGCTTACCGGAAAACCATGGGCTCCAAGCTACAGAAGATGAAAAACCGTTGACCTTGCAACGCATAGCGATTTTGGGCCAAATCGTTTGGGCACCGCGGATTGACTCTGAGGCCCCCACGAGACTTGGGGTCAAACTGCTTCTCACGGTTGGGTTTGTCTGTGGGCGTCTCCTGTCAGAATTCAAACAAGGTCTAAGATCGACTGGTGTGTCCCTTGCCACGATGAGTGCAGTGAGAAAGAGCCAAGGGCATCAGTAGTGGTCCCTTGTTGATCTTCTGCATTGCAGCACTGATTTTTTTTTCTGTAAAACTACGTATTGATGTCCCCAATCTTTTCAACCCATTATTGAATGCTGTCCCTTCCTGCACAAAGGCAATGCTGCAAGCCTCCCTTTCAAAACTGAATGAAACTCCTAAAATTCTTTGGTTGTTATCCCCCTTTGTTCAAAAACAAAATCCTCAGGGATCCTTGACGCTAGCAGTTGTTAACCCCCCTTTCTCGCCTCCGTGATGGTGTCCATGTACCAATTCTTCAGTTGCGCACCTGCAGGCTCGCGGCGATTGGGAGCCTGAAACGTCTGTCTAATTTATACAAGTATTTGAAGGAAAGACTCAGTGCCAACTCAATCCAATTCTCAGATCTGAAGTTGGAACAGCAATAAATCAAACCCCAGAATCAGCCTTGGGTCAAGGATGATCAAAATTAGGCATCATCAACTGGTTGTGTATCCAAAAAATGAAGATGTCATGCCTTGAACCATGATGGTAAACTTAGTAACATACAATTATCATATTTAATGGTAACTGGGTATGCCATTGGTTTATCCAAAATTGATACCCCATGCCCCATGTTGGGTCCAACTTCCACTCAACCGCCTTTGGCCAACTTCTTTTCCATGTCGCTGACGATGGGTTCCCCCTCAAACCTCAGAACGGTGGAGCGAGTGGTGTCCCATCCTGATTGAATAATCTATGTGTGTAGCATGCGTATGTCATATCTACAGACAGCACAGATATGCATAGACTATAGATATCTATAGATCTAGATCATGCATCATAGAGTCATAGATCTTGAGGTTGAAGCAACTCTCACATCATGCAGTTTCCAGATTGTTTCCGGTGACTTAGTGTGATCTCAAGTCGAGAGCCCCTTGAGCCCGCCACCAGTTCCAGTCCTCAGTGCCTTCAATGAAGGTGAACTCCTCAGGCCGAGAAAAGTTGCAAAATGTGGGTTTGGTACCCGTAAAATGTGAAAGCGCAAAATTCACGAAATGTTGAACATGTCCATCATGTTAGAATCATGTTCCAATGATGTTCCCTTTTAGTATTGCTACTTTGAGCGGTATTCCCCATTTTTCCACAACCCAGCGGCACCTCTGGAATTTCCCAAGGCGGATCATGCCACCCAGCTGCCCAGCTGCCCAGACGACCAGATCGCAGCTGGGTCTCCGGACGCAGAGGTCTCGGCCAATGGCCTGACGGAGTGGGGCACTCTGATATTTCAGCACCTCGGTGCAGCTGTGACCTGCCAGGGGCTGCCGGGAAGGCCAACGGGCTGATAACTGATACCCTCTGGTAAACTAACATAGCTATTGAAAATGGCCATTTATAGTGGATTTTCCCATTAAAAATGGTGATTTTCCATAGCTATGTTAAATTACCAGAGGGTAACATGGATGGGGATGGGGATGGGGATCCGAAAAAGGATCCTATGTTTCAAACGTTTCAAGTCACACTGGTACTGACTTCATTGAGCTCCGTCATCCCGGGTCATCCTGGGTCATCTCAAGGCCAAAAGTCCTCCCCCCAAGCCTCCAGTGAGCGCCAACACCCGCAGCTTCCGTGGCATCATCCTCAATGATATGGACGATAGTTGCTTCACCAACCATTGCAGCTAGCCACCGAATACGCAGCCAACTCCAAATGACTGAGTCTCAGGAGTCAATTATTCAGCCATTTGATTCAAACTTCCCTTCAAAGAGTCGAATCGCACAGACTTGTTTCATTCATCACAGAAACAGCTGGGAACCTGCTCAAGTCACGGCTGTGTCTCCACACATCTCCATCTCCAACAAGGGGGGTGCCAACGGCTTGGGAGGCCGCAGCGCCTTGCGCCAGGTGTGCAGCTCGTTGAAGCCATCTGCAACATGCGCAGAGCCGGAAATCCAAAATTTGGTGTAAGGGAATTTTTCGAGGAAACTGAGGAAACCATAAACCATAGATTTGCCAACCAAATAGTATTGGATAATATGTGGGTGTCCTTTGAATGTTAAGCCAATTCGGGGACAATGGGTATGACGCCAAGAGTGAAACCGATTTTAGTAGGGGATGAAACTAACAATACGGGCATTTGTTTTATGGGAATTGCATGGGAAATAATGTGAATATAACTTAATATAACCAACAATACGTGGGGGTGCAAGGGTGTGGAACAAGTCGTTAGCATATCAGTGGACCTACGAATTGCCCGTCATGTTTTATATGAGACAATCTATGTTGGGGGCTCAATCCTTTTGACCCATCCCAAATATTGCAAGGCATGGTAGTATATCCACCATCATGATCATCATGTCTTTTTTATTTGGACGGTTTGAGAAACAAATACCATAGGTTCTGTCTATACTTCGAATTGATCATGATGTTCTAGTAGAAATTTGGAAACAAATACACACAAATAAAATATGTTTTGTGTATACTTCGACTTTATCACGATCTTATGAACTTATATAATATAATTTAAAGGTATAATTTTCCCGAACCCCAAAACAACTGGGCCATGGTCGTTGAGAACATTCCTCAGATCACTTCAAGGTCCAGCAGAGCCACACCTTTCACCGGGCGGCCGCAACAGAGCCGCACTTCCCGCGCTACCCGTGCATACAATTCTCCTTTTGGCCCACCAAAAGCTGGTCATATCCACCACGAAAATGAATGAACATGAGATATCAACCAAAAAAAGCAGCTGCTTTGCAAAACTTGATGAAATATGATGAAATATGATGAAATGGTGTTGATCTAAGTCTTGGAACTTGGACCCTAGGCCCTAGGCTTAAGAGTTCCGCTGCACACAAGTCCTGCTCGCGGCTGCAGCTGCGGCAAGCGATGGCCCTCGTCGTGTTCCAGCACCAGAGAAGCCTCCGAATGTGGAATGACTACGTCCAAAAATGAAGGCTGAGAAGACCAGTGATACCATGCATATGATACCAAGATTGGGGTGTCCCTGCAATATCCGCAATGTGTTCTTCACTTTCACTTGCCATCTGGCAAGAGCGCTCTTAAGGCATGCAGCGATCTTGGAAAACCTGGCTGCAGCTTTATGGTCATTTCTGAGCCAAGTTTTAGTGATTTTTTCTGGAGAATTCACAAGAAACGATTCTTGAATATTCTAGACGTAAGGCCATCTCTTACGGTTTCTCCCAACATTGTGAGCCTCATAGTAGTCTTCAGGAGCAATTCGTCCAGCCGCCCTGGGGCATTGGCATCCGGCCATGCAACTCCCAGGAATTCCAGCTTGGGTCAAAAATGGAGCACCAAGAGACAGGTGGTTTCGTAAAATGGGCCAGCATTTTGGGGTCCACAAATTTTGGGGTCCACGAATTTTGATCCATCCCCAGAAGATGGATAGCGAAAGTGTGATGCCTGCGACCATAGTGGTAGTACTCATCGTAGCGACCAAAGATGTGGATGCTGGGGTGTTTGGCCTGGCAGTACCAAGAAATCAGGTGGCAGGTGTGCCACATATCATGGGAGGAGATCAAAATGGGGTGGGGTTTACCGGGTTTACCAGTAAAATTGCAGACTTAAATGGGATGATGACGATAAGCCGGATTTAGGAAGACCCTATTTTCAGGCACACTCAAGAGATGAGCCATTTGAAATTCAACAGGACTCTGGTTGCAAACACCACTTTTGCATACTCTTGCAATAACTACGTCCAAACCTAGCAAACTTCTGCAAAGTAAAATTGCACAAAGCGAATTGCGCTGACCTGTTTTGCAACAGACTTCCCGCATTGTACATACGCAAAAAGCGCAAAGTTACATATTCGCAGCTATCTGTCGTCTGGCTACCTCAAGTTTCTAAACTTGTTACAAGCTTCTGCACAATTTGGTTGATGACCGAAAGTTACGAGTCTCCAGTTTCTTCACTATCTCATTGGCAGGTTTCCACTTGCTCATCCTCCCAACCTTGGCACCCTTGGAGAATGGCGCCGCCCAGCTATCCTGCCAAGTTGCCAAGGCATCCGGTTCCGTGCCAGACCCCAAAATGGCCACAAGATGGCGGCCAAGTTCCCCTGTTTCTTGTGCCGCAATCCCCAATTTCTACAGCAACCCAGGTCCCCAACCCAGGTCCCCAACCCAGGTCCCCTGATAGGACCTGGTATGACTTGGTCTCCGGGCATCGCGAATGGGCAGATCTCCAAAGAACACACTGCAGGGCCATGGCAGCTCAGTCCCCTGCTGCAGCAGCCGTGCGGCAGCAAGGTGCACCACCTCTGGGGGCAAAATTCAAAACACATCTGAGGAACCATGGATTAACCATGGATTAACCTAGGAATTTAATGGAACTAAGGTGTCTGTCTGTGTTTTTTTGCAATGGGAAAATTCTTCAAGTGATGATTTGAGGGTTGGTGGCTTGGGATGATGAGAGTCCATCTAGTGATCCCAATAACGATTCAAATTGCAATGTTAAGCTAAATGGTTTATCATACGTTTGGTGGGTATCCCCCATTTTCGCACAAACCTCTCTTGCGGAAAACCTGTTTTGGTGTTTCTTCATCGCCCTCAGTACTGCCAAGTCACAATGCACCCCTCAAAGAGGCCAATGACCTTGACCGAGGATGGACTGGTTGTTTGATGTTTTTGGGATTTTCCGCTTCATGAATTGTGAGAGCCCCCACAAACTCGGATAGTATAAGCCCATATATTCATCAATCAGCTGTGACTGAACAATGATATCCTAACAATTTTGTAAGTCTTAAAACCCCATCAGTCCTATAAATAATGGTTGAATCGCCATAAAATCATCCATCCATCCAAGGATTAAGTGACCCATCCTACGACGGCCTTTCGGCTGCCAGAGCACTGCATCCACCGGCGATTCAGTCACCCTCTGCAGCAGCGCATCCATTGTATCGTCGACGCCCTCATAGGAGACACAAACACCTGCGGTTGTCTAAAACCTGGAGCTATGGTGGGATTACCCTCTGGTAAACTAACAGTTTGCTATGGAAAATCACCATTTTCAATGGGAAAATCCACTATTTCAATGGCCATTTTCAATAGCTATGTTAAATTACCAGAGGGTATAGTGAGATGATTCATATAAGATCCATCTGCAACTGGGTCCAAAACCTGTTGGAAAATGTCCAAAAATGATGGTTGTTCTTCGTGGCAATCTTAAATCTGCTTTTTGCAGTTGTGGCTGTCAGAGATGGAAAATCTAGATATGAATGATCTGCAAAAAATCCCTAAAGTGGGTTTTCGGGGAGGTCCAGTTCATCGATAACATAATACAGTAATTCTAGAGTTATCAAGGATAGATCAAATATAGTATAACCGCACGAAAACAGCATCATCCAACTGGTTTTTTTGAAACACCTGCAACTGGCCCCCTGAGAATAGATCTGGTAATATATATATATATATGTATACGATATATATATATATAGGCACAGATGCCCTTCTTTTACGGGTCAGGGCAAGGCTGTCATGATGGCCAGGAAGTACATGTGAGCCACCGCCTGCAGCCGTCCCTTTTGCTGTTGAGGTTTCGTCTCGGCCCCCCCCCCCGAACCCGGTCGCGCTTTCCATGCGCTTCAGCAGCCGGGCCGCTAACCTCCCTGGGTACCTCTTCGCGTGTCTCACCAACCGGAGGTGGTGAGACTTCGAGGAGGGGGCCTTCTGAAAAAACGACTCTCCAGAAGAATCGGACGGTTCCTCCGAGGTATCTTCTCTCCCACCTCCTCTTGCGTCCCAATCTTCCGAAGGTGCAACCCCGAAGGGTCCTCGATCCTTGCCTTTGAGTTTTTTCTTCTTTCCTTTGGTCTTGTCTTTCCTCTTGTTTCTGTCACGGGATCTGTCCCGGCGCTCACCTTCCTCTCTGCGATGCCGCCGGGCTGCACGCTGCCCTTTATCTCTGATATTCCTT
>Ga0126342_10007579_pt1 | contig 19408 bp, 20 predicted proteins | sample Cyp1metagenome_FD_92528 | JGI IMG/M metagenome (GOLD analysis project Ga0126342, IMG submission 92528) | Coral microbial communities from Lord Howe Island, Old Settlement Bay, Australia - Cyphastrea 1 metagenome | ecosystem: Host-associated > Invertebrates > Cnidaria > Coral ... | reverse complement strand
ACATAATATACACATAATATACACATAACATACACATAATATACACATAATATACACATAACATACACATAATATACACATAATATACACATAACATACACATAATATACACATAATATACACCATAACATACACATAATATACACATAATATACACATAATATACACATAACATACACATAATATACACATAATATACTAATATATAATATATACATGATATATACATGATATATCTGATGCCACCGCGGTGTCAGGAGCGCCGAGCCTTGGAGATTCCTTGCTCTGCAGAGCCCGAGTTGATCAGGGCGCAAGCGGACTACGTCAGGCCGGGTCCCATCCCACATGATATTTGAGTGACAACCGGTCAAAAAGAGGAAATGATTCCGGAAATGGTGATGACATAATCAATCGGTCAGTCAATCAATCAATCGATCAATCGATCGATCGATCGATCGATCAATCAATATATCAATATAAATATATCAATATATCAATATATCAATATATCAATATATCAATATATATCAATATATCAATATATCAATATATCAATATATCAATATATGTATATATCAATATATATATATATATATATATATTGATGTATGATATGTGTATTTGATATGTGCATACACAATATACCGTTGTTTACCTCCCCTGAGCCGAACGACACGCAACCGAACTGCCTGTTGAAGCTTGGCGTCACTTTGGAGGAACTGCAACTCTTTTTCAGCAGTGCGAAAGACACTCTACATACCAGCTTTGAAGACCTGGGTTTGGAAGATGATCTTTTTGCACTCTTGTCAAGCTTGCCTCTCTTGGGGGACGCCAACCCTGACCGCTATGTCATCTACGTGGATGGTTCCTCACAAGGGCAACAGAGACATCGGCCCACTGATTGGGTTGAAGAACAAGGAACTCCAGATGCTTGGGCGATGCTCGTGCTTGGGGAGTTCTATGCCACCGAAACTGAAGCCCCACGTCTCCACCTTGTGGGTTGGACAGCGCAGCAAGTGAGATATTCCGAGCAGAGCCCCTTCTTCCTAGGTGCTACATCTGTCGGCTCACTCACTGCTGAGCGGGAAGGTTTAACCTGGGCACTTTTGTGGCGTTTGGGGCTCAATAAGCGCACCCCTACTCTGCTGAGAAGCGATTCCCTGTTGACCATCCAACAGGCACAGGGTCTGATCGGAACCGCCGCAATTGAGATGTCTTTCAACTGTCTCAGAGGGGCCTATCAAGCACTGGATTTTGCACTTCCTCCTGAGCATTTGAAGATTCAACATGTTTTTGGCCACAGCAATGAACCGTTCAATGACTTCACGGATCACGCTGCCAAAATGGAAGCCCAGCGTAGCTTCTTCATACGTAGACCAGACGTTGACATGAGCATTTGGCGTACTCGCCTGCCTTTTCTCTGGCTGCTTTTTGGAGAGCGATTTGGAGGACCTGCTTTTTGTCCAGAAGGTTTTGATGTCACGGCACCTGAGTTGCCACCACCGGTGCCACTGGAAACATCTGCTCGCGACGTTGATGCCCAGGCGACCACAGCCAGATTGACTTCTCTACTCAGTTTGTGCACAGCCAACATTCTCTCCATGTACAGCTCCCCTGATGGATTTGCCGGCAAGCTGGGCTATTTGGCTGAACAATTCCACGCCCATGCTCTTCTCATTGGAGGTCTACAAGAGACGCGTACACCACAGGGGCAAAGCATCAGTCACCAGGTCCTACGTCTGGCTTCTGGTGCTGACAACGGGCATGGAGGCGTTGAACTGTGGGTGAGCCTCAAACAACCCTATTGCTACGTGGATGAGCAACCTTTGTTTTTGCGGGCCTCCCACTTTCAAGTTTTGAGCGCAACTCCCAGATTATTGCTGGCCCGGGTTCAAGCACCACATTGGAATGCTCTGCTACTGGTGGGACATGCTCCGCACTCTGGCAGACCTCCACATGAATGCCATGAATGGTGGGATTCCCTGAACAAGCTCGTCCAGCAATATCGTGGAGCTTTACCACTTTTTGTCATGGTCGATGCTAACGCTGAGCCTGGTCTCGCTGATGGTTGCTGTGTACATGGTGACATACAGAGGGAAAGCAAGAACACGCACTTTTGGAGAGATTTTCTGCACTCCTTCCAGCTCACCCTTCCTCAGACCAGTGCACAACATGTAGGTGGCCTTGACACTTGGGTGAGCCCAGATGGTCAAACAGGACACTGCCTGGACTACGTTGCTGTACCCCAGGAGTTCCTGGTACATTGCACGCGCTCTCAGCTGCTGGAGACCTTTGATCTTGGAAATGAGCAGAGAGACCACACTCCGGTTGCTGTCCAACTTCAATGGAGTGGTCACTGCTCTTCTGGCTCAGACAAAGTGACTCAACCGTTGAACTTTGATAGGCCCAGTATTAGGAGCGCCAGCTTGTCGGGGTTCCTCAGTGACTTCACAGGCTCAACATGGCACACTGATGTGGAGTCGCAAGTCCAGCATTTCAATGAGGCTGTGCTTCAGGACTTGACCAAATTTTGTCCTCCAGTTCGACGTGGACCCAAAAAGAATTTCATCACGGATGACATTTGGGTTCTCCGCAAATTTAAATTACAACATCGTCAGAAACTTCATCAGTTGCGCAAGCGCCAAACAGCCGAAGCTCTCTGGTGCTGCTTCAGGGCTTGGAGACGTCATGATGACACGTTCTCTGCTGAGGCGGCCTTCAACTATGGCACAACGCTCCAATGTCACACCCTGCATCATTGGGCGGCTTTCAGAGGCTATGCGCACAAACTCAAGGCAGCCTTGCGTACTGCCAAGTGTAAAGGGATTGTAGAGCGCATTGATCGGCTAGGACGAGCTGCTCCTGCCTCAGCCATCCTGCACACCTTGAAGCCCTTCATTGGCAGTGGCAATGCCAAGATGCGAGGGAGAGCACCTCTGCCAACCATATCCAATGAGAAGGGGACGCCCTGTCTGGATCCAGAGGCAGCATTGAACAGATGGATTTCCTTTTTCAGCACCATGGAAGGAGGGGAACGCATGACCGAGCAGGAACAACGCAGCCACTGGCGTGCCAACCTGCAGGAACTCCGCGAGTCCAATCTTTCTTTGAATGTCGACGATCTCCCCACTTTGACAGATTTGGAGGCTGCTTTTCGGCAGGTCAAGACGGGCAAAGCCACGGGTCCCGATAGCATCCCAGCTGAGATCTGCAACTCTCAACCTGCTTTGCTGGCCAAGTTCACTTACCCACTGCTACTCAAGATTCTGCTGCATGGCCAAGAACCTCTGGAGCACAAAGGTGGGCGCCTTATCCCACTGTGGAAGGGCAAGCTGAGCCAGGGACTTTGCGAAGCCTACAGGTCGATTTTGATATCTTCACACATCGGTAAATGTCTGCACAGAACAATCCGTTTGAAGCAGTCGTCGACCTATGAGGCTTATTTGCAACATCAACAAATTGGAGGACAACGCAAAGCACCGGTTGTCTTGGGCGTTCATTTGGCTCGATCATACCTTCGAGCTCAACAACAAGCTCATCGGCCATGCGCTTTATTGTTCCTCGACCTCACCGAAGTGTTTTACAGGGTTTTGCGCCCATTGGCCCTGGAGGGAATTTGCCAAGATGAAGTTCTGGCTGCAATGGCACAGAGATTGCATTTGGGTCCTCATCTTCTAGCAGACCTTCAAGCTCATCTACGGGCACCGTGTGCCACGGCAAGGGCCAATTTGCCGCCACATCTGAGCTGTGCCTTGCGAGCTCTACACTTGGACACACACTGGCGTATTGGAGATCAGACAGATGTGTGCCGTACCACCATCGGCACGCGCCCGGGAGATGCCTTTGCCGATGTGGTCTTTGGCTATTTATGGTCGAGAGTCCTGGCGGACTTCAAGGCAGCAGTAGGGGCCGATGGTATCTTTGACGTCTTTCCAGACGATCATGGACCACGCCTCTACAATTCCTTTGTCGACACCGGCCCTGACGCCAAGGTTTTCGTTGGGCCTTGCTGGATGGACGACCTATGCATAGCCCTCAGTGCTGGCAGTGGAGTGGACTTGATCTCCAAGGTAAGGATGGTCACAGGAGAGTTGTTAGATCAATGCCTGGCCCATGCAATGACCCCTACTCTGGCTGCTGGCAAAACAGAGCTGATGTTTTCTCTCAGAGGCCGTGGAGCCAGACAGCTTCGTGTTCAGTTATTTGGCCCCACGGCGTCCCGTGTGCTCCCAATTGTTGGTGAATACCATACTCACCATGTGCGCCTGGTGCAGCAGTACACCCACTTGGGCGGCATCTTACATCACAGTGGCGATTTGCGCGCTGAAATACGCAGACGCTTGAGCATCGCGCATGCTGCATTTACGCAACATCGCAGGCTTCTCTTTGCCAACAAGCAGTTCACTTTAGTGCGCAGGGTCGAGCTTTTTCAGAGCCTTGTTCTCAGCCGCCTCACGTATGAGACGGAGTCATGGACCTTCCCAGACGGCAAGATCAAGAGCTATCTGCACTCTTCGGTCATGCGCCTTTATCGCCGATTACTTGGCCGAGCAGGTGATCAACATTTGACGGATGATTTCATTCTCTGCACCACGGGTTTGCCTTCACCTTCGGAATTATTCAGAATACAGAGACTGCGCTACCTTGGCACTCTCTACGGGTGTTGCCATCTTGTCGACTGGGGCTTGCTGAATGCAGACAGCGAGTGGGTAGCCCTGATGGAGGACGACTTGCGTTGGATTGGCTTTCAGCTTCGTGATGCCACGCATCTGCATTCTCCTGAGACACATCCCCAGGAGTGGCTGGACCTGGCACAACATCATCCCAGGTACTGGAAGCGCCTAGTGCGCCGAGGAGCGCTGCACGCCATCAAACAACGGAGCAGAGAGCAGCAGCTTATTCAATTCCATCTGGGGATATGTGATTTACTCAAACTACAAGGACTTCTACCTGAACAATCTGACAGGGCCACCACAAGACTTGCAAACCAGCCGACCACTGCGTTTGGATGCATGTACTGTGGCTGCCGCCACAAATCCAAGGGTGGCGAGGGTGCCCATCAGAACAGGGTCCATGGTTGGATCAATCCTGTGCGACTCCTGTTTGAAAGCACACAATGTAGTAGCTGTATGAAGGAATACCACACGGCTACGAAACTCAAGGCGCACCTTTTGCGTTCTGCACCTTGCCGTAGCCGCCTCATTGGTTCGGGACTACGGTTCATGCCTATGCCGGGATCTGGTTCTGCAATTGAGGTCGACAAGGAGAAGCAACATGATAGGCTGCTTCCCCCTCTACCTGTTCACGGACCGCAACCGGAGCAGCCACCAAGGCGTGACTTTGATGGTACAGACTGGAGCCTTCATGACGATTGCTGCCTTGCGTTCCTTGATGCAGAGACGGTTGAGGATGCAGTTTCCAGCGTGCGAGCTCGCATTCAGCAAACACCTATCTCGTGGACTATGTGCCGGACCACACTTCTGCAACTTGCCACTACAGTCTCTGAGCATGCTGGTGAAGAAGCGTTAGGGCACCTGGACAGCCGACGTCTGTCCGCGGGCATTGGTGGCCTTGCGGAACCAGGAAGCTGGCCTTTTCTTCAAGACGACTGCGTGCAGCCGCGGGAGGAAGGGAGCTTGGGACAGCTTGAGGCTGAACTCTTGAGGTGTCAAGTACCGGAAGATTGGCCGACCCCGAGAAGTTTCGGGCGACACAGAACGCCTTTTCAGGTAGGAGGCGTCTCGGGGACTTTCAGTACTACCTTGACTCCTTCCTGGCGGCCGAGGGCAGTGGCTTTGTGGTTCACACTGTGTCCTTAGACATCGTTGTCGATTCGGAGAAAGGCGACATTTCCAAACCTGAGATCCGAAACTTTTGGCTTCATGGTATTGATGAGGGTTGGATCCTTGCTTTTTTGGCCGGCCCCCCCTGCGAGACTTGGTCCAGGGCCAGGGCCGTCCAATGTGATCATGCTGATCGACAAGGTCCCAGGGTCATCCGCACTGCCGAAGATTTGTGGGGGCTTGCACACCTTCGCATCAGAGAACTTGAGCAGATTGACGTGGGCAACTTGCTCTTGTGCTTCTCTGCGGAAGCATTCCTACGTTTGGCATGTGTCGGTGGCTCCGCTACCATTGAACACCCGAAGGAGCCAGAGGAGGTGCACTTCGCTTCTATTTGGAAATTGCCTCTCTTCCAGATGCTGCTCTTGCTACCTGGGGTCGAGCTTCACTCCCTCAGCCAGGGCTTCCTTGGGGCGCCTTCTTGCAAGCCAACTAGCCTTTTGTGCTTGAACTTGCCGCACATCACCCAGGCGATCGTGAAGAACCAGGTGACAAGCACCATGCCGAAGGGCGCCGCGATTGGCAAGACCGCATCTGGCCAATGGGCCACTAGCTCCTTAAAGGAGTATCCTCCAGCACTCAACAGAGCGCTGGCGGAACAGTTTTTTCAGGCCATCACCACACCTTCTTGCGATGAAGGGATTTCTGTGGATGACGACTTCCTCCAGGTGTGTAAAGATTTGACCGTAACGAAGTTTACGGATCACCTTGGACGGGATTTCGCTGGATGACCTGATTTTCTGGAATTCAACTAGCTCGAGCCGCGACGACAGTCCCAAAAGGCCGAATGTGAAAAAAAATATATATATATATATATATGTCATTTATATAGTGATACATTTTGCATCGATGGATGCTGCAACTCCGCGCCAGGACGGTGTATGGCTGCATGCGCAGCGTGGGATCCAAAGAGATGCCGAATTTCGACGAAGGCGGGAGGTCTCATCAAAAAAACGTGGTGAAACGATGGAGGTCTCCATAGCTGTTACATAATAACTCACGACTCGACGACTCAAATCATATTAAATCATATTAAATCATATTAAATCATATTAAATCATATTAAATCATATTAAATCATATTAAATCATCATTGCAGTTAGATCTTAGATATTTCCATCATTTTCCATCCATGAATTTCCATGTTTTTTTTGATGGCATGGCCACGGTGGCCCAGGTCTGTTCCTCCAGGCCTGGCTCTGTCTCCTGACACGACGCTTCCGTGGCCCTGAAGGCTCCGCCTTGGTGCCAGGCGGAGCCGACGAAGGGAGCGACTTTTTCGGGGGATGAAGTGACAAATATCCCAAAGATATGGTTACCCTCTGGTAAACTAACATAACTACGGAAAATCATCATTTTTGATGGGTAAATCAACTATAAATAGCCATTTTCAATAGCTATGCTAAATTACCAGAGGGTATGATGATATGCTAGTGACCATAATTGGGATATATTTGGGATGATTATATAATTTTTTGTGGTTATGATGATGATTTTATATTGATATGATGATCAAAAATCACTAGCATGTCATAACACATCTGAAACAAATATAGTGATTGATGATTCATCTGATGATTTTCAAATTTTCATCAGATCTCCCAAATGTGTCGAAATAGTGAGAAGTGACGACATGTTTGGCATCTGTTTGGTGGTTATGATGGATATGGTACATCCAGTAATTCTTGGGATGACGAAACAATTAGCATACATATTTGAATCCAACGGGAGTAGACTTGGACTCACGCGGGTTCGAGGTCAGTCCAGCCTGTGTCCAGAAGTTAGTGAAGAATGATGAAAGTTCAAACAGCCTATCAATTGCTGGGGGTAAACCAATAATCCATTATGGTTTAGTACTGGATCTATTCATGACTTAGCTCTCTTATTTTTGTTACTTCATATTAGGGGGATATTAGGGGGATGAACCAGATATACCATGATATACCCCCAATTGGTCATGAACATCACGAACAGGATGAGAATTCCCCCCTGCAGGGGTTGACTTTCTCAACCATTCCTGGGAGCCGAATGCGTCGAGCGATTGGGACGAGGCCCGTCACAGGGAAGCAGCTGGGAAAGAGGGGAGGAATGAGCCGCGCTGGAATGGGGATATCAGTTTTCTTTACATGGGAACGGGGGTATAATTCAAACAGATTTGGAGATTTGGAGATGGCACATATGGAACCAGCTGAGCAAATGCTGGATGAACATCCCTAAATCCCGGTGAGGTGTGAACAAATGGAGATTAGGGTGAACAACTGACCCATAGCCGCTTTTGGCGGAGATGTTTAGGAGTTGAAGAGATTGGTTGCCATCTAACTGAGAGAAACCTGTGATGTAGTTACAAAGTATCCCAACTTCTCAAGGCTCGTGCTTTTCATTGTGAGCTCTCGCCGTGCAGGAATCGGGTGCAGTCATTGTTACAACCACCCAAGATCTGAAACAAGGCGGCACCACTTTGCGGCACCTGGATGGCTAGGCGGCTAGACAGCCGATGGCGGGGGGAACCAGCCCTCAGCGATTGGATGAACCTCGCGAAACTGACGAATCTTTTTTTCGCAGGTGAAGAGGTCTTGATCAGCTATGGTGACTTTTCCAATCCCCTGCTGTTCCGGACGTATGGCTTTACCTTGCCATCGCGGCCAGGGTCCCAGGAGTCTCAGGAGTCCCAGGATATGCCCATCAAAAAGACTAAAGACCTGAAGAATGAAGATGTTTGTCCCAGATTTGTCCCAGATTTTCTCGGCATTTTCCATGGTTTTCCCAGATGTTCATGGCATTTTCCGTAGATTTTCCCAGCAACCGTTGTGCCTGGTGGCTTTCTCAAAGGTGCGAAACCTGCCGGAGCTGTACCTTCACTGAGGAGGCGAGCGGCTAGCGGCTTAAGCCAAGTCACAGCTGGGATTTTCCCATGATGAGAGAGGGTATCACCAAGATAACTTAACCATGTTAGAATCAAGTGATTTATGGACTGGTTGGTGGTTTCAAACATTGTTGAAATTTCCCATTTCATAATCATAATATATATATATTATATATATAATATATATATATATATGGAATGTCATCCTTCCCATTGACGAACACTCCATCATTTTTCAAGATGGGCACATTGCACCACCAACCAGTGGATATTTATGGCATCGTTTCTTACAGATTTCGGTCCTGATTTTGGTCAACCTGCCCAGGAGCTGCTGGCAACGGCGCCAAAAGAGGTGGCAGAGGACTTGCAGGCGACATCTGAAACATCTGGCGGACATTAAAAAAGTGTTGGAAAATCATGGAAAATCATCCATAAAAAAAGATTCTATAGATCACCTTGAGGCAGGAATTGCAGGTTTTTGTGATGAAACTTCAAGTCTTTTTTATTCAGGCTCACGGTCTGGTTCCAAGAGTTACAAAAGGCATGAGTTTCCCTTCTTTTGGTTTTCTCAGGACATTCATTCTTTTATGATCTTTTATGAATTTATAAGTATTTATATGTTCTACCTTTAGAATTATTCGGGATGACGGTGAAAGGCCGTGTGTGATCGTTGTGTCCACTTCCTTCGGTGTAGCCACAAGTAACCTTCGTCCCTATGCGGAATCCTTGGATGCTTGGTGGGAGAATCATAGACAAACAGACTTTTGATATCTTTAAATTTTAACCAGAAAGCACATCTATAGATGTGTTACTGTGTTATGGTCAAGGCTGTTTCTTTGTGACCAACATTTGGATGTTCTCCTTAAAATAGGATGGAATCAGAATATCATGTGGTTTATCATCATGTTCACCATTGAAGATAGCTGTTTCGATGTTTTTTTTTGGGGGACATTCCACATGTTCACCCCAAATATCAGATGAAGTTGGTCCAACAAAGCCATCAACCCATCAACCCACCAGTTTCGCGCACGTCAGGCGTTGCCTAATTTGCACCTCAACAGCATGCAGGTTACGGATGAGTTGGCCGTGCTCTTGCAGGCACGGTTTAAAATGTTTAAAATCGCAGCAGACGCGGTTTGTTGTGGGACATGTTTGAATGGACATGACATGATGTGGTTGAGTTTTGATTCTGTTGGCGCTAAAATGTGCCATTTTCGTTGGCATTTTTTTTTGGGGTTTCACTGGATTCCCATGTGTATGTTCTGACTGTTTAGCAACTGCAACTATTGATACTTTGATTTTGTTTGCCTTGATTCCCGACAATGTGGCAAAGCTAATAATTAACCATGGCCGATTGTTGGGTTTATGGGTTTGCCAGATTACTTGGTTCAACTCAATAACTTTTGCATTGGTGGGAATAGAAATGATCAATCTCTATACAGCAGATTGTGTCAGTGCATTTCAAATGATTTTAGATCCCCATCCCATTCTCAACATACTGGGTTCATGTGGTTTCTTGTCTCGTCTCCCCTGAAGTTGTCTCAGGTCGGTGTGCCGTGGGGAAGTGTGTATAGAAGATATATATGATATTATTATTCCATTGGATTCATTGGATCATTGCTTATTGTAAGACCACAAAACGCATAGGCACGCTGAATTTCACCAACATGAACCTACCATTTGTAGTCATAAACATTCTTATTGTTTGTTTGTCCATTGCAGGGCACACAACGCAGGGGCACACTGGTTGTCATAAACGTGTTTGTTTATTACTTGGTTTGATACTTGTGACATGTGGCCCTGGGTATTTCAATGATTTTGTGCAGCACAACAGATCTTGTGGCAACATCGCTGTGCCATGCCGCGTCCACCTCAGCCAGTACCATTGTTTGGGGAAATATATATATATAACATGTTTTAGATCTTCAGACATCAAAAAACACGTTGTCTGCCACTAAATTTCATCAACCACGTTGCAAGCATTGCTAGGTCTGGCAGGGCGCCGGTGATGCGCTGCGACAGCTCTGTCAAAAACGCTTGCAGAAGCTGGCGGCGGAGATGAGGCCGTGGAAAAGCCAAAAATCGGGAATTTTACCGTTTGGGAAAAATCTGGATAAATTATTAGCAAATGGGATGGGATTATATCTGTATATATATAATATATAATATATATATATATATAATATATAATATATGTATATCTCTATCTATCTGGATAAATTCTAACGACCGAAGCCTGTTCTCCCTCACTGGAAGCACGGTTATAGTGATTAAGGGGAATCATCCCCAAATAGCCGAACTTTTCAGGTGAGTGACATATTATAATTTACTCAGAAAAATGGGATCAAGGAAGTTGGGGCTCGTGGCTGATGATGACAATAGTGGTTGATCATAATGACGAATGATTGGATGTGTGATTAACGATTGATCATGAATATTTAGATAAGCCACTATGTGTACCTACGTAGTGTTAATTAGGTACCACCAGTGGTTAATCTTAATCAATAACTATGAATCATTTCGTTGGTGGTTTTAAATTAAAAAAGGAAACAGGAAGATAATTTTGTAAAGGCAACAACAGGAAAATGTGCTTTGGGTATTCAGACGGCATTCTTGTTTTGGACTGACACCTGCCAGTGCCCGATTTGGGTTTGCCCACTTGGGTTTCAGTCCAGGGTCCCTGTGTCATGGGAATGGGAGAGCAGGATCAACCGACCAAATTTGGACCTGGGGAGTTCATACCACCATTTAATCCACGTTATTTTATATATTGGTTACTTGATGTTGGTAGTTTATCAACCATAGGCAGTTGACTAACACAAAAACATGTCGCACTTTTTTCCTCTTAGCCAGAAAAAAAGGATGATCCACCAATATCTGATCGTGAACTTCGTGAACTCCATCCATGCTGATCCAAAATGGACTGATGTTCTTCTTCAGGGGTTCCACTAGATTTCACCGTGGGTTGGGCACCTGGGCACCTGGCCATGTCACAGGTGGCCCGCTGAGCCTTTGGAGATTGGTGAGACGGATGAGCTGCGCATTGCCTTCAGCGAGTGTTCTGGTTGGGGGGACTGTACGGTACACCATGGTACTATCCTGTCACTGCAGAGATGGTTAGCTGGGTGGAAAGCATGGTTTCTTGATGTTTCTTGCTACTTCCTTTCAGCCCACCATGTTGCGCTGATGTGTAGTCCAGCTTTCCGACGGCTGGTTTCTTGGGTCCCAAAAGTCCCAGGGTCAACGGATGGATCTCCAGGTATATTTGTTTGCGACTTCATGCGAACATCTTGGATGAGCTCGCAGGCAACTGCCAAAAGGATCCAAAAGGGCCCCAAAAAATTACAACTTCACGGGACCTAGCAGAAGTGGATGTGTTTTTTTTCTCTATGACAAGTCATCCTGAATAGGTGGATTCCGGGTGAGAAAGTTATAATTTAGCAAATTAAGCCTGCTCAGCGTTTCTGGAAATTGTTGTCATTTCCATCACTCTGAGGAAAGTCATGGAAGGTTGGGGTCTCAAGTTTCCATCATTTTAAAACCATTAAACACCTCTAGTACCACACCATTTGCGAAGATGAACATCCATCAATCATGGGAAAATGTGTCATGGTCCCATTAAAATCATCAAACATCCATGAAAAGTCCATTAGAATCATCATAATTCGCAAGGTTTCCCAAGGATTTTGATGCGAAAAACCCAGGGGGACGAAGCTTTGCGCCAGGTTCAACGCCGGAGATCAAGGACAGCAAGGCTTGGGAAGACGGAAAGGACAGCAGTGGAGGGAGGGCCTTTGTTTTTGAAAACGATGCCATGTTGGGTGGTGGACGACGTTTTTTCGTGGTTTATCATCATGCTTTATGATGAGGTCTGACATTTTATGATAATCTGTGATTGAAAAACGAGTCGTGGATTGACAGAGTAAACGTATACACGGTAAGTGCTCAACAATTGTAATCAAGTTATAGTATAACTGGTATGTTTACATAGGTTGTAGCCAATTGTCATTGATATGATAGGAACATGATTTGCATTGATTCTCTACAAGCACTGGGTTGCAACCGTTGCAACCTGTTGCTGGGTACCTGGGGATCCCTGTCCAGGAGCTCAAGCGAGAGCTCAAAGTCATTCAAGAGGCTGGAGCGTCGAGGTACTAAGACTTAGGTGTCTTCTGACTCAATTGTTTCGGAGGGGAAGGTTTGTAAGGGTCCAGCACTGATGATGATGATGAGGAGGAGGAGGAGAAGGAGGAGAAGGAGGAGAAGGAGGAGAAGGAGGAGAAGAAGGAGAGCCACTGGTCTGTGAATCAATCTCTCCACTTTAGATTCCAGAGCGCTGCCAGGCCGGCATGTTACCTCTGCCCTGAAGCTGCAGGGAAAAAAGAAACGCTGCTGCCGCAACTTCCTTGTGGACCCCACAAGCCCTTCGACAGGGACCCCGACGTGGTGCATCGTGCCGAGGTTTGGAACATTTAGAGGGGGCCTTGCAAATGGCGGAGATGGAAGGGGCTCCCATCTGCAAAATTGGTGAGGAACAGGTGCACCGGGGATTGTGGGATGACATTTTTTGCTGGGAACCTTCAAATGGTTTCTGGGAATTGCAATGGAAAGGTTTTGAAGGATATGGATGATATGGGAGGATGAAGGATGATGATTTGCCCAAAAATTGCAAATGAGTGCAAATCATGGTCAGCGAGCGACTGGCCTATGTTGTTCCCAGCTAAGACATGGGTGCGCATATTTTTATGTGTACCTCCCCACACACTTGAGCGATCTTGAGCGGTTCCTGGCCTAGAAATAGCATCAATATCCATGAGATCATGTTGGATCCCCATGTTTTGCACGTCTTCATCGTTAAATCCATGTCATTTTGCCATGTTTGATGTTTAAATCAAGTTAAATCAAGTTAAATCACCATTTTTAGCAAGGTTAAATCACCATGTTGATGTTTAAATGTGTTAAATCACCATTTTTAGCAAGGTTAAAGCACCATGTTCATGAATTTTTGGGCCGACTGACGTGGCAGGAGCCCTGGCACCTTCCTCGCGGCCTGCACCGCTTGGCTCCCTTGGCCGCGAAACATCAGAGGCAGCTGCAGAAACTCAGGCGGACAGTGGTCTGATGACCGGAACAGACCGGTGATTTTACCCTCTGGTTATGTCAAAATAGCTATTGAAAATTGCCATTTATAGTTGGTAAACATACAAAAAGCTATTGAAAATTGCCACTTATAGTGAGTTTACAACAAGCTATTGAAAATGGCCATTGAAATAGTGAGTTTTCCCATTAATAGCATGGTGATTTTCCATAGTTATGTGAAAGTTTACCAGAGGGTAACCATGGAAAAAAAATGGTAGGAAAATGGTCAAATGGGAGTTTTACATCATGGTGGTGCCCCCGAAATGGATGGTTTATTTGATGGAACTCCCATTAAAATGGATGATGTGGGGGTAACCCTATTTTAGGACCCCCCAAAATGGTGATTCTAACCATAAGGGAAAAATTGTGCTTTAAACATGAAACATCATGAACATGTGGTGAACAAATTGGGTTTGAAACTATGGCACATCACTATGATCTGATATGTTTTTCATCACGCTGTCAACAGCATCAACATCATCGTGGCTTTTTTCATCAGGAACTTGGTGGTCAATAGAAAATTCATGACACCTTGAGCTCAACACCAACCTGCCAAGATCGCGAGTGGAAGAGCTATTGATGACGCCTACCCTTGAGTTGTTGGACATTCCTGCAGAGGCGGATGGCTATGAGGCCAGGCTGGTGAAATCCCAAGACCATCAAGAACTCAACTTAAAACACGGACGGTGTATTCAAGGGGATTTACCACCAAGTTATGGCCATCAAAAATATGAAAAAGAAACTACCCTATATATATATATACAGACACGTATATATATATACACACATATATATATATACATTTATATTATATTATAATATATTATATTATATTATATTATTATATCTTATATAGAGATAAACCACTCGATGGACTGGAGTTCCAATCTTGGGTTCCCCCAAAATTATGGCCATATTGTTGTGGAAGTGAGGTTCAAACCCAGGTGGAAGGGTCAAAGATGATTGGAAATGGCTACGGTTTTTAATATGCCGAAAATGATGATACAATCTCGGATTCGGTAATTTCAATTCTTGAGAATTTACTATCGCCCCAACTAACACAAACCCCGCAAAAATAGAAAGTAAGAAGATTACTTTTCTCTAAGAATAGGTGATTCTCAGGATCAAAGAGTTGGTTGTTGGACTGGTCAATTATACCAGCAAATCATCTTAACTCACCATTTGTGTTGGTTACAGTATCAAATGCACATTCCCTCCCCATTTTTAGTTGCTAAAATTCCGTCCTTGATTCGTTAGTATAAACCTCATCCACCGTTTTCATCCCAAATGTTCGGGTGATGGCATACCCCCTTTTTTTCCCAATTAAATCCTGATATTCACTGGTTAACCCCACTAATATCATTACATTTCCTATGTCCAGCCATTCACATCATCCACTTCATCCAAAACTGGTTTTCCAAATCTTCATCCAAACTTGGTATATCCCATGATATCCCATGATATATGGTTATCCAAAGGTGATATATATATATATCAACCATGATAAATAAATATTACCATTGATTAATTAGCCATGAAAATATCATGGCACTAGCATGGTAATATCATAAAGTACCCTCTGGTAAACTAACGTAACTATGGAAAATCACTATTTTTCATAGGTAAATCAAGTATAAATGGGCCATTTTCAATAGCTATTTTGACATAACCAGAGGGTAAACATGTTATCACCATCTCCCAGCATCTCCCCTTATCCCCAGCCGTAGGTGGCCGGCAGCCGTCGCGGCTTCTCGGACCCCAGCATCGAGGCCGCGCGACAGGTCTGTGAACGCGGCCTGTCAGTGCGCCTCCAGGAGCCATGGGGTGATGGTCCGGTGGGGGATTGGGACCCTGGGATGGGGATGGGGTGATGGGAATACCCTCTGGTTATGTCAAAATAGCTATTGAAAATGGCCATTTATAGTTGATTTACCTATTAAAAATGGTGATTTTCCATAGTTATGTTAGTTTACCAGAGGGTATCTGGGATTTTTTGGAATGAATATCAACTTGGAATTTTTATAGAATCTAATATCATGGAAGATTGGAAATTGTAGGGATGGTTCTTGGAGATGGTGTTCAAAGATTGAGTAGCGCTTTTTGGGTGATTCAAGGTGTTCAGGTTCTTAGCCATCTGCTGGTTGGTCGACCTGATTTTCTACATCAGCATGTGGCCCCCCAATGGTGACACCATCTGGGGAATGAGATACCCTGCAGGGAACCCCTAAAAATTGATGAAAAGTTCATAAAAAATGATGAAAATTGATGTGTTCCCATGATGTTCCCATGATGTTCCCATCATTTCCAACGGTCTCACCGGCCAGGACCGTACTTTGTACATGCGCTTGGGACCTCGTTTCCATGACCGAGACCGCGATGTGGCAGGTGGCATGTCAGCTATTCAAAATACCACTGTTGATTGTTATAAAATGCGCTCAAACAACAGTGGCATCTCCCAGCTAAACCAGTTTTCGAAGCACCAGGTATTTAATCATATTTAATCTCTGATATGAAACATTGTTATATGATGGGGGTAGGTTTATACTAACCAGGTAATAAACCAGTTAATCTGATGGGGGTTATAAAACATTTTTTTTGTAACCTGAAATCTCAGTGCGACCAGGTCATCCAGCCTCAGTGTTGGTGACCCTGCGACGGGATGCGACTCTGCCTGAGGATGGAGATGATCGTAAGATGATTTGAGCAACAACAACTCGGGGGAATGAAAAATTGGGATTCTGAGATATAACATAGATATAACATGATGAATACATATGACATATTTTTTGTGGAAATTTGTTGGAATACTCAGCTAAGAAAGTAAAAACAAGATGGAAGGTTCGTATATGTGTTGTTGTTTCGAAGCTTCTCACGTAATTGACCTGATGATGAGCAACGAAGATTCCCTCTTTGACTTTCCACTTTTCAGAATGACAACACCGATTGTAGATAAGAGGCACTTTTTTGTTTGGAGAGTTCAAAGCGTGTCTCAAAACTAACAGATTCCAGTCAAACTGCGATCTTAGAATCGACGAATAAATCGACTCATCTAACTTTCAACCATCCTCCCAGAATAGAAGAGAACAGAACGATGGGGGAATTCTGCAAAAGTGAAGATGCATCACGCATTGTTTGCATGACGGCCAGGGTCACGGTTGTTGTCATCTAGGCTCATCCCCAAGGTAGCCCCATGTGCACCTTTCAGCAGCGCTGTAACGCAGGAGCAGTTGACCACTGACGGCAACGGATGTTGTTTTCTGCCGGAAGGGACTGAAGGCTGGCAGTGTAGAAACGGTGGAGAGATGGGTCATGGGCCCATGGGCCATGGTTTTTCCATGTTTTTTCCTGGATAGAAATGGCCAAAATCGGCCTGGTGGGCGTCGACCTGAAACGCCTTAAACGCTGGAGGTATTAGGGTGACCTTGCCGAATGAGCCTGGACTTTTGCCGATGAATGTGAGCATGTGTCTTCTACGACGAGGCCGGGCTGGTGAAATGTGGGATATGTTGGGTCGCTGGGCTGGTGGGGCTGCTAAAAATGACACAAAGTCGGTGGAAGTCTTAGTTCACCTGGGTTTCTTGACCACACATGACCACACCAGGTGAATCAACCAGCTGTTGCATATGTGGTTCTGAAGCAGAGGGGTCTTTTTCAGGGCCTAGCCCAACAGCAATCCGGATCAACTCACTGTATTATATACATAATCTGCCAGGTCTTGTGATTTCACTTTCATTGCTTGGAGAGCATACAACTTATGGATAAATCATCTGTGTTTGATTTATGACCCATTTGGAACTACGAATTTAACTACATGACTGTCAGGGCCGGGCCGCTGCATCCCATTAGAAGTGAGTTATAGCCTGGGGAAAGGGGTCATTTTACCTTTAACTAGCCATTTAAGCCCCTTGTACATGGGGTGGGTGGCGATCTGGCCAGGTTGGCATCGAGAGCAGTTGGAAAATGACCCGCAGATGCTCCGAGCGACTTGACGGACTCGACGTTCAAAAGAACCCGAGCAGATCACTTCAGCTGAGCGTTCTCAAGGGGGAAACTGATTAAGGAAGTGTATGGAACCTTATTAGTGGGGTTGTGACCTTGTGAAAGGGTTATCAACCTTATCAAGGGGCTATGAATCTTTAACCCTGATTGGGAGTTCTTTTGGCCACCAAATGTTGGGGGGATTAATATTTAGGGCACCGACTTCCATATCGACGACACAACAAAAATATACCAAGAGTCCTTATTAGTACGATAGGTACAGATAGATAGTGCATGATAGTGGCAGTTGGCCCAAACAAAATGGTTGTCCTTTGACAGGTTGTACCTGTGCTGGCAATGTAGAACTGATGTATTTCAGCAGCTTTTGAGTGTTGGATCCTTGCCAAATATTTGCCAGGCAAACTGCTCTACCAAAGGATCCTCCAGCTTTGCTGAAGGGCACACTGTCCGTTTTTGTTTTGATCCAGACCACCGAAAAAAAGAACACCAGCTGGTAGTCTACTGAGTCTACTGGAAAAAGAAGCACATAGGCAGATGCACGGCTTTCCTGTTCAGAGCCAAGATTTGAGGCGTTTAATCAACAGCGCACAGAGCCCCAACAGACTCGATTGTTGTTTTCAGCATCATCCAAAAGCGGGGAAACAAATGGCAAACTATCTCAGGCAGAGGAAAAACTGGGGAGACAAAGTGGGAAATAAAGTTGGGCTGTACGGGGGGAATACATGAGGAACAGAAGAAGATGCAACGAAGGGTGAGCTTTTTTGGGTGAATTTCATGGGAAACTTGGAAATGATTTGTTCATGAATGGTGAATCTGTCAGAGGACATGAGAAACAGATTTTATTCTCATTTATTATATATCCAGTTTTACGCATTATATGATAATTACAATGTCAATTCATTATTTTACCCATTTATTATCCATATATCCATGTATTGGATTATTATCCAGAAAAAATACTACTGTCCCATTATTTCCCCATTCTTTTCCCATTATTATCCCATTATTGTCTGTATATTTTCCCATTATTATCCATTTATGGATCATTTATGGATCATTTATGGATCATTTATGGGTCATTTATGGATATTTGTGGATCATTTATGGATCATTTATGGGTCATTTATGGATATATATTGGATCATTTATGGATCATTTATGGATCATTTATGGATCATTTATGGATCATTTATGGATCATTTATGGATCATTTATGGATCATTTATGGATCATTTATGGATATTTATGGATCATTTATGGATCATTCATGGATCATTCATGGATCATTCATGGATCATTCATGGATCATTCATGGATCATTCATGGATCATTCATGGATCATTCATGGATCATTTATGGATCATCTATGGATCATCTATGGATCATCTATGGATCAGTTATGGATCACTTATGGATCACTTATGGATCACTTATGGATCATTTATGGATCACTTATGGATCACTTATGGATCACTTATGGATCACTTATGGATCACTTATGGATCACTTATGGATCACTTATGGATCACTTATGGATCACTTATGGATCACTTATGGATCACTT
>Ga0126342_10007578_pt1 | contig 19409 bp, 15 predicted proteins | sample Cyp1metagenome_FD_92528 | JGI IMG/M metagenome (GOLD analysis project Ga0126342, IMG submission 92528) | Coral microbial communities from Lord Howe Island, Old Settlement Bay, Australia - Cyphastrea 1 metagenome | ecosystem: Host-associated > Invertebrates > Cnidaria > Coral ... | reverse complement strand
TTCAAGCACCTTTCGGTCCATCAGTGGGTTCGCTCTGCCATTTTTGCGCCACACCAACTCACCTCTCCTATAGGTTTTCCATTTTTGAAACTTCCGCCACCGCCTTGTGCGGTACTACTGGTACCAATAATAGTGGTTATATATGGTTATATGATATGATGGGATTGTAACATATTATATGTATATATATATATATATATGGATCTGGTTGGTGGTTTTTCGCCACCCCTCTGAAAAATGATGGGGTGAAAGTCAGTTGGTGTTATGACATTCCCAACTGAGTGGAAAGTCATAAAACTCATGTTCCAAACCACCAACCAGTTAATGGTAGATCATTGTTGGACTATGATGATTTCAACAATGATAGATGGAAAACAACAATGATTGTTGGCTAAATGGACTATGTCATCATATCTCAATGGTTCACACTCCATGTTGGATGGAAGATCATCCATCCATGTTGATAAAACCTGCATTTCCAATGGACACCAGTTCTTCTTTGAATGAGAATCATAACAAATAGAACGTTACTAAAGCCAAATGAACCAAATCATGCAATAAATAGAAAATCATCGGAGAACACAACCTGGCAAATCCATACCAAGTTCCCTATGTTTTTGTTACATCCAACACAACCGGTGCCAGAAAGAAAACAGCGAAGTCCACGGCAAGCAGCGGGACCCCAAAAGGCGTGTCCATGTTGCGATCATCGGCCTGTCGCACCAAAACGCGACTGGACAAGTTACACCACATGATGGGGATATGGAGGGCTGAAAGTTAACTTTACCAATAAACAATTCAAGTATGTGTATTTATATATATATATATATTTATATGTATACAGTATATATATATATATATTTATTTATTTATATGGACCCCAAAACAATCCAAAATTAGACTATTCTAGTATTGAAACCTATGGTGTGGGGGATCCCCCATTCTAAGCAAACCCCATGTAAGCGACACGGCGGTATAAAACTAATCATTTGTGGGGATATGGAGAATATATATATATATACACCCTATTCGATGATAATCTTACGAGATTTCATAGCATGGAATAGAATGTCTACGGGGGTATGAAATAACAAACGAATAAGAAACTAATGGGCATTACATACTACAGTAAACAGTCTGATAAAACAATGGGTATGTTAATTAACCAATACTCCAGTTCCTTTTTAACAATGATAAATTTAAATTTAAATGGTATGTTATTATGTTAGTATGGAGGAATATATACTATGTTAATTAACCAATGGGTTTTGGAGTATCAGGTCCCCCAGGTCCCCCACCTGGGGGTGCACTTCCAGTGATAGTAGGTTCTATATGTGAAAATATATGGGGTTTCCTAAAATAGGGGTACCACCAGATCATCCATGTTATTTTCGGACGTTGCATTTTGAACCATCCATTTTTGGGTATCCCCATTTATGGAAACACCGTTATATACATATATATATGTATAAATATGTATAAATATGTAAAAATATGTAAATATATATATATATATAACCACCGTACTTGTGGGGCTTATGAACCAACTGGTTGGGGCTGTAGTTATGTTTCCATAGTTGCCATCAAAATTATCCCCAACTGCACCCCCAATGATTTGGTGAGTATCTTTGGATACGACCTACGGCAAAAATGACCAGCACCAAATAGCTTGAAATGGGAAATGACGAAAAAAGCATGACCTAGCCATTCTTCACTAGTGAGATTTATGATAAACAATGACAGTTGAGATACCCTGTTGCCAATTAAGTACATGGATGTGGAAGGATACCAACTATTTGGCCCCTGTTTTGCAGGAGGTGCAGCATCTCCAAAATATGTTCAAACAGAATTTCCTAAATGAGTTCCAAGTAAATAGTTAGGACACAATTTCCTCTGTAAATGATGACCTTTTCGAATTTTCGGAAATGATCTCCTAAAATCGTGTTCCGAAATGATTTCCTAAAATCATGTTCCTAAACAGTTTCCTTATAGGGACATGTGAAGTTTCTGAAAATCTCCCTTTAACAGTGCTTCTCACGATGGGACCGATCGCCATTGAAAAAGGTCCCAACAGGGGCCCACAAATTTCTACACGAAATCGCTAAGGTGGTAAACACATGTCCAATAAATATGGTGTTTACCCTCTGGCAAACTAACATAGCTATTGAAAATGACCATATAATATTCAACATTATATTAATATTATGTTATTATGATTATATATACAATTAAAAAAATTATCACTATTATAATTTGATGATGCAATATGATATGATAAATATGATATAATAAAACACAAAGTAGTACGATGTCTTGTAATACAATATCATATAGCACAATAAAATATAATATAACATGATACGTATAACACAATCATAAGAAAAGTATTATTACACATTATAATATTGAACTATATTTTATATACATTGAACATCCCATCGTTCGCCGGTCTTGTATCCGCATATCAGCCTATATCAGCCTCACGGTAACCCCCCGTCATATTATACATGAACCCCTGCCAAATACCCGTGAGTCTGGAACATAGATGGAAATAGTATAGATTCATCAACTGACTTCTTTGGAAATAGTATAGATTCATCAACTTCTTTGACACAGGCAATGGTTCACAAATGGGGCCATGGGGCCCATAGATGCATTTGCTGGCATGGGTCCTCCCAAGGAAGCACCATGCGGTTGTTGGTTGTGTCCCCTGTTAGCCGATATTTTATCCTACAAACCGGTCTTGAAAGAGCCATAAAAACCGCTCCGTCACAGAATCATATTGGATTGTTGGTTCTTGAATTATCTTCAATTTCATAAAAACCTTAAATTCTGTTCCTTGAACATCACTTCACTCCCAAATTGAATAAGTTGAATTATAATTCCAACTTTGCTCCTGACAGCCCTATTTTTCTACATTTTCTGGTGTGTGGGACATTCCGACATTTTTCTGCTGGATATCTCCCGCCTGCCATGAAGCCATTGAAGGACTGGTGAGTTTGCCCCATCTCTTTGCGACCTACCAGGAGGCCATGACCCGGGTCGGGCACGGTTGGGTAAATGTACGAAGTGGTGCCCCCCAGTTCTGGAACGTTGGTTTATAAACCATAGGAATAGTATAGATATATCACCAACATTCACCAACAAAAACCATAGTTATTGGAGTTATTTGCACCAACTTAGCTAACGAACTATATCACCAACAAAAACCATAGTGACATTGGAGTTATTTGCACGCACCGTAACTTAGCGAACGAACAGCTCACTGGGGCACCACCTTGTAAGACTAGGGTTTTACGGTGCCCCCAAGCCTCTCTTCGAGCAGTCAACAAATTGGCAACAAAAACGATAAGATTGATGAACACCGCCACGTCGAAAATTGGGTCTTTAAAGGGCGAGTAAAAAAAACAATTATGATGATAAATGATGATATGATAGTGTGAAATATATGATGATGAACACCATTTTTTGAACACACACCCAAAAAAAGTGTGAAATGATGATAGATGATGGCATTTTGGTGCTACCGGCCGGCTGAAAAACCGGTCCGTTTGGGGATATCGGATCCACCATAAAATATATTTACCATATTTTACCATCTGGTAAACATACAAAAAGCGATGGGAAATGGCCCAGTCGAAATTGTTGATTTACCCATCAATAGCATGGTGGATCTTTCCATAGTTATGATATGGTCATGGGAATACTGAAGTAGCCAAAAGATGCCAAAAGTACCTCACTACTACGACTTGCGGTTTTTGTTTGAGTCATCGTTCTGTCATTGTCCTCTCGGACTTTTTTTTTCAGGGTGACCTTGGCATTCCGCCATTTCCCACTTGGCAACTTGGTATGTGTGAACCAATTTCTTGATCACTCCCTTGAGGATTCTTCCCATGTCAAAGAGGAGACAGCAAGTATACTTAGAACAGTCTCAAAATAGTGTGTGATTGTGTGTGCGTTTTCTGAGAATTGGATTCGTCTCAAAATCAGGCAGCCATTCTATCCCGTGATTAGACCAATGGCTGCAGTTGTGAACCCAAAAAGACCGATCCTGAAGAGGAACACCCAGAAACCAGCGGAAAAATCAAAACTAATACAGTAATATTGCTTAAATATTGGACTGGTTGGTGGTTTTAACCATCTTGAAAAATATGAAAGTCAGTTGGGATTATTATTCCCACAATGTGAGACCCCCCAGTGATGTTAGTTGGTTTAGATTCGCCCCAGTAACTAGTTCGTTATTTGCGTACCATAAACCATAGTGAAATTGGAGTTATTTGCACCAACTTAGATATCTTGGGGGCCTCACATTGTATATACATACATAGATTGTAGTTGTATTACATTAACCCCTCTGAAAAATATTAGTCAGTTGGGAATATTATTCCCATTTATTATGGAAAATAATCCAGCCATGTTTGAAACCACCAACCAGGATACCATCTCGTAATCTGTGATGCCCATAGAGAATCATGGGAAATCATGGAGAAACGTCACCCAGCCGTTCTGAATCCGAATTTGAAATATAGCTGACGCTGCCAAGTCATTACCTGATTTTTAAGTATCTGGGTGAATTTTAATGTAAATTATATAATAACTGATTTCACTGAATTTTAAGTATCGTAAATTAACATATTTCACTCACCTGAAGAGTTCGGCCAAAAATGGGGATGATTTCCCGGCCCTATATCTAAACCTTGAAATTTCAGGCTTCGAACGGTGAGGTCCTGATCTTAAATTTACCTATAGAAGTATGAAGCAACAAACTTGTCCAATCCCCTTAACATAACTATGGAAAATCCTCATGTTTGATGGGAAAACTCACTATAAATGGCAATTTTCAATAGCTAAGTTGTTAATTGGTATCCTTACTATGGAGTATCAGTATCATCATCCAAAATAAGCGTAAGCCTCCATATTTGTCAAGTCTACAACCATCAATTAACCATTATTTCTCAATCATACATCTCCGGGCATCTCCGGTTTTAGTGATTGAAACCCTCCAAATCCCATAGTTGCTTAAATTCTGTTATATCCATTATATGAATTAATCCGAGTAAATAACAATAATTCACTCACCTGGAAAAAGGCTTCTTCTTGGGTAAATCCCAATAAATTAACCATCATGACAGTGAGGGAGAACAGTGAGGTCGTTATAATTTACCATATCTTGAATTTAACATAGCCATGGAAAATCACCATTTTTAATAGCTAAACCATCTATTTCTATGGGCCATTTCCCATGGCTATGTTAAATAACCAGAGGGTACCATATCTTGAAGAACCTGACCGAGGTATCTTTAACTCATCGAAAGCAGCCAACAACTGCTCCATGGGACCATCGTTTGACCCGCTTGACCCAATTTCCTGCCGGGAACCTTGCAATGGGCCCAGCTCGTGAGTGTGCTAACATAAATCTGTTCACAGAAACATGATCAACCATCAAATTCTGGTTGGTGGTTTTAACATGTTTTAACCATCTTGAAAAATCATGGAGTTCGTCAATTGGGAAGGATGACATCCCATATATGAAATGGAAAAGAAAAAACTATCCATTTATAGTTGAACATGATCCATTGATAGTTGATTTACCCATTAAAAAAATGTGATTTTCCCATAATCCAGTCATGTTTGAAACCACCAAGCAGAAATGTTAAAAAAAAACTTTGGAAATCAACTATGATATTCATTTCTGGATGATTATTGTTACAGTGTGAGGCCCCCGGCCACGATATCTAAGTTGGTGCAAATAACTCCAATTTCACTATGGTTTATGGTACGCAAATAACGAACTAGTTACTGGGGCGAATCTAAACCAACGTTCACATCACTGGGGGGCCTCACATTGTCACATTGTACATTTCATGGCATCGAAAACATCGGTGACGCATCTCACCTTTTTTTGGGGGGGAAGCACGTTTTCCCCGCCTCGCTTCCAGGGGGTAACCCGCCAGAAAGATCAGGAGCATTGTGGAGCCGAACCTTGCACTTTCTGCGTGAGAGCCGAACCTTAGTGGAACCCCAAATGAGAAAAAAATGCTAGTCCCTTGGTTGTGGGAATTTTTCTGGATGATATGTTGGGTGACGCGAAAATCAAATGCACTTTGGAGTTCCTACTCATTGGATCCCTATTTGTTCACAAACATCGCGTAGACTTTGCATAGATTTCGATCATTCTTCGCATACTACACAGATGTCCTTTATGGATAGTCGTGCTCCAATGGGAATGGTAAGTGGAGTCTCCTGACATGCGCATACATTCAAATATAATACGCCAATCCTGGCACCCCAGACAGTCAGAAATAGATGGTGGTTTCCACAACAAACATTTCCTCCTAGTGAATCTTCATGAATCTTACTTGTTGCGCCCTCAGTCATCTTGGTCGCTGTCCGACACTCATACTTCAAATTCCACGCAGAACCAACAATAGCAGAACCAACCTGCTCAATGCTGCTAGCTCTGTGCACTGCCCAAGCATTGACTCACCACACGAATGGCTTCGGCTTGCTTGGTACTCCATCCAGATGGCGATACAAGAAAGTTTCACATGAATTATGTCGGCTGTAAACCTCACATTTGGGGTTGTCTTTTTTATATACCCAATTCAAATGGATGATCATGGTTTTATCCTACAACATGCTACAACTTGGGGTATTTCAGACACACCCAGTCTACACATTGATTGAAGCATGGCTATATTCTACTCCCTGTGTTGCAGTCCATCACCCCAGATCTATACCTGAAAAGGCTTACTTCCATTAGCCTTACCATGCCTCACTCGGAAATCGAGAACAACGCAGCAAATTCAAATCAATTAAGAGGATAAATGCAATTGGAAAAGGCATTCTAGGATAATTCCAATCATAAGATGTTATTCCAATCAATTTTCCGATCAAAAGGCAGCAAATTCCAAACATTTCCAAACTGAAAAATGCAGGTGATAAATACCTTTGGGCCTTCAGTGAAGCCACGATCAAATCCAAAGGATGGCAGGTGCCAGGCGGCCACGAAAGCATGGATATTCGCCAATTGATGTTGCAAATTTCCGATTCAGACATGGATGAACATGGAACATATGTGGAACATCTGTAGAATCATGCACCAAATATCAAATTTCTACCCATGTAGATTGAAACAGGCAATCAATCCCCTCCTCAATCCTAGAAAATCCATCAGGAATCCCTCCACTTATATCCGAGAAACATCATCAAAGTCCAAGTCTGGTGCAATTTTGGCGCTTGCACCGCTTGCACCACAGCCCATCTTACGTGCCTTACGTGCCACGGGGACTATGCCTTCCAGACCAGCCAGAGCTGTCCTCGAGCCTTTATGGCAGCAATGGTGGCAGATTCTTCTGGTGGAACATCCATGGCCGAAACAAAGAATAAACATCAAACAAAATGTTATAAACCATGTAGAATACATGCATAAACCTTGTGACTTTACCATCAAATAACATTTCGAAAGAAGTCGCGCAAGAATGGCACGAACTACATGTTATAAGTTCAAGACCTCCAACATAACATATCGTACATCTATATTGTTAGCAGTCAAATCGCAATATGGGATTCATATTTCAAAAACTGTCAGATATATATATATATATGTATTTATCATTCAGGGATGGGGGGGAGCGGACGTTTATTATTAGTGGGAGGATTACATTTAAGTCAATATGAGCAAACCGTTTGTAATTCTCAAATCAGATAATGTGGTTAAAACAATAATAAACCACCCTTTTGGGAATGGTTATTTATACCACCTATTTATGGTGAAATTGGGGATGGTTTATAGTTTATGGCATTGTTTTACCAACATTGCACCATTCTTGGGATGATTCCCGCGACGTAAACATGAGAGTCCCAGGTTGGCAACGTGCAGCTTTGTCGGCACGCCGTAGGTCACACTCTCAGGTCAGTTGGTGAGGGTGGTGACACTCCGGAAACACACCGTGATTGCTGAAAAGCGAACGGAAGAGAACACTTCTCTTATGATGCGTGTCTTTATTGTTTGGCAATCGTTGCGTCAATCTAATCATTTTTGACAAAGGTTTGCAAGGTGTGAGCATATCCAACATATCCAGAACTTGACACTCAAACATGTCAACTGTTGATATCAGGCTGCCGTCAAGCCTGATGACACATCCACCGTCTGATGGTTCCTTTCTTTCTCCTCCCGGAATGCCAAAACAAAAAGCCTTTGCAAAAGAATCCAAACATTGTCTTTTTTCTGGCCCATACATCAGATTATTATCCTGTCGTTCCTTGAATCAGTTTGAATCAGGATAGCTTCTAGCTCACAACATCTGAAAGTTATAAAACTGCACTACTAGGTACTAATAGGTATATACTATATTACATATAATTACTACAAGGTGAGGCCCCCTCAATTATAAGTATGAATCCTATTGAAGAAGCTAGTTCATCATATCCCCCCAAAACCTAACAGTTGACCAAGTTTTGTACGTAAACTTCGCCAAGCAAAGAGGACCTCAACGTGAGTAGCCAGCTATTGAGGGCCTGTAACTTGAGCCTCAAGGAACTAACATTAGGTTAATTTGCAGCTGGTAAAACCTGCATATGGAGGTTTCCTAAAATAGGGTGTTACCCCTGAATCATACATTTTAACAATAAATCATCCATTTTGGGGTACCCCTATTAATGGAAACTCCTATAAGTTGAAGTAATATGTATTTGCTCTTCTAATGTGTGTGTGTGTTTATCGTCCTTTTTTCACTGTATGCAAGAAGTGACAAGAAATGACTACAACCATGTTGGACATGACATGTTCATAGTCGGCCCAGGGACCACCTTCTCTCCCTGGAACCAATTCGTAAAGTGCTATATCATGTTATATCCTGCTATATATGTAGCTAGCAGGAACAAATCTGGATTGTCGGTTTCCCGATTAGAATGGGGTTGTCAACCCCCAAGTCCTTGGTTTAGTTCAAAGGGAAATCACCATCGATCACGAGTTCCCCTTGAAATGACAACGGAGTAGGTCCCCCAAAAGGTCCGTCTTTAGGAATGGTAGAGATAGAATGGCTAGTTGCCCGGTCCATTGGTAGGTTTAAACATGTTGAAACTATGTATTGTTTACAGCGTGTTGCGCCTTGGTTTCAGGAAAAGTGTGTAGAGTTCGTTACAGGAAACGTTGGTGAACTGACCATTAGATTCCAGGAGCTTCCGGCTGTTGGATTTCATTCATGGGGAGTTCAGCCAACATCCATATAGGGATACAGGGGAAAAAAGGGTACCCTCTGGTAAACATACAAAAAACGATGGAAAATCACCATTTTTCAGGGGTAAATCAAATATTTCTATGGTCATTTTCAATAGCTTTTTGTAGGTTTACCAGAGGGTAGGATAGATCATCGACTTGAGATCATTCTTGGGCCCGTGATCTGCCGGGAGAATTGAATAGAATTGTTGCCCCAGCGGCAAGTTGTTGCTGATGATCCACCCATCAATTGAGGCAGTGCAAGACTATCATCGTCGAGTCATCGTCGAGTCATCGTCGGTCCGTGCATACAATGTGAGGCCCCCGGCCACGATAGCTAAGTTAGTGCAAATAACTCCAATAGCTATGGTTTATGGTACTTATAACGAACTAGTTACTGGGGCTTATAAACCAACAAAAATAACTGAGGGGCCTCACATTGTAGCTATTTCCATCATTCTCACTGTATGAACCTCCAATAAACCACCACCCAGTGTGTCTCAATATGTCTCAATGTATTTGGTGCGAACAAATGCAATGATACCGCAAGATTTTATAATCTGTCTAGATCTCATGATATCTCAGGCATCTGAAAGGAGAATGCAACCATCCGGATTCAACTTCTGAAAGCTTCTGTCAGGGTCAACCTGTCAATCCCCGCTTGAAATGGGGTAATTACAAGGTTTTCCCGCGTTGGAGGCTGGTTGGTGGTTCCAACCCACGCCAAACATGCTGGTGAAGTTTGAGTCTTGAGTGACCAAACTTGAATCTTTAAGGATTTTAGAGGGATATATATTTTGTTTCTACAAATTTAACCTCAGTTTTCTTGATTCTAAGTCGACATCAGTGAGTCAATGAGAAAAAAACCGTTCTGAGTTCTGTTGGCTACGCCTTGTTTCAGATCTTCAAATCCGAAACCACCAACCGATGGCTTTCTCGTTTCTGCTCAGGGCTTCCCAGTCACTGCTCACACTGCTCACCTCGAAGTGGGAGAATGAGACCAGAATTGTTTATATATATATATATGTACATTATATAATAATTATGTATCTACATACGCTATTCTGAATCATTCTGACACTCGTTTACACTCCAGTTGTCCATTTTGGGTCCATCATATTTTCTTCGTAGTAATTTTGATCCATAGCCCGAAAAATATCACAAGGCTTAGAATAATTGGCTTAGAAGGAAATTTCTTTTCAAGCTGTTGGAAGGTGTTTTTTTTGGTATGGAGGATAAGTGGTTAGTAACTGGGCTAACTGGATCCATTAATGGGATCCAGGAGCATCCAGCGGCAGGGTTATAAACTTACTACGTAAGGGATGATGCTTCGATAGTTTCCCTACTTGGTGGCTCATCCCACTTACTAGTTGTAGGTTATAACCCCAGTGATTAAAGTCGGGTAAGTATGGTTAGTCCGTTTATGGGTTTTCAACCCACTAAGTGGGATGGGCCACCAAGTAGCTTTGTCCGAGAGGCACCTCCGTTTCATCTCATCTGTTGAGAAAATCACGAGAACCCACTTGGTGCTTCACCACATCCCTTAAGTGGGTCAAAGCCTAGGAGGTGGGGGCCCATTAAAAAAAAAAAACATAACAACTGATGGAAACATCTAATTGGATATAAATGATGGGGTGTTCCCATATCTCGATGATTCTCAATGGCAAGGAAAGTGTGTTGATTTTACATTGATTTACATCATCAATCCAGGTAAGTTAGCCTATAGTTCTGAACTTAGCTAAGGATCGCCTGGCACCAGCCTGTTTGATCTCCGCGGAACTGCGTCCTTTCAAACATACAACACCTGAAGAATCGTACCCTCTGGTACTTCAACAGTTTGCTATAGAAAATCACCATTTTTAATAGGTAAAGCATCTATAAATGGGCCATGGCTTCCATAGCTATGTTAGTTTACCAGAGGGTAAATAGAATTGGAACTCCTAAACCTAAGCTTATCTGGTTGGTGGTTGAGCCTACCCATCTGAAAAATGATGGAGTTCGTCACATGGGATGATGACATTCCCAACTGAATGGAAAGTCATAATCCATTCATGTTCCAAACCACCAACCAGTTATAATCATTCTAAACTAAATACATATCCCCCTAATAATAAAAACTACCTGAGGTGTTTATTAATAGGGGGGGCGTTTAGTATTAAATGGGGGGAAGGGATTATATCATTGTAAACCCCTTTACAGTAAAACTATTTAGGGCCATAACTGTATTGACTTCATCACTATTGATTTAGTTTTTGTGAACGAGAGGACCCAATTTTAGAATATTCAGAATCAAATGATTCTGAACGCAGCATTTGTTCAGATCACGGCAGGCCAAAAGATATAAACAAGGCATCAACTAAACTCGCAGCAAAACAAACAAGTGCTGCAATTTGATCGTCAAACTGGATTTCCTTATCAAACTTTTCAGGGGACTTTAAATGGAGTGGCATGGAATGGCATGGAATGGCATGCGCTTGTGACCCTCGTGGAAATCAACTGCTGAGAGTGGCTATAGCACATCTCCTTTCACCATGCTGTCGTTGCCTCGTGCGGGAGGCATGGCATAGTGGATTCAATCAAGGACCACGTTTGGTGTCCTCTAGTACCCTGGTTGGTGGTTTCAACCCCTCTGAAAAATATTAGTAAGTTGGGATTATTCTTCCCAATATATGGAAAAATAAAACATGTTCCAAACCACCAACCAGTGTTCAATCGGTAAATGAGTGAACTAAATGGCAATTTTCCATAGCAAACTGTTAGTATACTGGAGGCTACGGACCTTACTCGATGACCTCTGAGTGCAGGTCACATCAACTGGTTCCTCCATGTTGATCCACTGTATATAGCTTATAGTAGATGCAAATGTTCATTCATCCCCCAAGATTTATATTACAAAAACACAAAACCCTGGTTTAGTGTTGGATCTATTCAGTCTTGGTACCTTTAGTAGATAGATAGAGAGATAGATAGATATATATATATATATATACATAATTTGATCGGGGCCGGGATTTCAGAAGGGCTAATTGAATCTAATTGACTAGTTTGCTACGGAAAATGGATGACCCCGATCTTGTGATGGTTCACCCCAAATTGAAAAAACAAATTGTCTATCTTTGCTACCCAAAACCAATGGATGACCGGATGATCATCAATTTCCCGAAAATGACCACTTTTATTCGGGACCCATCCTCCATTTTGAGCCAAAAATCCCTACATTTCCATAGCGTTGGGTATATCCACATGAAACTTTCCATTCTCACCAGGAAACCCCACAAAATAGCTGGTTTTCACACCATGATCATATCACAACCTTTGCCAGTTTTGAATCAAGACATGGGAATTTAACAGATATGACACTATCCTATGCTTGGGAAATGTTGGGGTTCCCGAAATTCGTAGCTCCGGACAGTTCCCCATGTGTCAGGACAAAAAAAAAGGTTGTCCAACAAATGGCTCTGAACAGCCCCCTCCATGAAACCCACAACATTAATGTAAATACCCATGGCATACCCTCTGGTTATGTCAAAATAGCTATTGAAAATGGCCATATCAATAGTGGATTTACCCATGAAAGATGGTGATTTTCCTTAGCTATGTCAGGGGTTGGTAACTGTCCCATTTTGGGAATATTGGACATCACCTTATAGTAGCCATTATAGACCATATACCTAATGGTTGGGTGATGTTCAATGGGGACATTTAATGACCCATGTATGTTAGCTTACCAGAGGGTACCTCATTGTAATATTCATTTTTGTTTATTGAACATCTGGTACAATGTGGGCCGCGAGTTATCTTTGTTGCTTCATAGACCGATCCAACTGTAGATTTTTCTCTTGCATAAACCGAATAGATAGTCTACTTAGTTCAACCAACAAACGCATTTAACCTCACATAGTTGGTAAAACTCCGGTTTGGGAGTTTGGAACATCATATCCCCAATAGTTGGGTGATGTTCATTGAGGACATTTCCCCTTGATGGATAGTTGATTTTGTTGGATTTTGTTGGTAGCATTCCAAGTTCATTGATTGACAACTACCGTATTTGTTGGATTTCTGGGAAAGATTAACAAGTTATAAACCGTACTTGGTGGTTCATCCACTTACTAGTTGTATCTAGTTGTAGGTTATAACCCCGGTGATTAAAGTCGGGTAAGTATGATAGTATGGTTAGTCCGTTTATAAAAAGGGGATCTTACAACTCACTTACTAAGTGGGATGAGCCACCAAGTAATGCTTCACCAATTTATTGGGTTTCTGTCGGGATTCTAGTTGCCTTGACCAAGTTGGGGGCCCCTCGGGTAATTTCACATAACTACAATGTGGGGCCCCCCAGTGATGTTAGTTGGTTTATAAGCCCCAGTAACTATAATAGTTATAAGTTATAAGTACCATAAACCATAGTTATTGGAGTTATAAACCAACTTAGCTATCTTGGGGGCCTCACATTGTATGGAAAATCACCATGCTATCAATGGGGAAATCAACGATTTCTATGGCCATTTTCAAGTTCGCAAACCGTTAGTTTACCAGATGGTAAACCATTTTCATATCAAAAATGGGTATGGGTCAAAGGTACCTCAATCATTGGATGGTGAAGATAGAGTTGTTGAACTAAAATCTGTGGTCCCCCAGGACTTTTATTGTCCGTACCCAAATGATGAGAAACCATGAAATTGGAAAACTCCAATGAACTATGGAAAAATGAAACTTGGGATTCTAATATTTAATTTACTCCACCATTTCTCTACCATTTTCATATAGAAACACATGTATAACAACGGTTTTCGAATTGGGAAACTCCAATGATAGCCAATATGAAAGATACCCTGCAAAAAAATAATATAAACCTAGTTCCATAGAATTGGATGATGGAAAATATTACAGGAAAACCCTATATTTGATGGTAAAAACCATGGTTTCCCGTAGATTTTCCCTTAAACCAATCCATTGATAGTTGGCGAAGGTAGATAATCCCACTGATACCTAGCCCGACTATCCAGGATGAGTTACGATTAGTTTCTACCCAAGATTGACCCGGCTCCAAGAGGCTCCTACAAGGTGGTGCCCCATACTTAGCTAAGTTGCTTTATAAGTCCAACCTACAATGTGAGGCCCCCCAGTGATGTTAGTTGGTTTAGATTCGCCCCAGTAACTAGTTCGTTATTTGCGTACCATAAACCATAGTGAAATTGGAGTTATAAACCAACTTAGATATCTTGGGGGCCTCGCATTGTAGGGTTTATGGGGTTTATGGGGTTTATGGGGTTTATGGGGGTTATATCTATAGTTAATGGGGATTATAAAGCAACTCTGGTTGGTGGTTTGAACCCCTCTGAAAATATTAGTCAGTTGGGAAAATTCTTCCCAATATATGGAAAAAAATGTTCCAAACCACCAACCAGTATAGTTAATGGGGATCATAAACAAACTAGATATAAAACAAAATCCGATAAAGGGGTACCATTCATATCGTCTTATAACTGGGGGTACCATCAGCACTGGATATCCATTTCCCCACCTGGACGTGGCAAAGGGGCACCCCAACGAGTCCTCACAAAAAAAACAGCGAAGGCGACGTGTTTTTTTTGTTTTTTTCCGGGGGGGATGAGGGATGTTGAGCAAATGTCAATTAGGATTTCGGGATACTTCAGATTACTTCAGTTTTCTGGGATTTTAAGTGATGTTAAATCAGCTAAAGTGGGAATATTATTGGAGGTGTTGGTGTTGTTTTTCGATGTATTCAGATCATTGAAAGGCTTGAACATCTTGAACCTCTTGACCCTTGTTGATCATTTCTGGTTGGTGGTTTCAATCCCTCTGAAAAATATGAAAGTCAGTTGGGATGATTATTCCCAATATATGGAAAAATAAAATTCATGTTCCAAACCACCAACCAGATTTGTTTTGCAATTTTGGGTCGACTTCATTTGTTTGGCTTGGTGTTTTTTCACAAGGACCGAATCCAGCTGATTTAGGTCAATGGCCCACATGGTGGTCCCCTGGGTTCGAAAAACAAAAAACAATGTGGAGCCGCCCAGTTATAAATTGTGTCATAACATCGAAGCACTTAAATCTATCCATTGTGAATCCAAGTCAATTAATTAGCCTATGTAGTTTTAATCTAGGGAACCCCTTTCGTACCAGTTTGACAAGTGTTCAAAATTATCTGTCACTCCATTGTACGTTCGGGACTTCCAGTTCATGGATGGTGTTTTTTTCGCGAATGTACAAAAGATAGTTTGTTTTGTTTTTTTTATGCAGGCGAAAAACAATTAACATCATCAACCAACCATCCTTTATCAGTTATCTTATCTCAAGTTATCTCCTCATATTGTTCATGCTCAACAAATCCCTATAAATATCGTGACAATCATTTTTTATCTCCCCATATTTTCCATGGTCAACAAATCCACCCCCCAAAAAATGACAAGTGATTGACAATTTGACAATCCCTATTTTTAATGGTCAACAAATCCCTATAAATGACATGACAATAAGGTCTTATCTCCTCATATTTTTCATGGTGACCAAACCCCTATAAATGACATGACAATTAGTTCTTATCTCCTCATATGTTTCATGGTCAACAAATCCCTATAATTAAATGACATGACAATAAGTTCTTATCTCCTCATAGTTTTCATGGTCAACAAATCCCTATAAGTGACCTGACAACCCCTAAAAGTGACATGACAAATATGACAATCATGAGATTATAGATAATCCGAATAATCATTATATTGACAATCCCTAGCGATAATCCCTATAGATAATAATCTATAATGATTGTCTCTATCATAACAATATCCCTATAAACATCTATAAACTATATGCTAATATTATTGACAATCCCAAAAGATAATCACTATCCCATATGCTCCATGTATGGTATATTTACCTACAAAACTGGGTGATTTTGTTCGGGCAAATGTTGGTAAATATTTCAGCACCATGGAGCATCTGGGATATATATATATATGTAGATAGATAGATATACTCCAATAACTATGGTTTATGGTACACAAATAACGAACTAGTTACTGGGGCGAATCTACACCAACGTTCACATCACAACGGGGGACACCACTTTGTATAGATAGGTGATTTTAACCATCATTTAGTAATAACATACGACAGAAGTGATAGACATGATATATATATATAACACCACTTTGTATAGATAATAATAAATCATTGTTCCTCAAGCTGACTTTCACTGGGCACAGCTCCGCATGCTCCGCATGCTCCGCAGCTTCCCATCCTGAACTCGCTGGAACGTTTCGAGCTCGATGGGTACGGATACGCACGGCCCAGGTAGCGCCTCCCACGACATCCGGAGCTGAGGTGGCCATGATTGGATGGATTTTCCTAGCTGGAAACGTCCATAACTGGGGAATTTTCATGGATTTTCCATGTGTGTTGTTGATTGAATGTTCATTGAATGTTGATTGAATGCTTATAGAATCTGATTCAGGAAACATATTGATGAGACGCATCTCTTTTCACATCTGTTGGCCATGACGGCCATGGATGTGTCCACAAGAGAGGTTGGCCATTCATAGACAAGGTTAGCACCCCCCACTTGCAAGTTTGTTTATAAGCCCCATGAATACTACAGTTCTGACCATAAACCATAGTGACTGGTTGGTGGTGCAATAACCATCTTGAAAAATATGAGTTCGTCAATGGGAAGGATGACATCCCGTATATTATGGAAAATACACACTGTTTGAAACCCCCAACCAGTAAACCATAGTGAGTGATTGGACGCATGGCCAGCAACTCCCGGTGGCACGTAGAGTTTTTTGGAGGTTCCAGCAATGTGGGATTCACCCAATGCCACCAGACCGAATAACAAAATTTTGATAAACCAAAAGTCAACAGTACAGGTTCCAGAGCAAACTATCCCAAGTAGTTCAAGCATCCCCTTTTTTTTCCCTCCAAAATAACATTCTGATTCTTCATTTTTTTCATTCTTCCAAATTTATGCTCCCGTTTTTGGGATCTTGAACAGCACCTTCAGCCATATCTCAGGACTATTCCCAATAGTTGGGTGTTGAATTTTCACTGATTTACAACTCCCATCTAATTCTGGGTAAATTATCATATGATTTACCCAGAATTATGGGAGTTACCCTCAGGTTATGACTAACATAGCCATGGAAGCCATGGCCCATAGAAATAGAAGATTTTCCCAGCGAACGAAACCTCCATTTATAAGGCTTTTCTATAGCTTCCATGGCTATGTTAGTCATAACCAGATGGTAAACAAAAAAAAGAAGAAACTTCGATGCAACCTGAAACCGACCATGGGGATGATCCCATGATCCACGGCCTTCCGCCGGTGATTTCCAAACTTCGAGGAGAGACCAAGGAGAAAATGGCGCGTGCGTAGCGCTTGCGCTCCTCAATGGCGAGGTGGGGCCCCCGGTTTCTGCGATGTTTTTCGGCCGGGCCAGATGTGTTTTTCGGGTGTTCATTGGAAAAAGGATGCGAACATAGAAAAAAACAAAGGGATACCATGGGAAAAGCAAAGTAGACACCACTAATACCTAAAACATTTGCAGCAAAAATGATTCAGTGTGATTTGTATATGGGTGTCCACATAGAGGAACATCATCTGTATACAAAGATACAAAAAAGGTTCATGGCCAGGTTAGATTGTTAGATTGCCTCACGAGTAAAATGGTGAGCAGGTTCACAATCAACTACCCTCTCGTAATTTAACATAACTATGGAAAATCACCATTTTTAATGGGAAAACTCACTATAGATGGCCATTTTCAATAGCTATGTTAAATTACCAGAGGGTAATCATGTTCCCGCATCACAATCAACTGCCCCCTTGTAGGGGCAGTCCATGAAGAGATTGAACATCTTCCACCAGGATTTTGCAGGAAAGGGATACGGCCCTCAGAATCAAAGCACTGGGAAGTCCACCATTTAGAAATTATTGTCATATATGAACAAATAAAAACTTCCATGTTTTTTGGAAATTTACCATTGAAATCTGTGATTGCCAAAGGGTACTCAAACTGAAAGCCATCGTTGAGTTGTTGAGTCGCTGAGTCCCGTTGAATCTTCACCATCCAGGAAACATCCGTGGTAATCTTTCGTGGCTTCGTCTAAACAGATGGTTACCCTCTGGTATATAAACATACAAAAAAACTATGGAAAATCACCATGCTATTAATGGAAAATCCACTATTTCAATGGCCATTTTAAATAGCTATGTTAAATTACCAGAGGGTAATCCACAGCTACCCTCTGGTAAACATACACAAAACTATGGAACATCACCATTTTGTAGCTGGGTCAACGAGCTAAATTTTTATAAATGACCATTTTCCATAGCAAACTGTAAGTTTACCAGAGGCTATCTCATCATTTCCCCTCACTGGAATCATTGCATTTTCATTGCTGGCTATCACCCCAGCCACTAGAATCGCATCCCCCCCCAGGCAAGAAACTGATGCTGAAGCATTGGCCTTCAAAGAATGACCTGGGGGCCGAGCCGACCATGGTGATTTTACATATTTTGTAGGAATTGGGTGACGACTACTGACATATCACCAGCCAATTTCGGGCCGATGGGCGGCCATAACTGTGGAGCTCCCACCCAACGTCCTATTGGATTGTCCAAAGGCGGGATGTAAAACCGCAGGTCGAATGGGGGAGCATCTTTCAACTGAAGGGAAACTGGTTTTTAGTTGGCTACCTATTGGGGAGCCACGTCACAGATTTATCTATATGTATATATATATATACATAGATTTATTAAATGTATATACATACATACATACATTACATTACATTACATTACATTACATTACATTACATTACATTACATTACATTACATTACAATACATACATACATTACATACATACATTACATACATACATACATTACATACATACATACATACATTACATACATACATTACATTACATTACATTACATACATACATTACATACATACATACATACATACATACATTACATTACATTACATTACATTACATTACATTACATTACATTACATTACATTACATTACATAACCATACATACATACATACATACATACATACATACATACATACATACATACATTACATACATTACATACATTACATACATTACATACATTACATACATTACATACATTACATACATTACATAC
>Ga0126342_10007577_pt1 | contig 19409 bp, 18 predicted proteins | sample Cyp1metagenome_FD_92528 | JGI IMG/M metagenome (GOLD analysis project Ga0126342, IMG submission 92528) | Coral microbial communities from Lord Howe Island, Old Settlement Bay, Australia - Cyphastrea 1 metagenome | ecosystem: Host-associated > Invertebrates > Cnidaria > Coral ... | reverse complement strand
CAATGTGGCTGGATGGGTTTACTTATGTGTGATTTGACGTTATGTTTGGCACATGCGTATACGTATGTGCAAAAGGTATCCAAATACCTTGCTAAAGAGCATAGGTTTGAGATTTACCTAAAAGATATTGAAGAACCGGGTAAACTTTGAGATTGGCTGAAGTTTGACCCTGTACATAGACATGTAACATATTTGCGCGTGTCAAAAAGGCGGCTGCAGATCTTGCAGCTGATCATTTTATGACGACCCGGTGTTAAACTGTGAAATGCTGCCGCAGGATGGGCCCTTTGGAACGATCAATGGCTTCAGGACAGCATATATGGAGCTATGGAGCAGTGATCCTAAATTTCCGCAAAGCTATGGAAAAGGGAGAACATGGGAGAACATGGGATAACAAGATTGGAATTAATTTCTGAATTATTTAAGTTGGACCATCTTAAACCTTCATCATTCAATTGCTGATCGTGCCAGGATGGGTCGACTGCATGAGCAGCCGGTGCCATGGGAGGAGGTGAATGCTGCATGGGGTCAAGCGTGTCTGCTGCTGGACGCGTTGGCTGCGGACTGAGAGATCTGAGAGCGCAGTGCTGCATGGATCTGCACGGATCTGCTACATGTTTTCCGGGTCTTTGCAAGAACAACATGGACAACTGAGATGGCTTTATTTGAGGTCAAAAAGCTTCGATTTCCTACCTCTCAGTCGCAGTACAGGCCGAAAAGCACCGGAGTTGGGTGGGCTGTTTACAATTTCTTTGAGGAAAGCGGGTCATGGATATTCCTCTTAGTATTCCCATGTATTCCCTTTGACTGGTTAGGTGTAGACTGTACACATCTCCTGTTTGCATCTCGTGTTCGCTGTGTGACAAAAAATTGAACTCGAAGGGTCTTTCTTCCGCAGCAATGTCCACACAAAAAAGGGAGATGTGATGTTCCCACGCAAATCGCAAACCTTCACAATGGGCAGCAACCTCACGGACATGTACCAGACAAGAGAGACAAGGGGCCTTTGCGAGATACATATGAACAACAATTCTCTGATTCGCAAAATTATGCCATAAATAGGTCCGACAGACCCTTCCAGATCGATTCCGTTGGACAACTCTTCGAATCTCTTCGACCTGAACAGGTTGGTCCCAAAAGGGAGCTTTTCGTCCATCAAGGTGCTGCGAATGAGTTGTGGAATGTTGTGGTACCAGATCTTTTCTTGGTGCAACAGGTGCAACCAAAATTAGAAGTTATGCCAGTTATGCAATGCAACCCAGCTCCAGCATGCTAAACAGGCCTTTGCAGCCTGTTGGAATTCTGCGAAGTATACTGTAGCCTCCCATGAGAATAAACTGACTGACTTACTTCTTGCAAGAAATTCAAGTTCAGCCCCAATCATTAAACAACCTGCAAACATGTTTTTCAAGGTCCAACATGTGCTGACATGATGCTACAGGCATTCTTCCGAAGATGAGTTTGCTTTCCACAGGCTTTGATTGCCAGGTTGGCAACAAGGAGTTTGAGCTCTATGGATGTGATGGTGGGTTCCAAAGCTGCATTCAACCCGTTCCAGATGCGATTTTGAGCATGGAGGAGTAAGGTGGTGTCAATGCAGATTGCGTGCTGCATGTTCACCGTGTTCACCAGTCCAGTGGCAGCCGGTTCGATACCTTCGAAGCACAGATGTGTTGAAACGCTCTCGAAGTGACACGACTTCAATCTAGTGGGTTTCTTCTGAACTATAGATTTTCCCTTCCTTGAATTTGGAACTGTTCAGCTGGAGAGCGACAGACATATCAAATATACTCAAAGCATAGACACAAAGCGCTAGCCCGATGACTGTATTCAACAGGGTCCGAGATGAAACAACATGTGTCATGCTGAGTCATGCTCGTAGAGCCATATCCATTCTACGCTACACACACACACAGCAACTCTGATTGAATTTAGCCATCAAGACATCTTTGGCCCATTTTGCCACCATCGGCGCCAAGGCTTTCCAATTTCTTTGCATCTTCACAATTTGGCTCCGCGATGCATGTCCGGAGGCTCAAGAGATGTGCCACAGAGCGACCCCAATTCAAAACGACCAACGCATAGGATGCACAAGGATCATAAGGGGGTCCCAAAAGGAAAATACATTCCATGTTCAATGATGTTTAGTAATGTTCAGTGGCAGGTTTTTGCTGCTTATTGACAAGTTGAGATCCCAAGGCCTTCCTGTGCTACATTCAAGAGGCCGGTCCTTGGCTTTCAAGGAATCGACAGAGCAGCATGCAGTGATTTGATTTGTCATGATCATTTGATATCATTTGTGTAGGGGAGCGGCAAAGTTTTTGGACGATTGGAAAGTTGGATTCAAACTCCATTTGAGAGAGCTTTGCGATTCTGGAAGTGTTTGAGCATCATATTAATTTCATGCGGCCTTTCAGACTCAAAGTGAAAGGGAGGTGCTATCGCATTTACAACGGATTAGACAGTTGTTTTTTTGGTCATTTGCCAAGCTGTCGCTGTGGGACTGTGGGAGGTGGTTTCATTCCTCCGGAGAAGTACATCCTTGCAGCTGCCATTCAAAATTGAGAAGGACAAGGTGCCGAGGGGAGGAAGGAGGGAATCACTTGATTCCAACGACAATATCCTCGCTATGAGCAAATCTTCCTGCAGGATTTGGCGGGATAAGCAGCAGAGCTGTTGAACTTGTGTTTGGTTGAAGCGGTTGAAGCATAGTCAATTCTCACATTGATTAGGAAGAATATCTATTCATGCATTGAGCTTGGCAGGCTTTGGTTGTGCATGTGTCATCTTCAAGTGAGCCAATGAATGCCACATTTTGGCTCAAGTGGGAGTTGACCCAAAATTGCATTCATTGTTTTTCTTTCCCCTCCCACCCAACCCTAAAGAAGCCCGCCTAGGAGAGGGCGCCTGTAGGCAAGCGAGTGCAGAGCTTCTTTTTGGGGATATTCTCCTGGGGTGACCGAGAGAGTATACACCCTCCCGTTTACTGGGTGGTGGGTGATACCTGCAAAAAAGGAGTGGGACTGTGCGCATGTCACACAGTGACCGATGCAAGGCAAACCTGAGGATAGCAGGTGAACAGAGACTGATAGGAGAGAATGGAAAAAAGAGCGCGGCGAGAGTAGTGCCACGAAGTCATGCGTCACTTTGAGATGATTATATATATATCAGCATTGTATCTATATATATATATCATATGTTTGTAGGTTAATTCAAAACCATTCCCATTCTGAGAGAATCATTTCAATTGTGCATAGCTTATCACCATGCTGTCCTTTGTATCCTGTCAGGTGGGTGGCTTTTCAGTAAAGGGTAGCCACTTCGACCAGGACCGCTGGACCAAGGCGCGCTTGGCGGCCAGTGTGATCTCTGGGGAAGAAAGTCCCGCCGGATCAAGCTATATGAACCATTTTCTGCAGTTATGGCTACAAAATCCATCACTCATGACTCATCATGACTGATGATGACTCAATTGGCCAACTGCATGACATTTCAACTGCATGGCATTTTCTCTGGAGGCCTTGAAGTTCATGCTGCTGGACTTGAAGTACCTGATTGCAGTCGTTGAGTCGACAAAACCTCAGTGCAGTGGGATTCAACTTGTCTCACGGTCTAAGAGCTAGACTTGGGAGACGCGATACTCGGATACCCCCAAAGCCACTATTTTTTCTACAATCGTGCGGGAAATGGTGGATTGTGGTCCCTTTTTTTGGGGGACGTGCGCATTTCATCCCATTTCAAGCGATCTCAAGGCGAGACTTTGCATCTTCGAGGTCTTGAGCTCTCGCGATGTTGGCATCCTGAAAATGCAAAGTTTTCATGGGCAAGTATGTTCCATTATATGTTATGACATTGGTAACAGTCCATTTTTTTGGGCGAAACGTTGTGCAAACAATTGACATAATCTCCGGAGCTCGCGGCATGCTCTGATAGTCCTTGTTTGTGGCATTCCCAGGGTTCCTCTACCAATTTGTCGAACACCGACAAGATTCGATAGCCGAAGACTTCTCCCGGGAAATTGGGTCCAGGAATAGCAATCAAGGCAATTCTTACCAAGGATGCTTGTGCCTCAAAACCAGATCATTCTGATCCCTACTCATGCCCAATAGATCCGGTTTGTACATAGACATAGATCGTGCAACAGAGTTTCTTGCACGGGGCACCATTCAAAAAGAGCTTGGGGACGCCTGGTGGATATCATTGGTCAACCGATTCCGATGTTCCACCCCTTCCGGAAGCCATGGAGTGTCAATTTGAGTCTCAAATGGAATATCAACTGCAGTGTCATAAGGACATGTAGTTGATTCAGTTGCTTGGAATAGGGTTTGCACGAGATTTTGATAGATTTTGCATGGCTGAACACCTAGCCCAGATCTGCAGCAACTGGCCCAACGTGAACAGCTGGACCCCCGCCTGAACTGAAGTTGTGCAGCAAACCATGGCTTTCTCCAGGCACAGCTGTCCACTAAGATAGGTGCAATGATCAAATCATCTGCCACAAAAAACGAGATACTGCCATGATCAAACCATTGAAGATGGCTATTTCAGGCTATTTTATGTGTTTTCCGCGGACATTTGTGCCAGGGCCGCCAGTGTGCTCTTCTTTGCTGTGCAGATGCTCTTCGCCATGGCTCAGGACACCAGAGCGATCCAACTGGGGTTGGGTGAGCATCGTGCATGGCAGGACGCGCGACCGGCTGTTCCATCCATGGTGGCAACACCCAAGTGGGAGGCGCGACCGCTATGACATCACTGAGATCCAACTTGACCCGTCACTGCCAGGTTATGAACATTTGAAATGTTGTTTGTTTTCAGTGGACACAGTGATTTATCTTTTTACCTCCTATGCTCATAACAAAACAATGTGTAAAGTCGGTTTTGTGAAACACCTTTGCTGGGCCAAGGCATCTCCGACCCTCCGCACACAACTCTGGGTCACTGGGCGAGGAGATTCTGGATTTGGTTGAAGAGATGGAGCCTGTCCGGTGAAACAGCCATTCTAACCTATAAAATAGAATGACGCAGGCATACATACATACTCTATATAATTATAAATAAGCCTGGTACTTTACCTATATATATATATAGTAATAATATATATATATATATATATAATATTGTTGTGTATTGTCGCATATTGTTGTATATTGTTGTATATTGTTGTATATTGTTGTATATTGGTGTATATTGGTGTGTGTGTATATGATTGTAGTGTATGTTTGTAAATGGTTGTATATTATCGTATATTCTATATATTGTATGTAGGATCATACGCACCATATCTACAACTTAAAGTACAGGATGCGACGTCGAGACTGTCGTGCAGGTATCAAATCGATACCTGTACGCATAGAGTCCGAGTGTCAGCTCAAGATGGGAAGAGGAAGGTGTCCCCATAAAAATCAAACGTGAATATTGTCACAAATATAATCCTACAGTTTTGAGCGTAATTTGGCGGGTCAAACATATTGACTCAGAGACTTCTCCCAACTTCGGAGGCTCTGAAAAATGTGGCAAACCCCAGGGCCCCAGAGGGCAGTGCCTAGAATACCAATTGGTCGATTCTGAGATAGGGTTATATGACATTACCCAACTACACAGGGAACACATGGGATTACTAAATGGGAACACTATGTGGTGTAGTAGTATCCGTTATTTTAAGAGACCAATGGATACACCAATGGTTACACCATGGATATATATATAGATACATACATACATACATACATACATACATACATACATGCATGCATGCATGCGTACATACGTACATACGTACATACGTACATACGTACGTACGTACGTACATACATACATACATACATACAGACATACATACATACATACATACATACATACATACATACATACATACATATATACATACATATGTAGGCAGGAGGATCACTTGGAACCAAAAGATTGGGATCACTCAGAACCACCGGATCACTTAGAACCAAAAAGCATCACTTAGAACCACACAATTAGGATCACCAGAACCACCAGTCCAGATGTTGATGGCTGAGGCTGCTATAACCAGCATGGTGGAATGAGACCTTTAGGGTAACACTTGGGGACACGGGGTTGGGACATGGGGTGGGTTTAGGGGACAAGTTGGGACACGGGGCTGGGACATGGGGTGGGTTTAAGCATGGTGGAATGAGACCTTTAGGGTAACACTTGGGGAGAGAGCCAAACGAAGTAACAGAAGGACAGCAGAGCAAAACAGTGAAGGAGAAGCAAGACACACAGATTCTTTACAAGGAGCAAGGGCTGCTTTGTCAACCGAACGGGAAAACCATATGAACCTTCGGCTCAGAACAGACCTGTTTCGGCTATTGATGTCATTGATGCTGATGATCAATAAGGATACGACAGAAAGTGATGATGATTATGATGATGATGAAGATGATGATGTTGATCATTATTATTGTTATTATTATTATTATCATCATTAATTATTATTATTATGTTTATTATGATGATGACGGGTGATGTAGATGATGTAGATGACCTACCAGCCAATGATGATGATGATGATGATGGTGATGATAGTGATGGTGATGATAATTCCAGGGCGGTTCTAAGCGATCCAAATTGCGCGGTTCTAAGTGATCCAAATCCCGTGGTTCCAAGCGAGCCCCCGACCCACATGTATATGATTGTAAATGTATAGTGGGTGCAAGTCTCAAAGTTATCCAGTGGTTAACTACCATGTTTCCCATGAGAAGTGGCAACCACAACCAGGTTCTGGGAGCCGCCTGCACTGTGGGCTTGGTACTGCTGGCGCAAGTTGGCGGGGTTCCTTCCAAAGAGCAGCTGCCAACATACAGTGTCGTCTCCGTCATCACCATCACCATCCTCATCATCATCATCATCATCCTCATCATCATCCTCATCATCATCATCATCATCATCGTCAAGAACAATAGGACGCCATCACTTCCATCATACATATTTTCTTGTAGAATGAAGGAAGCCCTCGCATGTGTGACGCCTCTTTGGAAGGGACATTTTAATGCTTGTCCTCCTGGTTTCCTTTTGGGCCACACTGTCGTTGAGTTTTTGGGGATTTGGGATGATCGTCTATGGGGTTGAATTGTTTTGGATGGTTTTCGTGCATCATGTCTCAAACACATACCTGTGTGTTCCTGACTGAAAGACATGACTACATGGGGTAGAGCTTCTGGCCAGGTGCTCTCTGCAAGGTACTCAGCTGTGGTCTGGGATTTGTTCGTTTTGTTCAACTGAGGCGCACCTTTTCTGATCAGAATTGTTTCTGTATCTTTGATGCGTCTTATCATATCGTAAAACGAGTGATGCAAGGTTGGATGGATGTCGCTGCCTTAGTTGCAACTCTGGTGATCGTGCTGTTGTGTTGTCTACCGTATGCCCTGACGCTTGGGGGTCATGATTTTAGTTGTTGCATGTTATGAATCCATTGACGCGTGGATGTGGGTGTCTAGTTGCGAGAAGCACCTTCAAGAAGAACTTATTATTCATACACAAACGCGTGAAGGATAGCGTAACATCGCGTCGTAAGAAATTTTAATCGCCACTATTCAGATGAACATGCTTTGACATGATACTGAGGATCAAGACAACACCTGGTCAATCAAAAGAACAATGAGATCATCAACATCTTCGACTAGGAGAAAAAACATATTCAAAAATCATGGCCATTATATTCATCCGCAAAGGTGCCGAGGCGTTTTTTGTGCGCACACATCAACCTGAAACAATTCCAGTAGCTATTAAACCAAAATGACCCATCATACCCCTAACATGAGCCCTACGTACAGAGACCCAATATGGCTAACATAGAATATATATATATATAATTTTTATTGGAATTTCGGAGATAAAATTCCGTCCTTCCCCCCACCCTACCCTATAACCCCCCTATAGCTCTACATAGCCCTACCATAATCTACATTAACCTACCATATCCTCCCCATTCATCCCCATTCATCCCCATTCTACAGTCTGAATCATTCTGATATATTTTGATATTATGTTTGATTCCAATGCCAATATTTGGACATGTTTGGACATGTTTGGATATAATTGACCGTTTTTTTTGGGGAATATATCAAATATCCCAAAAAATGTAACATACATTTTTCAGGTTGGGAAGTCGGATCTTATGATTTTTTATTCAAATCACCCAAAAAATATAACATATATTTTTGAAATTTATCTTTACAAATTTGATTTATAAACTTGATTACCCAACCTAAAAATATAATATAATATTTTTACGTTTACTTTATAAATTTGGGTAAAATAACCTATATATATGATCATATATGTGGGTATGTATGGTATATTACTAGGGGCCCGAAACCCTGTATAATGGCACTCCAAAAATGTATGTTATATTTTTTATTCCCTGGTAAGACGGTCATGATATATTATCTATAATATATAAAAATATAAGAATGAATTAATAATACATAAATAAATAAATAAAAATATATTATATATATATATATATAAAATTATATTTAATATACAAATAATATATATAAATTTAATAAATAATAATATATATATTAATTAACATTTATATTATTATTAATATTATTAATATTATTAATAATATATTTATATTATATATAATATTTTAATATAAATAATATAAATTATATTTCTATTTTATTTTAATTATAAATAATATGAATTATATTTATATTTTATTTTAATTTAATTTTATTTATTTATTAAAATAATAATAATTATTTTATTAATTTTTTGAATAAATATATATTTTTGTGTTTTTTTTGTAGGGTTTGGTATATTGCCGTGGGATTTTTTATTGCATAAATAATTCTTGTAATTGGCGCGGGTTGAGAAATGGCATTATTTTTTGGTTCGTTTAAGTCGGGCTCGTAATGAAGGGTGGTGCGGAAATTCTGGATTTTGATTTTTGGGTTTGAATTGGACGATATATTGTTTTAAGTAATTCGTAGATGGAAAAAAATAATTTTAAGAATATTTTTAATATAATTAATTGGAATGTGGTATTGTAGAAAAATCGGATTAAATTCTTAACCCTTATCCGATGGAATATTTGATATTACGAAATTAATTTATAATTTGGGGAAATTATATTTAATTTATCGATTGGAATATTTATTTGTTATTATAATTTATTCTTTGGTTAGTATTGAAGATTTTTCGGTTTGCTATTTAATTGCTGGAATTTGATTGGGTCGGTTGATACCGTAATAATTATTTTATTTTAATTTTAATATGTTGCCTGACGGATGGAAATTATCCGCGCGCTCTTGGAAAATATTGACAAATTGGATACTCCCAGGTCGTCTTGCGGCATTTGCGGATTTTAATTGGTTATGCCCGGTTTTAGTTGAAGTAAATATATGAACTTGGCACATGCCTTGGCTCAATTGATGCTTTAAGCTTCTGCTAAAATTTGCGGCGAATAGGACGCCACGTCTTGGTTGGATTATTTTAGTGATTTGTGGTTGCCATATTAGGTTTCTTGGAGTTCCTTCAAAGCTGGCTAGCGCAGTTATAGGATACTTTTGTGATTATAGGACCGTCCTTTTGTCTGAGGTAATACTAGGGATTCCTATTTTTTTAAAAATATATTTTTTAAATAAAATTATATAGAAATTATTATTTTTACTTATGAAATTTATTTGGGCATTGTAGAAGCTAACTCTGATGCCTGGTAACCTAAATCTGATAGGATATTGGATATCTATGGGTGCCGTATTTGTTATTGTCCACTGGCTTGTGCGACCTAGTCTTTAGCTGGGCTGAGTGCGGCTGCCTCCCCCGTCAGCGCGAGAAAATTGGGTTCCTGTTTCCGCAACGGTCGGGTAATTATAACAATACCTGATATTAGTCGATAGATATTTTCCTTCTATCCTTCTTGAGCCGTGGTGTTTAAATCCTTGGGGCACTTCCCAGCCGGTCGGTAGGTGTAACCACGAATAGCCCCATCTGATCTTGCGGGCCCTCGGCCTCTTTGCTCCCCATGGACGTCTTTTCTGGGGATGTTGTGAAGTTTGACATTCTGAATCGCATTGAACCTGGAACCTTCAAGTGTAAGCTCCTTTCTGGAAGTAACGCATTTCTTAGAGTTCCTTTGATTTGGGATGAGCATGTGACCAAGACTTCTAGTGCCACTGCTATTAACTTCCATGTATTATGGCAAAGTGGTGTGATCCACTTATTAATTCCCTTCGAGAAGAATGGTTACCTCCTTCTGCACCCTGCCTCGATACGTGGCCTAGGTCAAATTGCTGAGTTGTTTGTAGGAATTGGAGGATGGACATATGTATCCCGTCACTTTGGCATTGATCCTTTGGTGATAATTGAGAGGGACAGTGAAACAGCCAGTGCATTTGCCAGGGCACATGGCTATGAAGTAATTAAGCCTGATTATTTCCTGGAGAGAGCACTTGCAGGAACTATCGATAATCGGGTAGTTATTGAAGGATGTGTGTTTGAGACCAAAATTTGGATGGGAATGGGCATCCTGAATGTCCTGCGTACAATGTCCTCACCTCCCTGCCCGCCTTGGTCAGGAGCTGGTAAGGAGCATGGACTTAGCTCGTGTGATGGACAAATTTTCTCAACTGTTTTGCGCCTTGTAGGTCAATTGTACTTGAGAATAATTATTGTGGAAAATGTCCCAGGCATTGTTTCTCATCCGGATTTCGAAATTTTATTGGCTGGAGCAGCTCTCGATGGAATGGTTTGTACATTAGCTGCGGTACATAGTTCACTCGTGAGACCCCCATGTATAGGGACAGATGGCTCGTAACCTTTGTACATAGCAGTGTCGACCTCGTACCGTCCGTTGTACAGGAAGCGGCTGCCATTTTCTTAGCATCCGTAGGTTTGCCTGCACTCGGCCTAACCTTAGCTCGGCCCAACCTTAGCTCAGTCTGATTCCGTGCATCCGCCAGAGTCCACTGCCGACCGTGTCCGTCTGTGTCTAAGTCCCGATGCCTTTGAATTGATAGAAAAATCTGGCATGATCCCTGCATGGATGAAAACCAAAGTGAACTGGACCGTACCTGATCCAGTCTTGAAAGCAAGGACCATCACATTGAAGATATGTAGCATGATGGCTAGGTACGGTAGTCAACACTTGCTGCCAGAGGAACATTTGAGGGGTAAGGGTCTCTAAATTATGTTGTTTCAGGATGGTGATGTTCTGCGGTACTTTTGCCCATGGGAAATTTTGAGTGCCCTTGCGTTCCCTCCAACGGTTGTTATTGCCTTTGATCTTCAGATGGCCTTTCAACAGGTTGGTAATGCCATTAGCCCAGTTCATGCATGGATCCAACTTGCGCAGACTTATGTGCTCCTAGGAAAGCTTTCCATTTTCCCATGCGATGTGAATGTCAAAGCCGCCCTGGACAAGATTATGGCTGATGCAATCAAACTGTCGGTCTTTCAGCCTGACACCGATGGCAAATTTGAATTCCTAAAGCCTGTTGTAGAGGAGATCCCTGATGATGAATCCCCTGTGACCAAGCACGCTCGTACCGAGGTTGATTTCACTGGTAAGGTGGATGCCACTGCCGCCTTTGTGGTACAGGCATTTTCCAGTGACCTGGTTCGCACAGCACTTATGAAGTTCGAACCTGAGTTTGTCATTGACAAATCTGTTGCAGTGTCCAAATAAGGGTTTTGCCGAGGGGGTATTGTTTTCTTCAAAGATTGTCAAAACAATTGGATAATTGTCGTCCATGGGGCAATCGATGAGAAAGTTTGCGACCTTTTTGTCAGGGCCCTCCCTCACGCGAGAGCTTGCCATTTTTCATTACTGCAATGGAGAGGTCATGAGATTCAATGGGAATCAATTGTCACCTGTGCTCCTCCTGCCACTGTCGTCTTTCAACCGTGCCCCATTGCCATCTCTTGCAAAATTGGAAGTGGAGAGGTGTTGTGTTTTCAGGGAGATGTCACATGGACATTACGCACTGTGCTTGCCTTCCTGTCGGTACGTTTACAGTGCAACATTGATGCCCTGCGACTTTTGCATCATGAGCTCCCGGCACGGGAGACTGACCACATTTTGGAATTTGACGATCGGGAATTCCAGGTGCAATTTCATGCATGTTTTCCAGGGTATGTGGCTTTGACTGAAAGCTATTTGGATGTCAAGGATGCAGGCATATTGCCAACTCACAATGGTTGCATCAGGTTTGTAGCCCGGCATCCGGCCAAAAAAATTTTAAATGCGTATCCATGCCTGCCTCAATTGCCCAAGTCACTAGGAGTTTGTTTCCGGACCTGTGTGGGTCAGTTACCTGGACTGAGTATATTGATGGAATGCCTGTGCCTCCTGATGACCCAGCGCATGCTGGCAGTGGTTTTGACATTGAATGGGATTGCTTCAAACCACTTGTTCCAACCAGAGTTGATGCTGCTCTTTTCGCTGTGCCGATCGATTCTGCCCAATCCCAGATCAAATATTATTCGAGCTCCCAGAGATGGATCAAATCACCATTGAAGATGAAACCACAGGTCATTAGGACGAATGAGAATGTGTCCATCATGTAACTTGCGGTAAGCTATGTGTCTCACACGCAATTCGATATCACCATGACATGTCATGCTGGAAGCTCATTGTTGGATCCCACCGTATCCTTGAAAAACATTCCGTTGAATGAAGTGCTGAGCTTCAAGGTTGCTCCACTGCTTGGAGGAGGAAATAGCATTGGTGCGCATCGCACCCCCTGTATGCAAGACCAGAGCAGTTACGATTTAATCCGAGGGGAATACGGGCCACTCCCCCACATAATGCCCGTAAAAAACCACTGCAGTAGTTCATGTCATGCTCTGTTCTCACATGTCGCACATGGCCATTGCCCTGCAAGTGAGTTTTTTGTGCCAGAACTGTTGGACCAAAGGGAATGTGGGCCACTCCCTTTAAAATTGCCCACAGGTGACGTTCGCGACGGGGAATGTGGGCCACTCCCCCCCAAAGTGCCCTCGAGTGATTTCATGTAACATGGGGAATGTGGGCAACTCCCCTTCAAATTGCCCACGGTTGAGAGTGTCTTGCAGGTTGGTGCGGACAATGTGAGGGAGGGAAGCATGGCATTTTGTGCCAAACATCCCTTTAAGAAATTGCTTAGAACCACCTGTGTCCCATGTCATGCTGAGGTGAAAAACATTGTCGAAAGCCTTTTCCCTGACCTATGTCGTGTCTTGCCATGGGCCAAACATGTGCCTGACCAGGTTGTTACCCCGACTGCTCATCATGATATCAATTGTGATTTTCACTTGTCCTGAGGTAATGGCACGAAGGTTGACACATTTGTCCACCGATGCGATGTGATTGCCATGAACGACTGTCATGCTGAGACCCCCCGAAATTCGATGAGTATAAGATGGGTCAAAACCCCATTTGTAATCAGATCTGTACCAATCTCCTTTGACAATCGGCTGACCATTGCACAGGTTGCAGGTTTCACATGTGGCGGAAAAGTCGCCAGCCTATCACTCACTTGTCATGCAGGTAGCTCCATGATCGACCCAAGTTACCGGCTGTCAGAGGTGGACAGAAGTGAAGTGTTGAGTTTTAAGACTGGCATGCTGATGGGGGGTGCGAAGAAAATTCTTGATGCAGTCAAAGCAAGGGTCATCAAGTCCCTTGAAGCCCATGGTGTTTTCAAGGATGCTTGTGCTGACAGAGCTGGTGTATTCCTCCAAAAAGCTGACATTGAAACCATCGCCAAACATGAGGGTTCTCAAGATAATGATTTTTGGAATATTATCAAGCAAGAAGCTAATAGGGTGCATTTCCGGCTTGTGTACCGTAATGAGCTCCAACAACATAAAAAAGATGAACGCAAAAAGCCTCCAGCCAAGCATGGCAAGAAAACAAGGGAGGTGAGCAAAAAAGAAGCTTTTGTGGCCACAGCTGCGAATGTCACCATTGATATCAAACACTTCAAAGATGGTGATGATGTAATCGAAATTCTGGAATTTACAAGGTTTGGACCTGATCAAAAAGGTCTTGCTGTCATATCAATTGGAGAGGCCGATCGTTACTCAACTGGAACATCGATGTCTGTTGATACCCTTGCGATTTTGGTCATTGGGAAAAATTTGGGCCAGAAGACGAACCATTCACCATGCCGGCATTGACCGTCGGTGGTGAACCAATCATCATCCAGGCTGCACTGAGACAATTTGGTGATCGCCCTGTTTGCTTTCGAGCCGCCATCCCCAGCGCCAAGGTTGAAGGAACTGCAATAACTGTGGTGGAGCTTCACATTCTGAGATCTGAAGTGGGGACATGGAAAAAGTGCAGTGTTCCTTTGCATTACCTTGGGGTTCCCATTTCTGCAGTAAGAGGGTCCTTTCTAATTACAACATGATCCATGAAGATATGGAAGAACTCACGACAGCCAGCTCCGTTCCGTGAGGCAGACTACTGGCATGGTTTCATTCGTGTGTCCGATAATATTCTTGATCAAGTGCTGAGTCGCTCGGGCCAGGCAGGGATCTATGTGTCTCCAAAGGACGACAACCGTAAACATGATGAATGTTTTGCAGTGATTGCTTTGCCTGACTGCAGTTTGCAGGAAGCGATTAAGAAGGCAGGTTCCTTTGACAAGACGCTGGGCATTGTGCATCTTCGTGACCAATTTGGGATTAGGTACAGACGTGAACACTTAGCATGTTTGAGAGCTGCACTGCTTCCGGAGTCTGCATTTGTTGCATCAGAAGGTGTCAAGTCCGACGATACGCTTTGGGTGCTCAAAAACGTGCCACCGACAGTTGGAAAAGAAGGTCTTCAGGATACATTCATTCAATCTGGATGGGATGCTTTGCCTGTACGTGCACAGGGTCAGAACCGTTGGCTTGTTGCATCTAAGGAGATGCCCAGCATGAGACACATGTGCATCAATGGAGCTTATGTTTTGGTTGAGGCCATCAAAAGGCACAGGGAACCTGGTGCGGTGACCATCACTGCAAAGCAAGTCAAGGTTGACACTATGGTCAATGCATCGACGGGTAATGTCCAAATTGCGGCCTCAACACGCATCCAGGAAGTACGAGCTGAGATCTTTGACCAGATGGAACAGAAAATGCAGGCGGCAAATGACCGCATCACTCAACTCACAGCGGCTCTGGAAAAGATGCAGTCTGAACAATCCAAGAAGGATCTGGAGACAAAGAATGAGCTTGCCATGGTGCGCAGCGAGCAAGCCTTTACCAAACAGAAAATTTCAGAGGTGGAAGCCAGTGTGGTTCAGAGTGGGCAGACGGTAATCCAAACCATGCAATCCATGATGTCGCAAATACAGATGTCCGATGTCCATTGAAGGATCTATGAAACAAATGCTGCAAGGCAATATTGCAGAAGATGGCAAAAGACACAAATCAGACCATCCGGGAAGAAATGATGATTTTGCATCCAAGAATTGACAAATGAGGCAGGGTAAGTCAGCAGGGAGGCTTATCAGCGCCTGCCTTTGGTATGTTTTCCTTGCTTTATCGGTTGTAGCGTCAAGTGCATGTTGTCTTAGCAGCAGCCAGGAATTTGAACAGCAATACCCATTTTGGGCTTCCCAATTCATTTGCAGCCAATTGATGGATGACACGTCCAATCATAGCGACTTGAACACCTGTGAGGTGGTTTCTTCAGACCAGGTTCCATGGGTTTTCATGTCATGCCGCTTGGGTGAAGCTGAAAATCCAGGTCCCCTTCGCATTGGCACGTTTAATCCTCATCAATTTTTCAACAAGGAGGAGATTGTGGTCGAATGGGGTCCTGGGGTTTGGGCAGCATCCGAAACTTCAAATACCATCGATGCAATGAGAATCACTGCAGGCCGACTTAAGAAGAAAGGCCTTTACAGTGCATGGAGCCAGCCAGTTCAGAAGCACACCAACAATGCTGGTATGATGCGTGGTAGGGCGTCAGGTACATCTGTTATTTCCCATTTGCGATTGAAGCCATATCCTGCTTTGCTGTCTGATTTGGCTGTGCAATCTTCAAGGGTTACGGAATGCTTGGTTGACATAGGTAACGGCACTAACATGTTTGTTGCCTCCATGTATGGACCTACGCACACATCTATTTTCTTTGACCCATGGTCCTTGTTGGCCTCACTTTGCACGGAGGTTTTTGATCATGCCATGTCATACAAAGGTCCGGCAGTTGTCATGGGAGATTTCAATGTTGACATTGATCAGATACCCAGGTGGAACGTCATGAAGCAGCAGGGTTGGATTGATGCAGCAGCTTTTGATGCGGCCAGGAGACATGCTGCTCCCAGTGCAACCAGCAAAGAAAGTGCGAGGAGATCTTTCATCCTCCTCAATCCACAGTTGGCAAGATCTTTATTGTGGTGTGACACTATAGAGGAATTTGAATTTGACTTTCATCCCCTTTTAGTTGCGGACCTTAACACTGAGGTTGTTGTGCAGCCGATGCCCAAATGGTGGCTTCTTTCCACTACTGATCCTTTCATGTTCGATAGTGAAATTATGAATGAATGCGCTCTGCAGCAAACTGAGGTCTTGCGTGACAGGTTTCAAAGGGCATTGGACAATGCAGATGGGGAAGAAGCCTTACGACAAGTCAACATGGCCTTTGAGAATTGTTTAGTTGATGTTTGTGTTGACTCTTCGGGTCAAAAAGCTTTCCTGCCGAAAAAATGCCTTGGTAGGTGTAGCAACAAGGTCAGGCCATCGGCCCCTATCATTAAGAATGGAAAACAGGGTGATTTCAATCCATCCATTTGTCAAACCAATATGATCGTGCGTGATATGACCAAGCAGGTTCGAAGATTGAACAGCCTTGAGTCTCAGCTTCATGCAGGCCTTAAGCGTGGTGATGCCCGTCCTTCCATGCAATGTACTGACCTTTGGAAAGCTATTCTTTTGGCCAGAGGGTTTCACCCGACTTTCCAGCAATTTGTCTTGTCATGCTTTGGGGTCTTCGTTCCAGTCAACTGTCCCGGTCTGGAATATGTCCACTACCTTGCCAACTTGACAAAGCACCATGTTCAGGAAGTTGTTGCGGAGTCCAACAAAAACCAAAGATTTGCCAGAGAATGCAAGATCCAGCGTAATATACAAGGGGGGGATCGCAGGCTTACAAGAGTGTTCGTGACCAAGCTGCTCCCCCATTTCAAGCCATCTTTCAGGAAGTAGCTTTGCAAGTCATACCGCAGAAGTGGCCCAAAGAAGGTAGGACATGTTTGAAAGTTCAAGGTGACGTGACCTGTTTGGATGTCCAGTTTCCGTTGTACTTTCAGGGGCAGGAGTGTTTTGCACTTGCAGTGACGGACAACCTTGTTCACTTGGATAGATATGTGAGATGGAAAGATACATCTGACTGGCTCTTGAAGCAGAGAAAGGCAATCGCTGATCCCACTGCCCTTCATGCTACCACTGCACAAGCCTGGTCTAAGATGTGGCTCAGAGATCCCATTGACGATGTTGATGAAAATTGGAATGAAGTATTGGAGGGTCTTCGGTCGCTCAATGACTTTCCAATCTTGCATTTCTCGCCACTGGATCCAATTGAGTGGAAACGACATGCAGCCGGAGTCAGCAGGAAAAGTGCAAGAGGGGCCTGTGCCTATACGGCTCGTGAGTTGGTTCTCATGCCAGACCCATTGCTTCAGTGGCTACTTGCTTTTCTCTCAGCAATTGAAGAAGGTAGATTTCAGTGGCCCAGATCACTCATGTTGGCCAGGGTTGTGATGCTCGCAAAGACTCATGATCAGCCGGTTGATCCTTTGCAAACCAGACCCATTACCATTGCTTCCAGGATATATCGAAATTGGGCGAAATACCGATCGGCTCAAATCATTCAGCATGTGAGCAGTTTGCTCCCTCCTCAGATTGCCGGAACTGCCTCAGGGGTTAGCTCCGACCTTTTGTCAGCCTCTTTGCTCTGGGAGATTGAATGCGCGCTTCAGACCAACAATCCGAGGATGGGGGTGACCGTTGATCTGCTGAAATGCTTTAATATGATACCTCGAAGACCTGTCCTACCTACAATGCGCAGATTGGGTGTTCCATGCCAGTTTGTCACTGCACTTGAGTCCATGTTCAAGCAACTGCGGCGGGTTTTGGACATTGCTGGGGTTGTCGGTGACCCTTTACAATCATCCACGGGAGTGCCTGAGGGTTGTGCCATGTCAATTATCGCCATGCTTGCGCTTACTGCTTGGGTATCGGACTTCATCCAGGTGTCGGTTGGATCTGACTCAGCGGTTGTTTTGGCATATGCTGACAACTGGGCATTTTTGGCAAACAGCATTCAAGACCTCAGAACCGGACTGGATGCCATGGAGAAAACGGTGACTGCCTGGAAGATGCAAATTTCCACAAACAAATCATGGGCTTGGGCCACTCATGCCAGACAGCGGTCTGAATTGGCCACACTTTGTCTCAATGGTCGCAACATTCCTATCAAATTGGTTTCTGAAGAGCTTGGATGTGATGTCTCATACTGTCGGAGGATTAGCAAAAAAATTTTTCAGAAAAGGATCTCCAAGGCATCTAGGATCATGAAACGGGTTGCAACTAAAAAGTTGCCAAGAAAGTTCAAAATTGTGATGTCCAAATAACTTGTTGGTGGTATCGCGGGCTACGGAAGTGAGCTGGTTTATCACACAATTTCTGACTTGAGAGTTTTGAGGACTGCTGTATGCAATGGGCTAGGAAGGTCACGTGCTGGTAACAATCCTTATTTGGCTACTTTGGTCACTCCAGGTGTGAATGACTTGGCTCCAACTCTTTTACTGCGTAAGATGATTTTCTGGCGAAGGTTTTTTCGAATTTTCCCCAGTCAGCGTGATCGTTTTTTGCAGATGCTTGCTGAGGGCCAACATAGAATGGGTGTTACAGCGTTTCTCCGTAGAACTTTGCTTGACCATGGTTGGAAGTGTCTCAACGGAGGGCTTATTCAGCATGAAAGAGGCTGGAAGGTCAATTGGACAAGTTGCAGCAAGTTTGTTCTTCGTAAAATATTGGGATTTTCTTGGTCAGCAATTATTTGTCAGCATGCACAACATCGCAAAGATTTTGACATTGAAGGTGTTGATGTCTTGGCCTTTCATGCATCACTTGGGTCCCTGAATGACATTGCTCGGTCTCATGCCATGAATATTGCTGTTGGTAAGCATGTCACCAATGAAGCTTTAGTCCATTACTCCAAAGGTGCTGCCTCAGACAAGTGCCCTCTTTGCGGTGAACGTGATGGTAGAAAGCACCGGGTTTGGGAGTACGCTATGACAGAGCAATTTCGACAATCCCACTCAAAGCTCATGCAATGGCTTGAACACCAGGAGGATGCGGTCAGTTCATGGGGGCTTCTTCCTTTGGACTTTTCCTGGATTGATTGGCGGTTTCATGGTGATCCAACGTTACCAGTTGTCACTTGCAGT
>Ga0126342_10007576_pt1 | contig 19412 bp, 17 predicted proteins | sample Cyp1metagenome_FD_92528 | JGI IMG/M metagenome (GOLD analysis project Ga0126342, IMG submission 92528) | Coral microbial communities from Lord Howe Island, Old Settlement Bay, Australia - Cyphastrea 1 metagenome | ecosystem: Host-associated > Invertebrates > Cnidaria > Coral ... | reverse complement strand
TCCATCAACAGCGGGTAATCATTGCAGGGCGAAATGAGGCTAGAGATGGCTAAGGCATGAGGTAATGAAAGTGTCAACTCAAAGTGTCATTGCCATATCCAAAACAGGTGAATAATCTCGACAAACTCAAATGGGGATGGAGAAGGGACACATATTTGACACCACCCAGCAAATAAGAATGAGGTCTCATAGAAAACAAGCAGAGGTCCTCATGACAATTGCCGACAGAGACAAGTGGACGCACACAGACTCTTCCACCACTGCTGGACAAGCTAAACACAAATTGCAAGTGACTTGATAGGAAAAGCCTTGCGTAACCATGTATATATATATCTCTCTCTCTCTCTTCCAACAATGTATTAAATCTGTAAGACTGCAGCAAGCCATGTCAGAATGTCAGAAAATCACAGCTGGAATCTTCCCCCAGATTCTCCATGGTGCTGGAATATTTACATACCTTTCAGCTGCACAAATTCTCAAGAACTATGAAACCCAACGAAAATAGTGGTAAACTTGATATCGCTTGGTTGGGAAACGCTCAGTAGGCATGAAGAATACATCAACAACTGGCAAGCAAGCCACGTAGGCATTGTTAATGGCCCTGATCTTCTCCTCCGCTTCTTCTCGGCCTTGTGGCTGGACTTGTCTGGCCAGTGACAGTAATCCCTTCATAGTAAACACCAACAATGGAATAGTGGATGCTTATATGACAATTACCCTTTGGTTATTTAACGTAGCGAACTGGGAAATCACCATTTTTAAAAAGGTAAATCATCATAAATCATCTATTTCTATGGGCCATGTCCCATAGCTGTGTTAAATAACCAGAGGGTAACAAATAGGGGCTTAATGGGATGAAATTCATTGGATTCAATGGCTATTATCATAATATTGAACACCCACCCATAAACCATGGTTCAATATTTGGGACCATAAAAAGGGCCACAACTATGGGATACCATGGGTACAGTTTTTTCTCTTTCTGAAAAGTGGTTAGTACATGTTAGTATACCCCCAGTTATGGTCATTTCATCGGGATTCATCGGGAACATAGTGATTAAACAGAAGGAGATTGGAGTTTTCAGACAAGACCTTCATTTTAAAGTGACATAATTATCTTATATACTATCTACATGACAAGAGATTCCATTTGCAGCTGAAAAAACACTCCCATACCCCAGCATCCAGCACACGACTTTAAGTTTCTCGGTGAAGCATCGTGTTTCTCTACTATTTCTTTGGCCACATACCAACGAATTTTCACATAGCACATGCACGCAAGTTGACCAATGGATCTCCAACCGGTGCCTTCAGGATGTTTGTCCGGGTGCCACTTCAGAACCAGCTTCCTGCACCGGCCGATGCCTGACACCTCAACCAATCACATGTTTGTCAGTGGCTCCCAACAATTATTCTCCGGTCATCGAGGTTTGAATGGGAACATGTTCTAAATTGGTGGATTGTCCATTGCCACGTTTGATTACGGGAGGGTATCAATAACGAATAACCTTCACTATCCGCTGGCATTGTGGATAGGTCTGCGTTTTTGTGGGTCAAAAGACCCACCCATTTCGATGATCCCCGGGTAATGGATGGTTAGTACGCCCTCCGTGGTTTTTGGTGGATCAAACCCCCTCCTTTCAGGCCCCGAAAAATCGGGGCTTCACCTAATGGGGGACCTGGTTGAATCCCTATCGTCTAACCGGAAGCCTCAGAGGCCACGTGTCAGGCTATTTCTAATACTAACCATGATGTCTGCAGGTTTGGTCGGTGATATCGCAGCCCAAGTCCTGTAGGCTTTCTTGATGTCTTTCTCATCTGCATCTTCGGCCACCTCCAACCTAAGGTTCAGCAGCCAAGATCGCTATTCCGGAGCCGTATGGCATATATTGGGACGGGGTAGGTCAAAATTAAAAGCCCCGGTGTCCCGCACTGCATGCAGATCTGGTCAATTTTATAGGAAGCATCCAAGAATCGTCCAATTATTGAGGTACTCATTTTGACCCAGACCCATGCTCACAAATGGGAGGTGCTCAATTTTATGACAATTTTCATGGGGAAATTCGTGGTAAACGAAAGGCTTTAAAGTATCGAAAATGACCTGACAATGGCAATTTAATATCAGGATCCTTCCAACAGTGCTTAGATGATTAGGAACTGTGGAAAAACTTACATCGTCATCGTCATCCTCATCCTCATCATCATCATCATCAACATCACCATCACCGTCACTGATCATTATATTGTTGTTTGCAAATATTGCTCTGCATACCTTTCAAGTTGGTCGCACACTTGAATTATGAACAGAATCTGGGAATATTTTCCCGTGCAGTTCGTGATGGCTGAAGCTTGGCAAGCCGACCCAATCATCCCGATAACATTGGATGCCTTGACCACACAATAGTTCCATGATGAACTGTAGGTTCTGCCTGACACCTGCGATATCTGTGATCATTGGTCTCATGATGACAAGGATGAGGACGATGAGGATACGGAGGATCATAAGGGCGATGAGGATGAGGAGGATGCGGAGGATGAGGGTTTGTGTAGTTTACTTGGTCACTTAGATGGCTATTTCTCTGACACAATCTGACACAATCCCTCCGCAGAGCCCAGGAACGCTCCATAGTGGTCGACGATGTCCAGATCCTTTTTGTCTGCAGACTTTTCCTGCAGAGTGACCGGAATCTACCCCTGGATCAATGGCAACAAAAGTACCAAATCCGAAGCGCTGACTTGTTTTCTCTACCAAAAAACAACAAGAACAAACACTCTTCTTTGGTGGTTTAAACATATTCCCTTCAGATACTGGTTCATGATGGTACATCGTCCAATACGGGAGAATACTGTACTGGCTGGTTTGACCTCCCCGCAAAATATTTCAGTGTTAAAGGACACATGTTTCCAGCTGAATTGCTGGCTTTGCTGGTAATATCTCTATAGACTATATAATCATAATCAATTTAATCAATGCACAATCATATTAGCATGCAACCATTTTACTTGTACTGTGATTGCAAAATAGAAACATGCAATAGACCAAAAGGATGTTGTGAGAGGTTTCCTTTTTTTTGCGCTATTCTACAACAGATGGAGGCTTCCTAAAATGTGAGTACCCGGGTACCCACCAATATTATCCATTGTTTTTAGGATTTTCCATTATAAACCAACCATTTTGATCCATTTTGGGGATCCTTACCCTCTGGTTATGACTAACAGTTCGCCATGGTATAGATGGTCCATAGAAATAGATGGTTTACCATGGTTTACCTATTAAGAATTGGTGGATCTTTTCAATGGCCATTTCAGGAACCTAAATTGGAGGTACTTACCATATATAAGGCCTATATAAGGCCTATGTAAGGGAATATCACCACAACATATGGCCTTATATGGTACAGTACCTCCATTTTAGGATCCTGAAATTCCCATTGATCTTCCATGGCAAACTGTTAGTCATAGCCAGGTGGTAATGGAAACCTCCAAATCATTACTTCCCCTGCCGATTCGTCCACATGGCGTGGTGTGGTCCACGTGGTCCACGTGGTCCCAATGAGTCCTCGCTGTTTGGCGGAGCTTTGCCACCAGTCCTCGCAAGTTGGGCGGCGACGGAAAATAGCGGAACAATTTGGGGTTGTCTCAATTTATAGGATATACATGGATATGTATATATATATATATAGGAAATATACCCTTAAAAATCACTAGTCCATCATAGTTCATCATAGTTCATCATAGTTCATCATCTGTCATCATTGCTTATATGCTTTACCAATGGAATTCATGTTCAATTAAACAATCACTGGATTAATATACTCATGTTCAATTAAAATCTTTTGGTTCATAATCATTTGTCCAGAACAATTGGCCATGAATTGGGATATCCATGGATATCCTGTTTCCAAATAAAACCGTTTTTTGATGGGAGGATCTTCTTCATCAAAGGAGAAAATTCTGAAGTGCTGGGGCCCTGGGGGCTTCATCGCACTGACTTCAGATCAACCCACTGCCTTCCCCCCGCCTTTCACGAACATTTTGGGCGGTTTTACACACCCAAGCCTCAGAGGGAGCCAAACCTCTCGGCAGAAAGTGGGCAATCATGGCCGAGATGAGTCATATACTTCTATCATGGTGATGTAAGTGGCCAAATTTGGAAAAGAACGCACACACACAATCAAAACAGAGTAGCCAACAATCAGACTGTATACACATACACGTAGACAACTTGCTAGATAGATAGATAGATTGATTGATAGATAGATGGATGGGTGGATAGATGGCCAGACGGACAGGATAAACGGATATATATAGATGGACACACTGATAGATGGACGGGGAGATAGGTAGATCGATAGATCGATCGATGGATGTATTTGTAAATGCAAAAATAGATAGATGGACACATGGACACACGGATAAATAAAATGTAAGAAAAATCGTGTAGGATGAAATATATATAATGAAATATAGACATATTAAAATATCGGTGAACATGCCAAACGCATGTTCAATAGAAGATATCTTTGTTCTTTACACAGATGAACCGTGTGGGTTGATGGAATTGCCGCAATCAAGGTCTGACGGATTGCTAGTCCGAAACTGAACAGCAACTCTATGTATCTATCTATCTATTTGTCTATCCATCTATCTATCCATCCATCCATCCATCTATATATCTATCTATCCATCTATCCAGCCATCCATCCATCCATCCATCTGTATATCTATCTATCTATCTATCTATCCATCTATCCGTCCATCCATCTGTATATCTACCTATCTATCTATCCATCCATCTATCCATCCATCCATCTATATATCTATCTATCCATCTATTCATCCATCCAGCCATCCATCTATCTAATCTACTCTGCTCTAATCTAATCTATCAACCTATCTGTCCATCTATCAATCTATCAATCTATCCATGTATCCATCCATCCATCCATCTATCCATCTATCCATCCAGCCAGCCATCCATCCATATCTATCCATCTATCCATCTATCCATCTATCCATCTATCCATATATCCAGCCATCCATCCATCCATCCATCCATCCATATATCTATCTATCTATCCATCTATCCATCCATCCATCCATCCATCCACATATCTATCCATCTATCCATCCATCCATCCATCTATCAATCTATCCATCTATCCATCCATCTATCTATCCATCTATCCATCTATCCATCCATCCACCCATCCATCCATATATCTATCTATCTATCCAGCCAGCTATCTACCTATCTATCTTTCTATCCATCTATCTATCCATCTATCCATCTATCCATATATATATATATATGTGCGTGTTTATATTTACATACATACTCATATACATAGCTAGCTAGATAGATGCATGGACGGACACGTGGATAGGTAGGTAGGTAGATGCACAGATGGATAGATGGGCAGATAGATAGGCAGATGGATGGATGGATGGATGGATGGATGGATAGATAGATAGATAGATTAGATAGATTAGATAGATTAATTAGATAGATAGATAGGTAGATAGATAGATAGATAGATAGATAATAGATAGATGGATAGATTGGATGGATGGATAGAAAGATAGATATACGGATGGATGGATGGATGGATGGCTGGATAGATTGCTTCCTCATGCCCAGTTTGTAGATTATTTTCCTTCTGCAGAGAGCTTTCAGGTAGCCATATCCGTTCAACCACATTCAACCCAGTGCAGAGCTTCAATCCATTTAGAGCCCATCCGATGAATACCACATCAGCGGAAGCCGGAAGGTGTCTCAACCATTGGGGGTACCCTCTGGCAAACTCACATAACTATGGGAAATCACCATTTCATAGTTAGCTGGGTAAATCCATTATTTCAATGGCCATTTTCAATCGCTATCTTGACATATAACCAGAGGGTACATCAATATATACTGTATATATACTGGTTGGTAGTTTGCAACATTTTTTAATTTTCCATATATTGGGAATCATAATCCCAACTGACTAATATTGTTCAGAGGGGTTGAAACCACCAACCAGAAATAGGACACCCCAAAATCCCGATCGCAGGGGATGACTCTTGGCTCCCACACGGAGGGATTCCGAATGCCCGGCTTTTGGTCGAGCTCCTGGCTGCGATCCATCGCCATGACCAGAAATGGGTGGTAGAAACCATCCAAAATTAGAGGTTTATATATATATATATTATATGATATTATACAGACACAGATCCAAGCGTGCACAGCACAGAATGTACAGAACGTGCCGCATTTTTGGCCATGTGCTCAGCCCTCACGAGCATGGACTTTGGCATGGCCTATGGACCGGACTGTGCGGTATGAGCCTCAGTTAAACCGAATTCATTAGCCCTGCCGCAGCGCGAGACGCTACTAGTTGCAGTATGGAAAAAAATATATCATATATATATATATGTTTATATAGGTTTATTATTGGTTTCACATTATGACTCTGCCTGAGTTTTGACCCACTGGGAGATGATCGCATGATCGCTGAGAATGGTGTCCCCGGATTTGGTGCGCCAGGGTATGCATGGCTAAATTAGGTTTATAAAATATATATAGATTAAAACAATGTCTCTCATTCAAAGGAATAGCTAGTTTCTCCAAAGCATCGAGTGCATCTTACTTCATATTCTTTCACCCATTTTTCTGCAACAAAACACGTCGCCCGCAACCGCCCGTCTTGCAAGGCTTTCACCGCATCCCGCGGATCTAAGCTTTCCAAGGCCTCGGAGCGATGAAATGATAGAGTGGGGGATTTTAAAACCTATGTCATTATAGGTAAAAATCATAGGGTCATTATAGGCTAAAATCATAGGGTTAATATATGTTAATATAGGTTAACATAGGTTAAAATCTCATCAACATGATGAAAGGCTTCACCCTTTTCCTGAAAAACCTTTGTTGTAGGGATTCTTCACTAGGAAAGCACCGTTTCCAATTTTTCCGGGTGGTTTTTCAATGGTTTTCTTCGGCCCCCCGGCGTTGTGAGCTTTGGAGTCCAAGGAAGGAAAGCGCGACAGCCAGACCTGGAACTGCAAGAGGTCCTGCGGAAAACCATCTGCTTGGAGGTTTCAAGCCAAGAAAATGGTGGTCTAATGGGGATGTAATGATAATGTAATGGGATATCACATGAAAACAAATGGTTAAGGAGTTTCAAGCCCCACTGGAGTTTCAAAGGAGCCTAAAAATGGAGGCTTAACCATCAACTTAAGCCTAATTTAAGTAATGGTAAATTTGTAGGGATACGAACGGGATATCAAATTTTGCCCTTTGGGAATCAGCTACGTGGCTACCTGGGAAATCCCTGACCTGAATGCAAGTTTCTGGCTGGGAAAATCATCGAACTAAAGCAGGGACTTTCCAGCACGCCATGTTTGATGACCGGAGGGTAATTACTGGGGATCATCATCCACATTCTATGGTTGAACGAAAACTCTCCGGAGCCAACCGGCATGGAGTGGATGTCTTTGGTCTTGTTTTTGTCTGCTTTTGGATGTGGAAAGTGGAGGAACATCATTAAACATTGGCATCTTTCTGATGGTCCTAACAAGATCCAGGGGGCACGGGCCACAATTGGCATCCAAACATGGGATCGTTTCCCTATGTTGCAAAGCTGACCCTGAAATTGGGACTTCAAATTTCATCAAATTTCATTATCTTGACCAGTTGAGTCCTCCATTTTTGTTCTGTCATCCTTGCTGCAAGGCGGCGAGGCGGTGCCCCCCAGTGATGTTTGTTGGAACCCCAGTTACTTGCAGACATGTTCCACATAAACCCATCTGGTTAGCCTAATTATAGAGCAACTTGGAGGTTTCCTAAAATAGGGAACCATGTTCCATACCTTGCAGGCTCGCTTATAAAAACGGCCAACTGTCATGTCTATCCCAAATTTCTCAGACATGTCACCCGCAAGTTGTAATTTCTACCCTTAATTTTCTCAGAAGTTTTGATGGCCCTCAATGTCCATTTTTTTCCATAGAATTCCCATTTTTCACCAATTTTCCCTTGGATTTCCAATAGATAAAATCCCAAATCTCTCATGACTTTCTGAATGCCGGGTCCTCCTCCGTAGGCGGTGGTCTGGACTCGCCTGCCGATCAATCGATCAGCCGAAAAAAAGAAACCATGGCGCTGCGGGCTTCAACCCATGTTAGACTCGTTCGACCATTGAGGTTCTCCGGCAATTTGTGGGAAAAACCATCAAAAACCTATTAAAAACCATCTCAATCCACTGGTTGACCACCAGTTTTTCTCCTTTGGAACTTACCATGTTGATCCCATTTTGGGGGAGCTATACCCCATTTGCAACCTAACTCCAGTAGAACATCTACATCTACATCATCATCATCATCATCGTCATCATCTTCATCTATTAAGCCAAGCAGGGACGGAAACTAGGGAGATGAATAGAGTAGGGAAATAGTAAAACATGTTAAAACTGCCCACAACATTTCCCACAAATCAAAAAAAACTCAGATGGAACCAACAAAAAACTGGACATTCACTCCAGGAGTCTGGTACCATGTTTTTCAAGAAACTCCAAAGAATCATCTGAAACTGATGAAACTCTATTTTTCAGCTTCAGCACGGCCAACTCCAAAGGATCCTCCGGAAACTCTCGGCCATGGATTGACTGTATCTTTTTTGTTGAACAGGAAATGCGATGAAATACTGTGAAATACGTTAAAATGCCATGAAATACTATCATGCAACATAGAGTTTTCCTATGCAACCAAATCTAGCAACTCCCCGATCACGGAGCCAGACGTCACCACATCCTGCATCCATCAGCTATTTTAATATGTGCCGATGATGTGATCATCTCTGCTACATCATCATGTTTCCTTCAAACCATGCTATGACTTTTTGCATGACCGAATGACTTGACCCAAGACCATGGCAAATTGGAGAAACTTATATATATATATACATATCTTAGAATATCTTAGATACCCTGAACAAAGACACACTACTTGTTAGCAGGCAGCAGGCCAGCATGTGTACATATATATATATATATACACATACAAATGTGTATACAAACATATGTATGCATGAATGTATGTGCATGCGATGTCTGGATGTCTGGATGTCTATATGTCTGTATGTCTGTAGGTCTGTAGGTCTGTAGGACTGTAGGTCTGTAGGACTGTAGGTCTGTAGGTCTGTAGGTCTGTAGGCCTGTAGGTCTGTAGGTCTGTAGGTCTGTAGGTCTGTAGGTCTGTAGGTCTGTAGGTCTGTCTGTCTGTATGTATGTATGCATGCATGCATGTATGTATGTATGCCTCTGTGTGTATGTATGTATGTATATGTATGTATGTATGTCTCTGTGTGTATGTATGTATGTCTGTATGTCTGTCTGTCTTTCTGTCTGTCTGTATGTCTTTCTGTCTGTCTGTCTGTATGTATGTATCTATGTATGTATGTATGTCTGTCTGACTGTCTGTCTGTCTGTATGTATGCATGTATGTGTGTATGTATGTATGTATGTATCTATGTATCTATGTATCTATGTATGTATGTATGTATGCATGCATGTATGTATGTATATATATGTATGTATATATGTATGTCTGTATGTCTGTATGTCTGTATGTCTGTATGCCTGTATTTTTGTATGTCTGTATGTCTGTACGCCTGTATGTCTGTATGTCTGTATGTATGTATGTCTGTCTGACTGTCTGACTGTCTGTCTTTCTGTCATGTATGTATGTCTGTATGTCTGTATGTCTGTATGTCTGTATCTATGTATGTATGTATGTTTGTATGCATGTATGTATGTTTGTTTGTATGTATGTATGTAGGTATATAGGCCGTCATTCAATTACTGGCTCGGGGGTTCATCATCCCAAACAAGCAAACAACGAGTTCGTATCGCGCCTGCACCGGCCTCCTTGGCTCGTCGCTGCTCCTGGAACGTTTTGGGATGGATATCTATGGTGTAAATCCTGGGCAAAACCTATGACTATCCCTCAATCATCCACGCAATCATCATCAAAGTCCTTAAAATCCATCAAATGCACACATATATATATAATGCAATAATATATATAATGCAACATATATATATAATGCTATATATATATAATTCAATATATATATAGTGCAATTTAAATATAATTGTCTATCATATCCATTGGGATCCTCGGAAAAATCCATCGCAATCCACAAACAAATCCATTGGTTGATGAAATCATCAGCTTTATTGTTACTTTCCCTGGCCATGCACGAAACTTTTGAACGAGGAAAGAACCGAAGAATAGCCGAGTTTGCACGAAGCCATTCTTGCCGCAAACCGGTCTCTTCCGGAATTCCTCATTCTGGTTGAAAACTCGACATGTTTGTTGGCTCAAGAGTTTCTCTTTTTGCTGGTCAGATCCTTACTTTTCAAAAGTCGAATCCCAATGTTCTTACCTGGTGAAATCAACATGTGTACCAACTTACTTATACGACAAACCAGGGCACCACCTTGTAAGATGTATAGAAACTAAACATGTGCCATTCAGATATTAGATAAAATCATCAAATGTATCCTGCCTTGTGGCTATAATTTACCTAGAACGGGTTGGAGCAACCCTGTTCCGATGTTCGGGGGGAATTTGATTAATGAATATTATAATTAATGATTGATCCCAATTCCCAAAAAATATGACACCCCATTGTGCGGTCCCAAATATGTGGGTTCACACCCTACACAAAGTCATAGTTTCTGGCGGAGTGCTTGATGTTGGGAAGATGGGATGAGCGATTTTCAGGATCTTGGGGCGAGAATTCCTTCATCACCCTGTTAAGGGGGATGGATTCTGGGCAATTTGTTTTTGGAATCATTCACCTGAAACGCTGGACCATATTATACCATATTGGCATAACATATAACATATTATACCATATTATACCATATTGGACCATATTATACCATCATTATACCATATTATACATATAATTCCGCCCCTTTTTAACCATCATTGGTCGCAGTGAGGTGCGGATCGCCTCCTCCATCTTGCGCCGGGCTTCCTCTGCACGCCTTTGCGCCTGGGGGGGAAACTTTTTTCCAGGGCAAGATGGAAACTACCGGGCTTCCCAAGCGAAATATAGGGAAACGATGGGAAAAGTATCGGCGAAACAGGAGTTGAACATGGATTTCAGGAACAGGACCTGGAGTGGACAACAGAACAACTTGGGATTTCACCAGCAAAAATGGGGATTTGATTGACGCAAAGGAAGATTTCACCAAGAAACATGTGGAGTCAAGCCACAAACATGCTAGTTTTATGGGCAACAGTAAGATATGTTGTATGATGCTTTTTCATTTCGCAAGGAAACTTAATGGTTTTTTAATGGGATTCCAACATCCAATGGGTCTAAACTGTGTGATTTCACCCGGCCACCTGTCTTGCCTCGTTAACGGTATCGAATGAGCGCTTTGGCCTTGGAGGAAAGTCATCTGGGATGATTCCTGCAATCAGAATATTGTTGTGAACTGGATTGTTACTCTGTACAGGAAGGACGACCTACAATAATTATATATATATATATATATGTGTATATATGTATATATGTGTATATATATAATTGTGTATATATATATAAATAATTGTGTATATATATATATATAGAGATGAATGATATGTCTGTTTATGTATAGAATGCGAAGAACTTGGGGGACATAGCCTAAATTCACCAACCATTTATTTCCACTTTCTGGGTTTCGGAAAACTTGGTCTTTCACCAGGATGTTGCCCTGGCATCCGCCCCAGTGAATCGGAGCTCATCCCTGTTGACACAATCCCGTAGTGCTTCACGGGTTAACTCAACTGGGTCGATGCCCAGGGGCGACTTGAATGGTCATCGTATGGCTGTAACAATTATGTGACGATGACGATGACGATGACGATGATGATGATGATTATGATGATGGTGGTGATAATGATGGATGATGGTGCTGGATGACGATGATGATGATGGATGATGGTTGTGATGATGATGATGATGGTGGTGATAATGATGGATGATGGTGCTGGATGACGATGATGATGATGATGGATGATGGTTGTGATGATGATGATGATGGTGGTGATAATGATGGATGATGGTGCTGGATGTCGATGATGATGATGATGATGATGACGACGATGACGATGACGATGACGATGACGATGCCGCTGCTGCTGATGATGGTTATGATGATGATGGTGGTGATAATGATGGATGATGGTGCTGGATGATGGTGATGGTGATGGTGATGGTGATGATGATGATGATGGTTATGATGATGATGATGGTGATGGTGATGATAATGATGGTGGTAATGACGGATGATGGTGCTGGATGACGATGATGATGATGGTGATGATGACGATGATGATGACGATGATGATGATGATGATGATTGTGGTGGTGGTGGTGGTGGTGGTGATAATGATGGATGATGGTACTGGATGATGGTGATGGTGACGATGGCGATGACGATGACGATGCTGCTGCTGCTGCTGATGATGATGATGATGATTACGATTATTTTTATGATGTGATGATGTTGATGGTGGTGATAATGATGGATGATGGTGCTGGATGATGGTGATGATGATGAATATGGTGATGGTGATGGTGATGGTGATGGTGATGATGATTATGATGATGGTGGTGGTGATAATGATGGACGATGGTGCTGGATGATGGTGATGATGATGAATATGGTGATGGTGATGATGATGAGGATGACAATGACGATGACGATGGCGATGGCGATGACGATGATGATGATGATGACGACGACGACGACGATGATGATGGTGATGATGAGGATGACGATGATGATGATGGTGATGATGATGATGATGGTGGTGGTGGATATGATGGATGAGATGGATGAGATGGATGAGGATGACGATGACAACGGTGATGTTGACTCACAAGCTGCTGCATCTTTGGAATTCTTTTGCCCTGATGCAGCACTCTATATCTCAAAACTCCCAGGCTTTGCCAACTCACATGTCTGAGGATCCCTACCGTTCCCCGTTGGCGGCGCCCTCTGTGCAATCTTTGGCACTAGAGGCTTGCGGTTGAGGTGCTTGGGGTGGTGGGGGTTGGGGTGTTTGTGGAGGTGGCGGTTGTGGTGTTTGTGGGAGCGGCGGTTGTGGTGTTTGGGGGAGCGGCGATTGTGGTGTTTGGGGGAGCGGCGGTTGTGGTGTTTGGGGGATGGGCGGTTGTGGTGTTTGGGGAAGTGGCGGTTGAGGTGTTTGGGGGAGCGGTGGTTGTGGTGTTTGGGGGAGCGGCGGTTGGGATGCTTGTGGAAGTGGCTGTTGTGGTGTTTGGAGAAGTGGCAGCACAGGCTGGGGTAACGCTTGATGTGTCGGATAAGCCACCCCTGGCACCAGGTGTGGCGCTGCCAGCTGAGGAAAGGGTCTGAGACCAGGGGCACCCATGGGCACAGGGCCTCCAAGCGAGGTGGGCAATGGATAAGGCTGCCCTAAGTGCGGCATCTGGGGCGGCAGCTGTGTGCCCATTGGACCCAGGTTGGGCGGAAAGGCGGGCGGACCCGGCGTCTGGCCATAGCCTGCAACAGTAATGGGTGCCAAAGGAGCCAATGATAAATAGTACTATGGTAGTGGTCATTGTTCTCCCACTTAAGAATTGTTGACGGCTATAGGCTTGATGCATGCATTGATGGCTTTGGAATTTAGCAAAGGTCATGAAAGGAACTGGAGAAAGCACACACACACAGAAAAAAAACATATCCGTCTATATCCGTCTACTATAGACACTTCAAAGCAAGGAAGAAAGACCGTTTTCAGCGGGGAAGGACTATACTCCTCATGAAAATAACTATTAACTATTCAGAGCTACGCGTGAAGTTGCCTCCTACCATTCACCAGACCTTCCACATCCGCAAGGCCTGGTGGTGCCCTTGGCCAACCAAACATCGTGGAGTGCCTGGAGTCTACGCGCGCCAAATCCGCAGGTGTTCTGATCATTTCCTGAGATTTTCACTCTGGGTTTGTCTGACAATCTATGGGCCATGGGAAACCTCAGAAATATTCCGAAATCCACTGGGTCATCATGGTTCATCAGCATTTGCCCTACTCATTGATAGACATAATTTGTGGTACAACCCACTTTAAGACAAACTTGTTTTGTCTTTCAGAATATGGCCATCTCAAGGGGTATGCAACTTTTCGAGACGCACCCGTAAATGGGTCTGGAGAACATGGTTTTCATGGTGGATACCATGCCTATATCGACTAGATTGAGGAATCCAGCACAATGACCCATTTTGCGGCCAAAAGATGGATGCTTCGACAAGTGACAAGTTATCATCATAAATATGTGAAATTTGGTGGTCAGAAGCACCAAAGAAAGATAGTTGTGCAAATTCCCAGATCATCTGTTGATTTGTTTGGACTTCATTTGATGTTGAAACAGGTAGCGTCAGCGTAGTGTTGATATTGCCAGCTTCAGGAATAGACCATAGACATGCTTAGGGCAACCAAATTTAACCCAGACCAAAAACCTTGAATCTTGACCTATTGTCATTATTTATGATATTATGTTTGTTGATGATGTCCACGTTTGCCGGCTAAATCCCAAGTCTTCCCAAGCATTTGCGGTCATAATAATTGCCAAAATGGAAATAGCTCGCCATGCCAGTGAGGCCGCAAACCCACAATCATAGTGTTGACTATATATATATATATATATCCCATTGTATCTCCATTGCATGTTCATTTTGGGTCTATTTTTGGTGGTATTTGCCACATTCATCCATATCATATAGAATCTGAACACAGAGTAGCCCAAAACTTGACGGTTTATCCTCATTTCTCCCATGAGTCGGGTTGCTCCACACATCCCACATGTTCCCAATGACGTTGGCTACAGTGATGTTACAATGGCACGCTGAGCACGCCTGAAAAAAAACTGGAAAAGGATCCAAACTCAGTTGGATGATCTCCCCTGTGTTTCTTTTTGTGATCAGTTTGACATCTTTGACTTTCTATTTGTGGTTCGTCGAAGGTGCCTCCAATCACCACACCATGGTGCGCTTCTGAGGCATAGAATCACTGGCACAGTGATGTGTTCAGTCACGGGTTTCCCGGCTTGGTCACGATCTTGGCTTAGATGTTACTAGTTTTAAATGTTTCAGTTTCAACCCTTGAAAAAATGAAAATGGTAGATCAGCTTTACTACCTTAAGTGTCTGATGCATGGCAAAAACCCATGATGTCCTGCTAAACAAGGTCGTCTCAAGCTAGGGTATGTTTTCTTTGCTGTATTTGTGGCAAACAAGACTACCCATTGACCTTAACCCAATCAGAGAGGCTTCACTGGGAACGAGGCACCCAAAGCAAGGCCAATACAGATGGATGTCACCAGTTTGAAACCGAAGAATTCAGTGTTTGAATGCCTCAAGTTGCAATGTCTGATTCAGCTGCGAAGATGGAGCCACGCGGTGTGGTCATCGGATCATCGGACATCCCAGGGTCTCCATATCGCTGAATCAAATGGATCTAAAGGCTTCTGCTGTTTGGATGCATTTTTTGAAAAATCATTCCCTAACTACTAGTAGGTAAGATATGACACACGAAACCTATTCCCTCTTCTTGGGTGGCAATTTATCCAAGTCGTAGCGGCTCATGATGACATGACCTTCGATGAGATTTCGCAAGATTGGAACACCAATGATTTGGGTCTGTAGCTCAAAGTTGAACGGTCCAAACCAAAACCCACTGAGTCACTGATTTGGCAAATTACTTTGATTGATTATGTATTATATATATATGTGGAAAATCCGGAGTATACCAGGGTTTAACCATCCGAATATCGGGTTTTCTTGTAGAGTTTCCTTTAAACCAATTCAAAGATTTCATGGATGTCTTGCGTCTCACATTCCAGTTATCCAAGTTTGTTGGTTGTCAAAAGCTGTTTGAGCATCTTAAGTCGTAAATACCCCAACAATTTGCTTGGTTTTTTACTCCCGAAAAACCATGCCCAAGTGGGTCTGCTTCAAACATTGGGTACCAATAGACCCACCAAAAGTGCTACTAAATTGCTGATGTTAAATACCTGAACCCTGCGTTTTCTGATTGCTGGTTTCACCCCAGAAACAGACATTTTGGATTATTTGTACTGTTCTTTTCAACAAATACCAGTATGAAACCACCCATCAGTTTATACTTTGCTTCAGAATGCTGTAGATATACCTATCACAAACTTCCCCATTTTTTGGTGGTTCAACACCCCTATCTTTTTGGTCCGCATCTTGAGCCAAGCCGAAATGGTTTGTTCATTTTGTACAGCGCTTGCCACGTCGCGAAGCCCTTCCGCGTCACGAAGCCCGCGTGGTCATGGTTCTTTGATCACGACCTCCAATGACAAAACCGGATTTTTCTTCGGCTTTTGGCATGTTTTGGGTTTAGGGTGTCCGATGAGTCCGATATGGCAACAAGATTTCTGGGGCGACCAGCTACGGCGTGTCTGCATCTGTTTGAGCAGCCAGACCTCGGAGCTCCGTGGTGAACTCGAGGAGATACGTTGGCATCGCCTGGGGCTGGGATGCGCAAAAAAGGGCCCAAAAAGTCATTGGGGATGTGGAAAAAGTGGTGGATTTGTGATTTCGAGATGATTTATATAATCATCCAACAAAAACATGGGAATTTCAAGCCAAGAACACGGAATTTCATCAACACTAGGTTTCAACCATCAAAAAAAATGGTGATTTGATAATCCAAAATGGTTATTTAGCCATCAGAAATTTGGATTTAACTATCAAACAAATTTAAACTCCAAACAGAAAGGTGCTGTATAATTACTCCACAATAAAGTTGGAAACTGGTTAATGCATGTTAATACCCCAGATTGCCAAGTCCCCTTCATTTATAATGAGGTTTCGAGATGTGGTGTTCACATAAAATATGACTAGTTCCTAACTCGAGTGATCCTCTGCTTGTAGAGGGGGAGATGAAGATCTTTGTGCATCCTTAGAGTCGATATCAAAAACATTGCATTTAAGGGCATTTCTGATGGTTTCCACAAAATCAACCAATATTTATTGTGGGTCAGCCATGATATATATATAATCTTTTTTTAATTGATGAACTATATCCATAATCTATACAGCACATTACAGTACTACATATTTTGTCCCAGTTTGTGCTCTTGTACCTTGGGTAGGTATTCATATAGAGTGAATTCGGCCCTTGTGCGAATCAACGAGGATATATTTCGTTCTGATTTGTATTACCAATTAGACTAGGACATAGAAAGCACATTGCTAATCTTGAGGACCCTGTCAATACAATCTGGGCAAATTATCATAATTCACAAACCTGAAATAAGGCCATTTTGCGATGATTCCCCTTATTAACCATGATTCCAATGATGTTCTGAGATGTGCATGGCAACAAGGGCTCCAAAAAAGGCTCCTTTCCGTTCATTTTCCCCACCTGGAAGTCTCTGAAAATGCAGAAGTTCACAGGGCTTTCCGTGTCGTCCACCGTGCAGTCGTAGCCTCACTTTGTGGTTCCAATGGACATGCGACAGGAATTACCACCATGATTTCAATATATTTTAATGGCCCCAAAGGAACCACAAAGGGTTTCCACTGATTTTTTTGGTAGATTATGAAATCTATAATGATGTTTTGGCTTCCAACGGAAAAAATATGTGTGGACCCAACCATTCACCAACATCTGTGAATCTCGAGGGTTGAGTTTTGATATACCTCTGTATCTCCCTGAGACCAGCTGAACAGCGATACACTGAAATGGTACTAAATCGTGGAGTGCCAAATGTAGTCAAATGGATCACGGACTCGGTTAGAGCTAGTAACAGCTAGTACCCAACTGCTGTGTATGGGATCAAGCTACTTTGGGGATCATTCTTTCTTGTTGCACAGCAAGTCCATCATTGTCAACTGCTGGACTGATCATCCGCAGTCTGCCAGATATGCTGCGTGTTGAGAGGTTGCCACCACTAAAACATTGCAAAATAAAGCCCGAAAAAAGATTTTGCCAACTAGAGAAATCATCATCAAAATTAGGAATCCTACTTGAATGGTGATTTGACTATGAGTCAAAACCCTGGTACCTAGTGAACCCCAAAATAGCTGGTAAATGGATGTTCATCCCATTAAAAATGTATCTATAGGTATTGACCCATACACATTTCCATACACTTAACTCTTTCCTGGGACCTGGATCGAAAAGTCAAAAATGCCACGCGCCGCTGGTCTCGAGGTCCGGGCGGAGCAAACCCTCCGCATCCTTGCACGGTGGCCTCGATTTACATGGCATGGCAGCACATTGAGATGATGAAATAGCACGAAATAGCTGCGTATCCCATACACATAATATCACATAATATCACATAATAGACTCATGAAAAATGGCATTTAATGGCCATATTTCAAAGATTTTCAAAGTGTCTCATTGGATTTACTACAATCAATGGGGTTTTAACCACCAAGAATGAGTATTTGTGTATTCTGAAAGTGACGGGTGGTTCACGGTTTATATGAGATCATCCTGGCAGTCAGAATTTCCACTTTTTTATAGGAAAATCATCCGTCCAAGGGTTTTCAATGGGCGATATTGCATTATCAAAAATCAACGCCGTGCTGGCTTCCAAGTCTACCATTAGACATTGCAACTTTGCATTTCAGCTATGACAGTGGGGATAGTTATTACAAAATCTCTCTGAATCTATCAGACGCTTTATGCCAAAACTGCTCACCACGAAAAAAAAAACTATACACGGCCCCAGAACTGATTGTCTCGAACTTCCGGACCTGAAAACCATTGGTGTCCTTCTTGTTGCATCAAACATCCAAGAATTTGAGGTCTTGGCGAGTTGCTTAGGACCAGGGTTTGGCGAATGGGTCTTGAACCCGCAACTGGCTCACATAGTTTGGCAACACTTTGGATCTGGCACTATCTTGTGGTGCACCCAAGTTTACTTACCATCTCTCCATCATGGGTTTGGAACAACCTACAGGGGCATCTGAAGCCACTATCAATTTGGAGAAACATGTTTTTTTCCCAGAATGTAATTCATATCTTCATCGTTCCTCTTAACAAGGCTCAGAACTGATGGATTGCCATGGGTTGTTTCAGCCAAACAACGCCAAGTTTGCTGGGCGGACTCATTCTCGTTGAGACCCAAAATTCATGGAACAAATATGATGAACTCCCCGATTTTTGAAAGGGAGAAATGTCCCATTCCAAGGGTTCAATCATCACATTTCCCATTTTAAAAATGTGAAAGGTATCTCTTTTTTGGGTACATTCCCTGAGCATCCGATATTGATTACAATCAATATTTTTTCCAAAAAAAATATCGATATTGATTTTACTAAAAAATCAAAATAAATATCAATATAAAACTAATGCTTTTGAAGCTTCAAAATC
>Ga0126342_10007575_pt1 | contig 19414 bp, 25 predicted proteins | sample Cyp1metagenome_FD_92528 | JGI IMG/M metagenome (GOLD analysis project Ga0126342, IMG submission 92528) | Coral microbial communities from Lord Howe Island, Old Settlement Bay, Australia - Cyphastrea 1 metagenome | ecosystem: Host-associated > Invertebrates > Cnidaria > Coral ... | reverse complement strand
TGCCGTGCCCGGGGCGGGGTTGCCTGGAGGCACTCCACCATCTATGAGTATGCCTGCCGCGCCTGCCAGTGGACATCCATTGCCTGCGGCACCTGCCAGTGGACATCCATTGCCTGCGGCACCGAGCCCTGGGATCTTTGTGAACAACTTGAAAATGCTCACGCTTGAAGTAGAGGGCTTTCTTGCCACACCGTCCACAGGGTTGAGAAGTATTGACCCAAAGCTCGGCTCCAAGTTGCTTGCCATGACTTCCCGAAGTCAGTCTGACGAGCTGGTCAACAAAAGTGTGTGATGAAGGTGTTCTAGCTTCTTGTATCCCCAGGATGTTGAGTCCAAGGTGAATGAATTGCTTGCGCAAATAGTCCAACTTACCACGGTGACCATCAGGTCCCAAGCTCAAAGAGTTGACATTTGCTGTACAAAGACTGAGTGTCAAAGCGACAACTGGTTGGGCTTGTTGTTGTTCCGGAAGGAGCGGAGGAGGAACATGGAAACCATCTCCGCAAAATTGAGGGAGTCCATCATGCTGACTGAAGATCATCCACAAATAGCTCAGTGCAGGACGCCAAGTGCGCATTGTCAAATGGGGTCTGCGAAAGTACTGGCTTTTGCGGATCTCAAGCTTGGCTAAGTAATCACAGAGCTCGTTCCAGGGTTCACCGCAATGTCCTGGGACGTGGCAAAATTGCAGTGCATCCCCAGGTAGGAGTGATTCCGGGGCTTGAAAGATGCCTCTGATGGTCTCATGGGACTCGGTGTTCGTGGAGTTCCCGATGTGCCCCCTTGCCTGTAGCTCTGTGGTCATAGAGTCAGTGCGGAACGTCGTTGGAATAGAAGAATTGTGAGTCAATCTCCAGAGTCCGGCCCAACTCATCGCGGTTGGCCCCAAGGTAGTAATTGCCGTCAATGTCATATTGGACCAGTTGAGCATTCCATCCCAAAAGGGTGAGGCTAGGAGGGGAGTATCTTTCCCACAGCACAACGTAGGCCCAGGCATCTCCAAGACCTTCTTCAGCGGCACGTAGTGGCGGGAGGTGCTTGCCTGCTCCAGCTGACGATCCATCTGCGTAGATGATCAAGCGGTCCAGATCTCCCCAACACAATGTTTGATCACAAGATGTGATTGCCTCGATTACTTCCTCTGGGAAATCAAAGCCGCTGGGGTCATTGTGCAGGACATCGTTGTGGGACTTGAAAAAGTCTTGAAGGTCCTGTTGGGATATACTGGTACGAAGAAGTTGATCAGTGGAGAAGGTCGTACCAAATTGAAAGGGTATTTCAGCCTGACGAGGTCTTTGTTGAGGTTCAGGCCATTGAGCGGTAGGCTTGTCGCGCAAGGTCTTTTCGCCTTGCGCAACTTGTTGATCAGTAAAGTTGATCTTGTACAGGCAGGGAAGAACTTCGATGCAAGAGTTAATGACAGCACGAAGGTATCCACAGCGATGAAGAAGTCGAAGTTGGTCAATTTCTGACAGGGCTGATCCACAAGAATGGAGAAAGGCTCCATTGACGTCCATGACGTCAGAGTGGCAGAACATGTAGTGCACGTCTTCATTGAAGCGCCATCCTGGAGGAAAGCAAACCGCTTTGTCATGTTCATCAAAAATGATGGCCTTGCCACTGTGCCCACAAGTGGGTAGTTCTGCTTCTAGTTCTTTCTGCCCTCCGTCTTTGAAGATCTCTCGTGACTGGCAGTGGGTCCATAGGTGCCCCAGGAATGAGATTGATGACTCTCGCTTCCACATCGGAAAGGTTCTCGTCAGGTGCCGCAATTTCACCAACTTCATCAGTAACAGGTATTGACCGAAGAAGCCGAGCATGTCGTTGAAGAAGCGAAACTCCTTCGGCGTCCTGACTACGATTCATAGTGACATGTTGGATAGTCTGCATTTGTAGGACGATGCCATAGCCACTCCGTCCAGGCAATGCCCTTCCTGTAATGAGAGGAATGTCCTGGTACCATGCTTGGCATTGATGTGTGGCAGCGTCTCCAAAGCAATGGTCAAAGAGGCCCATGCTGAAGAGGATGTGCTCCAGAAAGATGTGTTCGTGGACCGTCACAGCGCTCCTGCCACGAACACGGAGGCGATGAGCTCCATCAAAGATGGCAATGAGCGGACTGACAAGATCTTCTCTGGGAGCTTGAACCAGCACGACACAAGCTGCATAGTCCGGACCAAGCTGTGGAGGTTGAGGAAGCACAATCTGATATTCAAGTGGGGCACCTGGAGCGATAAGGTCATGCCAGGCCAAACGTATCTGTCGTTCCCAATCAGTGAAATCTTCGAAGAGGCGCACAGGTCTTCCATGGTCACATCGCAAATGAGGAAAACGGTGGTCAGTGAAGAAGGTAAGAATCCGTGCAGAACTCTCCTCGCCCTCCCAGCTGAATGCTTCTGCAGTCCATATGGAATGAAGATCCTGGACAAATTCATTTTGAGCTGCAATGGCTGGTCTCTCAGGTAGAAAGGCTGGGGCGTTGGCATTGAAGCAAAAAGGGTGTGTTGCCCCAGTAGCAATCTGGTTGGCTGGTGGGGTGGCAGTCTGTGGTTGCTGACCACTCTCACTGGCAGCCTCAGGTCTTGATCCATTTTGATGACCAGTGGATGAGCGCTGCATCAAATCAATTGCATCGCTACTGCCAGTGTCGTCAAAATGAAGTGCTCCTTGATCAAGAAGAAGCAAAGGGGGCAAAGTTAAGGATGTCACAATCGTTATCCAGGAGGGTGGTGGTTGAGCAGATGGAAGTATGATATCCAAACTCGATCCACTCTCAATGAGCTCAGGTTCAAATCGTCGATCTGCAATTCCAAAGGGTATTCCTCCTTGGTGAATGCGACAAAATGGGCGTAGGTGCTGTTCAGAGTCACGTAGTTGAGCTTTGTCCAGAAGGTCACTTCTGTGCAGTAGCCCAGGTACAACGTGTGCTGCTTGCTGAATAAGAAGGGTGTGTTGTCGGGCTCTGTGTGTAGTAAGGACTATTGAAGCAAATTCATTGCTGGGTCCTTGCTCCAAGATCAAGTGACCGATATGGCTGGAGAGTGTACTCTGGGTTGGTGTCGGACGCACACAATGCAGGACACTCTCATCTGTGGGTGTGAAGAGGTCCTCCCAGGTCTCAATGATCTGCTCTTCCCAAGATGAGACTTCTTCTGTGAGTCGCACCGTTCGAGGTGTCCAGCAAGTGGGGAAGGTACGTCTGTTGAGGTACCATGTGATGATATAGGCGACTCTTCCCTCCTCCTCCATTTCCACAGTGGCGGTAGTGTTAAATGGTTTTCAAGTGGTGTATTCCATCCAGTGTTGAAGAATCTCCTCCTTGGCCTTTGTCGATGAGTGAGGGTGTGGATTGGAGAATCAACAGTGGAGTAGGAGGTTGAGTTGTGGTCGCTTTGGCACTGGTATGGTGATCGTCGTGTAAGTCGAAGTTCATGATGAAAAAGAGAAGTGTCATCTCGTAGGTCTTGTACATCATCTGATGAATCCTCAACTTCCGACGTGATAGCAAAATCATTGGGAGAAAGGGGGCCAATGAGTGCTTCTTCTCCAATGGTGGCAACCAGATAATGACCATGATGTAGGGTAAGTGGCATAGGGTTGTCCTGTGCAATCCAGTCAAAGTTCAACCAAAGATGAGCTCTGTCAGGATCAGCCCAAAAGTGCTCCTCAACGCCAAGAAGACGGAAAACGGTCAATCGTGTGGCCGTTTCTGGAAGCCAACATGCCCGTCTGGCAAAAACCAAAGGCGTATTGTGCTCGTCAGTGTAGACTTCGATGTCCACCAAAATCAGTCGGAGAATGTCTGCACTTGGAGGATCTGTGACTGTCTGGACAAGGAGGCACTCATGGTTCGTCTCTGCAATGTCACCTGGAGTAGATTGCATATGGTGGACATGGACAATGTTGTGCTCGTCAAAGGTGAAGGCGTCTTGAATGAGTCTGTCATCATGCCACGGTAGAGACAATTGCACAGTGGAGCCGGGGATGGTGAAGACGACGAAGTCTCTCCAATCGTCGGTGCAGTTGCTCATGTCATTGCTGTAGGAGCAGTACTCGTCAGTAGAGAAGGCAGCATCTTGTGGAACTGGTTGAGGTTGATCACGTGTCCTGTGCTCGCTGGAAGAAGATGATGTCTGGGTTCGGAACGTCATCATCGAAACATCGTCAGTGCCGGATGAGACAATACCACGACCAGTCAAATAACGCTGTTCCCACTCATCTGGTTGAAGGGGAGGCGGGATATTGATGACGAGCCCAAGCCCGTCATAGATTCGAACAGGTTGTCCTTGTGGTAGCATTCTGCGACCAACAAGGATATCACAAGCACCAATACCACGTGCTCTTCTGTCATCACAAACATCGCTGGCTCCCGCATGAAAAAGGACATGCCGGTAGGGCAGGATGCTGTCAAAGGAGCGCGCAATCTCCTCAACTTTGTTGCGAGGAAGGGCAGGCTCAATGGATGTCGTCAAGCATGCAGCACGGAATGGTGTTGGATTCTGGACAATGAGTAAGGTGCCAAAAGTCCCCGGCCTTCTAGTCACTCTCCCAGGAGTCAATGTCAATGTCGAACCTCAGTGGTCTTCCGCTGTCCTGCCGCCTATTGGTCAAATGACATATGAAGTATGAATTCATGTAGAAGACTGGCCCTTCGTCCGCTTCATCAAAAACTCCTTCTTCTTGTAACATTTGCCAAACTCTTTGTTGCCAATAAGGTCGGTCCAGGAACGAGGGCCTGGAAGTGCTTGAGCTGGATTGTGCGCTTGCTTGTGGAGCAGGAGGATCAGGAAACTGTGCCTGATCGTTGGGGTCAGGCTTGTGAAAGTCAAGCCCGGAACTTCCTCCAAAGATCTATCCTGAATATCAAAAATCTCCACAAGGTCGTCCGCACAGGAAACGCTTTTGCTCTTGCCGGTCTTGGTGGTGTGTGACACGGTCAAGGGGAACTGTGAGAGCGAACTCTTCAAGTTGCCGTCGGCAATCTCCATCGCTAGCCCTCTAGCGTCTTCTCGAGCTTGCCACTCGGTCTTGAAGGTCGGTTCCTGAATAATGCTATGGGTCCACTTGAGCACAGCTGGAGCTTGTCCCAGGCTGGACTCTAAACCTGCAGGCCATAGGCCCCCATACTCAAAGGTCATGGGTGGCCGGCCTTCGCAAAAGGCTGCATGGCAGGTGAAGATGTAGCAGCACCACTTCCAGGCTCTGCAGAAGATAGAGCTTACATGGGAGCGTCGTGCCTTTCTGGTGGAACAGTCCGCTGTCTTTTGTGAGATGTTTGCACTTCCAAATGGATCTCCTCCGCCTGCGCTTGAAATTGTTGCAGGGAGGCTGTAAGAAACTGCATGCTCTCTGTGATCTTTGTGGACGTAGTAGCACTGGGTCGCCCCGGCAAATCCTCCTCTTCGTCTTTGATCTCGATCACCTCCCCCACGATTGCCTTGGTTTCGTCCACCTCGACCTTGGCCACTGTGAAGGCTTCTCGCGCAGCTTGAATGCGCTCCTGATGATCCGTCTCTTGTGCTTGGAAAAGGCTGGCATATTCCTGCCAAGTCTGCACAGCGTCTGTGAGGAACGTCTTCCAAGACGCAATGAAATTGGTTCTGGCTTGTAGTGCAGCTTCCAGGTCGTCTTTGGCCTGCCCCAAGGCTTTCGCAGCTGTCTGGAAGTCTCGCTTTGCCTGGGCACCGTCCTTCTTGACAATCCTTTCAACAACTCCAGAAAGGCGGCATGGCTCAGATCTTCCAATTTCTCCGCTGTCATGATCTCGCTGCTCAACTTCCGGTTCATTTCGTCCATCTGAGCATCCACCTCATCATCATCAGGTAATTCGAACATCTGCCCGCTCTCTGTACCGTTCTGATGCGTGGAGGGGTTGCTGGACGGCGCCGCGCCCTTCAGCCAAACAACCATCATGACCATGACGACCATCACGACCATCACGACAAGGCAGCGCGAGGACCACAGCTTGTCCTTGCTTCGATCTGGAAACTCTTTCGATTGCTTTGGTCGCAACCAAGCGCCACTGCGCTGCACCAGTGGGCAATGAAACATCGCCATGGGCTTCGATACTCCAGTGGATCGATGCTGTCGGTTCTGCACGTTTCTCAGTCTGCTGGGGTCCAACTCCACAAGTCCTTCGGGTGCAAAGTTGGCCTGGGCGCCGGTGTGGCAGGGGAGGCTTTGCTCGGACGTCTCGCAGATAGCCTGAAGCAGGCGATTGAAAATGTACGGCACATTGTACCGGGACACTGCACTGGCCTCTGCGTGGATTAAGCCATGCTCCCCTGCGAACGCCAGAGCTTCGTCGAAGTACACCTCCCGCATGGAAGGGTTCCTCTCCACCAAGTCGGCCTTGTTGCCGACGAGCATGATGACAATGTCAGGCGCAAGTTGCCTCAGCTCCTTAATCCACGTCGCACAGCTCTCGAATGTTCCTTTCTTGGTCACGTCGTAGACCAACAAAGCTCCAACCGATCTCCCATAGTGAGCACTGGCAATAGGGCGGTACCACTTTTCTCCTGCAGTGTCCCACAGCTGCACCTTCACCGCTTGCGTTGTACCAGCAACTTCCACATGAACGGTTTGCTCAGCAAATTGTACTCCAATCGTGGCCACAGCTTGCTCGGGCAGAGAGCCCGTGCTGTACCGAGACAGAAGATGGGTCTTCCCCACATCGCTGTCGCCGACAAGCACAATTTTCATGCCCCGAGGTATATTATCCTGAGCTTTGGCAGATTCTGTGGCCTCTCTGCCCAAGCAGCTGCTCAAAAGCTCTAGGCCTAAGTGAGCCTTTCTCTTGGCCTCCACCAATCAAATGGACTCGGGCAGAATCAGCCGGCTGCAGCTGCACCAAGCGAGTGAACCTACCTCCCTGGCTATGGATGGAACCACCAATTTGAGGCTGCCTGCCACTAGTAGAAACTGTGGGGACATTGGCATCCCAGTGGTGACACATGGCGCTGACGGAGGCAGCACCCGGCATCACATAGGGAGACGAGGAGTAGATGACCTCTGGTGTACCAGTCTGCACAGGGTAGGTGGTGTTGATCGGAATGCCAGTGCCCGTCTGAACCGCCCAAGAGGTCACCGGGTCAGGACCAGCCGTCAGTGGCATGGGCTTCGTCACGCCTTCATCGCCAGACGAGTCGGTGTCGGGAGTGTCGGGGAGAATGTCTCCACATGAATCATTGGAATCAGTCTCCTCCTGCACAGGATTGATGCGCGGTCGAGCCAATATATGTATACATATATATATATATATATATATTCTGCTATGTATATATATATATATACATATTCCGCTACAGGATGCTTTCAGGTGTAAAATGTGATCAACCAATCTCCGCAATCACCAGGATCATCTTCTTTGGTGCCTAGTGGGAGCTCTCAAAGAATAACCCAAGAGTGTGGGCCCCTGCGACTGGAAAAACGCCCCGTATCCCAACGTTTCCTCATCAGTTGGTTATGGTATGGCTTACAATTATGAACTGCCCAAAATGAAGATCTTATGATTGAAAAACTGGTGGCAACAATTCCCAAAATCACCAGCCAATTTGTTCCATTAGCAGCTCATTAGCACCCCAGTTTTGCAGCTACCCCTAAGGCCTGGAGTCGCCAATGCTCCTCGGGGATGTGGCGCAAACCATGCCAAATCTCAGCTGCAAAGTCCTCTTGGGCTCCAGGGGTCAAGGGTTTCAAAACATGTTTCAACCACGCGGAAAAATTCTGGACTTTTCCTGCTCAAAGAAAGGTGACTGAAAGGTGGATGATTTTGGATGATTTTGGGCCCCGATTTTTTTATTGGGACCTCCGACATGGACCGGTCACTGGTTGATGTCCAATGACAGTGCAATGAGAACTTGACTTGCGACCAACTCTGCAGGTCCTTATCCTGCTTCCACTCATCATCCAGGCCGGTGAGGAAAGCAATTTCTGCAGGAAGATAGACCTGCAGAAAATCCCGGCAACAGCGTCACCGTGATGGATTGGCTACTGGAAAAATCATCCAGGTGGTCTTATAAAACATCATCCAAAAAAGATCGAGAAAAGACCAGCTACAAAGAGCCCGCTTCACAATATAAAATTGACCACAAAAAGTGCACAACTACCCAGTCAATTCGACCACAAGACAAAGCACCAGAAAAGGCACAATCCACGACTTCACCAATCTGCCGCCTCCTGCTTCGCACGGAAGGGACAATACAACATGGGCTGCTTCCGCTGCAACGTGATGCCATGTCGCCGCAGAAAATACTCCTTTGTGGCGATGCCATGTGCAGTCGGCTGCCGAGAGTCGGCCACTTGGATCCAGCTTGGGAAATCGGATTCAAGAATCAGCCCCATTGCCATTGGTCCATGATTCAGCCAAGGGGCCAGGTAGGTGATCTCACCATCTTCAAAGGGAAAGGATGCACTTGGATCCATGTCCTCAACCGAAGCTTGGCCGCCAGCAATTTGGATTTCACTGGCTGGACGATGCTTCAACCCCCTTGAAGTAACTACTGTAGGGGATGTGTTTATCAATCTTCACGTTTTGTCAGGCACCATCAGCCATCTGATCCAATAGAAGTTTCGTCAAGATGCGATGCAGACCTTTTGGATCTTGTAGTGAATCTGGTTGTGTCGGCTCATGCAGGTACGTCCCACCATGCGCTTCTGCAAAAAGGCGTCCATTTCCACCTCAAACTTGCGACGGAAGAGCGAAACTCTTCCAGATGGGAATGGGGAAATGGGGGAAGATCCGAAATAACATGTGAGAATTTAAAGTTTAAAACTAAAAAGAGACCGGCCATTGAGTTCATTGGTGTCGAAATTTGACCCTGGCCAAAATGGTGACTTTTTCTAGTCACGCAGGCTGCCTTGAAGAAAAGCGTTGTATCTTGCCAACTCACTATTCATGACTGGCCCATCAAACACGATTCAAAGAAGCAAATCCCACAGACACTCTGGTAATTTACCAGTTTGCCAACTGGAAAATCATGGAAAAGCACCATGATGGGCCATCCACCTTGCTGGGCATCGGCAGATTTTGATCCCGGTGGTGCTGAATCAGCAGATCTCGGAAGAAGTTCAGCCGTGCCAAGGCCTCGGTTTGGGATTGAAAATGGTTGGATGAAATATGTCAATTCACATCAAGTCATATCAATATGTATGTATATATGTATGTATGTATGTATGTATGTATCTATCTATCTATCTATCTATCTATCTGTCTATCTATCTATCTATCTATCTATCTATCTATCTAATCTATCTATCTATCTATATAATATATATATATATGTTATATATCATGTATATATAATGTGTATATATAATGTATATATATAATGTATATATATATATAATGTATATATATAATGTATATATAATGTATATATATAATGTATATATATCATGTATATATAATGTATATATATATATAATGTATATATATAATGCGACTATATATAATGTGTATATATATAATGTGTATATATAATGTATATATATATATATATAATGTATATATATAATGTATATATATATAATGTATATATATAATATGTGCGTATATAATATCAATGTGTACCAATCCTACAGCAATTATAATAGTTTAGAATTTTATAATCCAATGATGCCAATCCATACAATATACTCATGTTATATACAATATACGTGTATCAATTGTGATAATGTATGATGACAATTGTTTATTCCAGTAATACCCAACTGCTGCTTTTTCAATTTTCGCTGGATTGAATCTCTCCTATTGAAATTTCTTAGATGTAAATCGGCCATGAGCCAGAGATCCAACAAGACCCACAACCAATGCTGAGACCCACAACCATATGGCAGCATTTGCCCATGCAATCTGTTTATCCTACGCAAATTTCATAGAAACATGTAGAAAACAAACCCATGCCCAAACTCATTCTGTGATCTCCTACCTATCCCAGTCCCATGTGTGACTCACGTGCTACATCGTGCTACCCACTGAGACTTCGGACAGTCTGGCTCTGAATCAACCGCACTGAAATGTCCACCTCGTGGCCGTGCAAAGTAGCTGGAAGCTGCCAAGGCTCCCAAGGCTCCCATCATTCACCACAAGGTTCCATTGGTGACACCCACCCCAAGGGTCACCAAAAAAGACCAAAAATGGCAGGTCCAGGCCGCCTTCAAACAAGGGCCCGCTCGCACATACACACTCGATGCCAGGAATCCTCTGTTGCTTCAGCTCCGGCATCGCTGGTTGTCACAGATTTCTCACAATGCGTCTGTTGGCCCACTTGAAACAAATCTCCCCAAGAACCCCAGAGTGACATCAAAATGGAAGGAGACACGTCAAATATGTCAAGCCATTGAGCACTCCAAAAGTGGATAGTTTCATTGCAAAAAGAAAAAACGACGTGTGACCTTGCACATTCCACAACTTTGACAGGTCCTTTGTAGAGGAAGACCCGTGGCGATGTATTTCGGTCCTCAGCCAGGATGTTGCATTTCAGAACATTGGCACAGGAAGAATACCTGGCATTCTGCAAAAGATATTTGGAGGTACAGGACTTGACTTTGACACACACCTCTATGATCTGTCAAAAAAAAATGCCAACATCCTATCTAACCTGAGCTTTCAAAAGCCAGTCATACAGGATCCATGGCCAGCCACCGTTGGGGATTTCGACGAGCGTCTCAGGACGCGACTCTGAGTCTAACTATATAAATGCGCACGAGTTAGACTTGGGGACCCAAAGACTTGGATGCTCCGAATGTACAAAATGACAAGAATCTCTGTTTCCAATGGGTCTTAACGCTTGCCTTGTTTGTGGCCAGCCCAGCGCCTGTGCCGAGGATCGGGTCCGAAAGTCAAGGTCCGACCCTCATCAGCCAGGTACCATCCGCATCCACCTGATCTCCACACCGCAAAATTCAGCAATACCTGGTGGTTCAATGTGGTTCACCTCAGCAACTGGGGTGTAATAGTTGTAAGATGTTGTAAGTAGGGTACGTATAAGGTATAGATAGGTAGAGCAAGGTTAGGATGGCAGGTCACCACTGAGAAATCACGAAAATTCGGCACCAGGTCACCACGCCTAGAGTTCGGAGCTGCATTTGACGATAGACGCGTTCGAAGATCCAGCTAAAGCACTGCAATGCCACACTGCGCTCCTTTCACACTGGGTCAGGCCACACATGGATTGGCTGAATTCGGACTTCAGCACCCAATCTCCTAGGATATCCAAGTTTGGTTCGGAACCTATCTTGTCAGTTGATATCATGACCTGTTTGGGTTTGATGCCAATCAGCTTCATACACTTGCAGTTCCTCTGGTGACTGGAAAACAAGAGCTACTGGGAGCGCACCTTAGTGCGAGCAAATCAGACAAAATCCATCCAAAAAGCAAACGGAACTTTGTATATCTTTGTTTAGGTGATAAGCCCTTTGGTACTACCTCAACCAGACTTGGGTGTCCTCGACTGGAAGTTCTGGAATGCCCTCCACGCCTCGGCTGTGTTGTTTCAGCGGCCGTTCGCCCATGTCTGGTCTATCCATAAGACAATAGATCCAAAAAAAACCATACGCATGCAGAATTCTGGGTGTCCTTAGGACTTAAGACCTTGAGAATTGGGAACAAGTCCAGTCAAGATGGTCAACTACTGTCAACAATTATGCAGCTCAGCTACAATCCACCAGCACCGTCTTGGTGCTTTCAATCTCCAGTCTGTAGCGGCGTAAGCCATGCTGCAAGGGCACTGAGACGAAGAAGGACTCAGCACCATAAGGCACCGAAAGGAAGGGGGTGGTGGGCACACGTGAAACTGTTGAAACATCCCAAGTTTGTGGGTCAACTAGGCCACAAAACATGTCATGTCACGATTGCTTGTGATATCACAAGTGCCTGCCGATTTTGCAACGTTTCTTGAAGATCGGCATGTCTGAAACACGGAGCACTCAGTCCCTTATTTTCTACCAGGAATGTACAAACCTTACATTTTGATCATTTTGTGTTTCTTGAGGCTATTGAGGTTTTGCACAACTCCATACCTTGTTTATTCTTGTTTCATGTCTTAGTGCACGTTTCCGTTTCAATCTGTTTTGTCCAAAAGTTGTCTTCAATGGAACATCACTGCGGTCCCCACCAGAATACCCTCATTGTCCACTGTGCCACCCTCACATCTGAGGGAAGACCTAAGCTCACCAGGTCGAAACTGTCCCACGTCCTCCTATGTGCCATTGGTAAAAGCATGGTATATGGGGTATGGTCATGCCACCTTCAGAGATTCCTCATAATGGGAATATTAACCCCTCCCTACTGATGGTCAATCTACCCTGTTTTGACCATGGCATATGTGTTGATTCAAAGAATTACCAAAAACTACACCACATATACTGCAATTCACCACAAAGATCTTGAATCATATTTTACATATATGAATTTATGTATACATATATATATATATACACAGTTCCTTTTTATTCCGACCCAACTTGTTGACGGTTGATTTTGTTAAATTGTTTTCCAAATTGCTCTTGCGCAGTTAATTCTATGAGAGAGGGGGTGCCACTTGAATCCATGCAAAGGAATTGTGTATCATTTCATTTTCTGAAAATGTGCATCACCAAAGTCACCAAAGTTCCTGAAACAACGCTTTCTTTCGAATCGAAAATGCTGGCATGTGTGGGGCAAAACCCATCTAGGTAATCATTTCCTCCATTACTCCATCCCAAATGATCAAAGAGGATTCGGCCAAAACTGATCCAATACCTGTAGTACCTTTCTCAAGCCAAACTTGTCCGCTGGGTGTCAAACCCTTCGCCCATCTCCAAGCGTCCAGCGGGTTCATCTTGACCTTTCATCAAGTTCAGCTGTCCCAACATGGCCCAAAGCTTGTTGAGTGATTGGGATGATTTGCTGGGAATTCCTGTTTGGGGTAGTTGAATATGGATCATGGGTCATTCCCCAACCATTAGGTATATGGTCTATAATGGCTACTATAAGGTGATGTCCAATATACCCAAAAAGGGACATTTACCAACCCCTGTGGATAAATTTGGTAAATTCACCCAAACCGCTGGCAAATCCCAGTTTGGGTGAGGTTCTGCACCCAAGCTGTGCTGTGGAGGCACCCAGCCAGAGACTAGTCCCCCCATTCATGATTTCACTGTCTAGTGAAGGTCAATAGGGTGAGATAACATCTTGTTTTCCACCGAAGACAAACAGCATTCTAAACCCAGAAGTTCTCGAACTTATATAGATACCGCTTCTCACCGTTGCTCTTCGTGTCCCATCCAAAAAAAACATGTTGATTGGTTTTGTGCGTCTCTAATATTTGGAATACAGCTTACCCAAGTTAGTTTTTTTGAGTCATCACCGTCAGATTCTGCCAATTCTCGCACTTTTGGGTCCACAGACTTGGGAGTTTGTTGATAGTATATACTGAGGTTCTGTCGGTTGGCTTTGAATTCTCTTGCTGACACCGCAACTCGTTTCTGGGATATGTCTCGCCCGTGACACCAGTATCGTCATGGGTTTGCCCTCTAAAAACTCTAACATGGCAATCAGGCATCCACATTGTTTCAATTGGAAATCATCTATCAGATGCACATGGATATATTTGGATACATTATATTACATATCATATTCATTTCATATGAAAAGTCATTGGGAAAAATGGGAAAATGAGGAGATTCCCAATGACTCTTCATATTTCATCCATTTTCGTTTGGGTCCCCAAACTCCATCCCTCCATCCCAGGCACCTGGGCCACGCGACTGGACCCAAAGATGCCTTGTTCAATGGATTTTCTTGGGCTTCAACAATCCAATTTCTGGGGGTATATCATGATATGTCATATTTATTCATTTACCCTCTGGTAATTTAACATAGCTATTGAAAATCACCATTTTTAATGGGAAAATCCACTATAAATGGCCATTTTCAATAGCTATGTTAAATTACCAGAGGGTATTTTGTAATGATGTGATGTTCCTCCAAAATGTTGGGGGTGCAATGGATGGACCTGGCTAGATCTGACGAGCCACTAATGACGTACTTGTGGACCACCCCCTTTCTGGCAATACGTTTGACCCATATCTCAATTGGTTTCATCCCCAAGAGGGCATCTAGAGCCACCTTGGAAGAAAGGATTCCTCGTAAGAACTTGCAAAATTCGACAGGGGCTAGGCGGCTAGGTGTTGCTATTTTTGTGCCAGCTGGCTGTCCAGTGTGCAGCGTCATCACTTCACCCTCGGGGATTCGAAGTACTTCTCCTCGACAAACCTGTCGGAATCGCAACTTGCAAACCACTGATGGCTCTCACTGAGAACCGCCAGTGAAATGGCTCCAAAGAGGGGATCAATATGGTCCATAAATATAGCATTCTGAATTCTGAAGCTCAATCCTTGCTTTGAAGGACTTCTATTGGAACACTGTGCACTTACTGTAGCGCCTGAGGCCCGCCCTGGCCCCGGCCTCCCACTGTCGTGCTCGGAGCTGGTCAACGGTCACCGTTTTGGGACCCCAGTGTCCCAGATCTTCGCAGAAGAAGCTGCCAGGTGCATAGAGGTCCTCAGGTCAGAGGTGAACCTTACCATGACGTCATAAACGGTCCCAATTGGGTCATAGCGTGGGAAGTAAAACATAGTGATTGGGGCCACGCTCCCATGGGACCTTGCACCCTTTCGGGCATGTTCACATCATTGGGTATCTCAGTGGACCCAAGATCCTCAACCAGCAGAGAGCTGAAGGTTGTAGATGCACACCTCAACTTTCTCCAAGGTTCCACTTCAATTCCTTTCTCCGTGATGGCCCGCACAACACATGGAAGCCTAAGCTGCCACATGAAGCAAGGGGCGGCGAGCACTGCATGGCAGAGAAAAATCTGAGATTCCACTAAAATTATGGTCTAAATACCATTGCCTTCAAGTAGAAAAATATGTTTTCTCTCCATACTTCAGAATTCCTTGCATCCGATGATTCCAGCAACATGGTTTCCCTGAAAGCCATGATCGGCTGAGAAGTTCCCATGGGAGTGCGAAACGGTGAAGCAATCGGCCAAGATGCCAGTCGTCCACCTGCACTTCGTAGCGATCAAGGTCATTGATCACCAGTTCCTGTGAACTCCAAGAAGGAATCAAAAAATTGATGCCGCAAATCATGGCTAATCTTAGACCAAAAAAACACAATATTACTATCCATTCAAAATTTTCCCCAGAAAATGATGGATGCTGAATGTGGAATGAACATAAACATGAATTTAATGCTCAAAACGGACGTTTCAAAGCGGATCAACAGTATGAAACTGTGTGGAAGGTTGGCAGGTTGCTGCTGTGGAATGTTTCGGGAAATTTGACACGATAAAGGACTTGGTCCAGGTTGATTTGAGTCCTGTGGTTTTTTTCACCGCAGCAAATGTTTTTGTACGGAACACAACCTGGAACTTGTGGCAGATGAGATGTCGAAATAAACCGCAAAGCATTGAACCCCAACGATGAACACAACCATACCATGATTTTATGACTGTTTGATTGTTTTTATCGCTCGGCATGGTTGACCGGCTGACATATGAAACTGAATTGTTCGGGACTGCTACTGCAGATGACCGATGGCCATTGGGGGAAATGGATCAGCCTTATTCATTCCCACCGGGTGTCAAAAAAAACACAAGTGGCACGATGCATTAACTGAGAATCACGGCATATCCAAAAAAATATCCAACGCAACCTCAACTGAAACCTCATGAATACCATGTCCATCTATAGTTTCTAGCGTTTCTCACCCGCCCAGAACCCAAATCAAAACCACACTTGAAAACGAAAAGACAAGCAGAACATATGTAAAAACAGGGGACAGGAGAACCCAAAAATGAAAACGCCAGCAATCAAACCGGAATCAAACACCCAACCAGTGTGGATAAAACCACGATGACGCTTCATGATTGGTTGGCGGCACCTCCTTCCTCACCCCCTTGCCACCAACTATAAAAATCTGAGGTCATGGATGCGCGGTTGCAAGCTCCGCACGCCGTCGTTCTCCGTGCGTCGACGCTCGCTTTCATTCTCCATCCGTTCGCGCTCACTCATGCCCACCAGCCGACATGGAGCCCACATGTCTACCAGCCCATATCCCAACCCGTCGACTCCTTCCCGTCCACACTTTCTGTTTTTTTTTCCCCTCCACTCCCTGGCGTCCACACTGCCTGGTCGTCCACAGTCCACAATTTTTGCTCGTCCGCGCTCAAAACAGCCACCAGCCAGCCACCACCAGGCCACATCCCCATCCACTTCCGTCCGCCCAGCTACAAAATTGAGAGGACCAACCGGAATACTTCAAAATGATTGCAAGGAGACAAAACAAATTGTGAAAACCCACACCTTTTTTGGTTTTTGTAATTTTGCCCACGGTTCATGTAAATTTGAATTCATCATCTTGTTGTTTCTACATTTTTTTCCTGTCACACTAGTCACTAGTCTACATACATGCAATCCCCACTTTGGGAAGTTTAAGTCAACTTTAGGAAAATTTTGGGCCTGCAAGCACTGGAAAATAAAAAATATGTTGTCATGTTTTGTTTGTTTGTCATTCAAGTTGTGATTTTAGATTTGCATCTGCAGTGTCATTCTATTGCATTTTTCTCATTTCTTTGTCAGTTTATTGTCATTTTGGTTTGGGACGTGTTAAAAAATCTTAAAAAGTGCCTTCCAAGTTTGAAAATGCAGAAAAAAGACGCGCGCTTGTGTCAACAGCAGTTGTCTGCGTGGTTTCAAGACGGATGAAGGGGCAAATCTCCCTCAGCGTCTGCTGCGTGCACGTTGGCTTCTGCTTGCAGCATCTGCTCAATGACAGTTGGAAGGCCTGCAAACCAAATACAAGGCTGTGCCGCCGAAATCAAACCTGTCATCTACGTTGGCACGTGCTTCGATCAAAGCCGTTGCAGCGGCTACATTTTTGCGATTGAGAGCCGCACACAGGGCCGCAAGCCGCACTCGTCTGCACTCGGAAAATTTGGGCACTGTCCCTCCACCAGACAACCCACAACACCTGCAACGCTAGAATCAGAAATTTCGTCGAACAATTGCGCCACGAGATCTGTTCGTTCCGGGATGCAAGCAACCACAACATCAACCGTCGTTCTTAACACCAAACCTGCTGCAGTTGCGGCAACACTTCCAGGGGAGAAGCGAGCCTTGAAGCGAAACGGAGAGGAATGAAGAAAGGAAGCGATATAGCGCAGAACGTGCGCGTGTATATGACGATCTTGCACGCGACGAAAAAGGTTGCAAGAGTAGAGCCGGAAAGTGCCCAACGGATGTCAAATTGGATCGGCACCGTTGGATCCAGGTAACCAGGCAAAACTCGGTTTGGCTGAGGGCGAAACAGGTGCAAGAGCCACCATAGACATCAACGACTGAAGGCAGACAGGCACCGCGACACACATCATAGTAGTCATGTTGGGGGCGTAGTGCCTTGTTTGTGGTAAGCGAAGTGCAGGAGAGGTAAAAGCCGGAAACCATCTGGTCATCGTTAGAAGCAACAAGCTGCAGAAGAGCAAGACTGAAACGGCAACCTTCTGATGCCAAGTGCAGAGGTGCATCATGGAATTTGATTGGCGCCATGCAGGCAAAAGAGCCGCCGCTGAGAACATCAAAATACAGAAGCAGCTCGCTCAAAGAGGTGCCTTGGGAAAGGCGCGGCTGTGTTGGACGCACCGGTTGACGGATGCCGTTCGCGCACAAAGCTGGACATGATGGCAGATGTTGCGATGGTGAAAGCAGGCCAACAAAGCAGCTGAGAGGCAGATCCACGGGCAATCGGTCACAGTGCCATCGCAGCAGCAGAGTTCCGTTGGCAGAAAAGATGCAGCAGTTTTGGGCTTGCTGCTGGCACACGAAGGCCCTGCTTCAGGCACGCCCATATTGGATTGGAGGATCACACCACGATTAGTGAGTTTTAATTTACCAACCACCTGGGTCGCTAACATGGGCTGAAGGAGTACCTGACACCAGCTGGGTTTCAATTACTCCTTGCGCCACAATGTTGATCAGCCGATCTTTACTAAACTTCAGTCAGTCCGTTGAGCCGAGGAAGGGAGAGACATGGATTTGTCTGGAAAAAGTCAGTTAGGAACCGAAGGACAATAGTAAATCACAACCCGTTCATGGAAAGCGGGGTACGGGGGTGGGGGGATGAGTAGACAAGTTTCAACATTGCCTAAGAAGCAAGGCAAAGCGCCAGCTCATGTTATTCGGGGAAAACCAGATACAAGAAACAAAAAAAATCCAACAAATCACAACACTGGCAACCTGTTGGGTGGGGAGTTGGGAGGAAGAACACAAGTTGGAGGAGTACCTAAGGAGCAAGGCACCGGCAAACGGCAGGATTGCTGAAGGACAAGCAAACCAAAAAAAGAACATCACTGCCCTTCACGGCCTCAACGTCGGAAAAAAGATTGCGAAGTCTGATCAGGATCCTTCGAATCGGATAACATAGTTGGTCAAAGGATCTATATCCATCGCCTCGGTGGTAAAACCCATTGAACCCAGTCATTGATGTAGACCCTCTGCGACATGCAATCTCTGCGCTCGCACATATCCCCATTTCTCTCCACTCCCGTCATCGCTCATGCCCACCAGCCCATATCCCCCTCGCTCACACCCACCATCCCTACCCCTTTCCGTCCCCACTTTCAGTTCCCTTCTTGTCCCTTTCCCCCCCCATTCCCCTCCCGTCCTTCCCTGACTTTCCAATTCCCTTCCTGCCTTTACTTTCTAATTCCCTTCCATCTTTACCTTCCGTCCACAGTCTTCCTTCAACCGTGCTCACTCCCCACACAGTTTCCAGACTAAACAAGAACCCAAGCATCGAAGATGCTTTTGGGAAAAACTTGAATCCCCATTGGAACCACGTCCATCATCAGTTTTCACCCAACTCCAACTCCAACCAGCGCCTCAATCTGCAGCCGCCCGGCGTCAGCCACCGCCGGGCCCGGGGCTGTGTTGCCCGGCCGCTCGCAGCAGAGCCCCGCAGCACAGTCGCCGCCAAACTCCAAAGTCGTGACCTATGCTCCCCAAAAAGTGAAGCCGATGGAGATGTAAGTTTTTGCTGAGAATAAACTAGTAATAACATCTAGAAACTGACAGGTTCATGGATAATAAATAAAGATGATGGCTGTTTCTGATAGTAGAAAAATAATCTATGATATTGGGTGATAGTGGGGCAGAAAAACGAGTGAACTGCTGCTAACATGTGCCAAGATCGACCGGAAGCAAGAAGAATGGTGTTTCTGGCAAGCCCAGGGGTGGAACGCAAGAAACCTGGGAAAAAAATGGTAAAACAGGGGAACTGGGACAAGACAGGTTGGAGGTCAGGTGGGAGGCTGTTATGTTTTTGTTCAATGTTGTAAATCTAAATGTTTGACTGTTTCTTTCTGTTAATCTT
>Ga0126342_10007574_pt1 | contig 19415 bp, 20 predicted proteins | sample Cyp1metagenome_FD_92528 | JGI IMG/M metagenome (GOLD analysis project Ga0126342, IMG submission 92528) | Coral microbial communities from Lord Howe Island, Old Settlement Bay, Australia - Cyphastrea 1 metagenome | ecosystem: Host-associated > Invertebrates > Cnidaria > Coral ... | reverse complement strand
CAAGGTGGTGCCCCCCAGTTATAAGTTGGTTTATAAACCCCAGTAAGTATAGTTATAAGTACCATAAACCATAGTTATTAGAGTTATAAACCAACTTAGCTATCTTGGGGGCACCACCTTGTATCTATCCATCCATCTATCCATCCATCCATCCATCCATCCATCTATCCGTCTATCCGACTATCCGTCTATCCGACTATCCGTCTATCCATCATACACATAAAACATTATATAACATATATACAGTATGTATATATGTATACATATATACTGTAACATATATACTGTCTGTATACAGTATGTATATATATATATATCATCTAATATCATATCTATAGAAACCATACTATGTACATTTACACATGTCAGACACCGGTGCCGCAACGGAGGTCACCCGCCGAAGGTCGAGATGCAACGGAGGAGATGTCTGTTGGGAGTGTGTTCAGAGACCCAAACAACTTCATCCTAAAGATCCTTCGCTAGGTTTGGTTGGGGTAAAGTTTCCAGCTTGCGCTGGCTTGTTCAACGTGTTCCCAGTTTGGTTCTGTGGTAATCTCGATGCCTGGCTCCTCGTCAAGGTCATGTTCCCAGGTCTCTCGTTGTTTCTTTAAGGATTTGAAGCGGCGGCTTCGCGCTGCGCATGCCAAAGTCCTGATGCTGTAGATTACCAATTTGAATGTTTTTTTTCCAGGAAAGCATGTTTGATTACCAGAGGGTATCTCAAATATAGTGATATGTAGTAAATATGCAACCAAGAACAACGTTTTTTGGTTGTTTTGATGTTTCTTGGCATTTCCCAAGCTCAGGGATGTTGACAACACCCAGACAGTTTGATATCTTTAAGCCGCAGTTTTGAGCTGCAGTCGATGAAACATGTGGAAACACAGGGTGACGATGATCAGAATTACCCTCTGGTTATGTCAAAATAGCTATTGAAAATGACCATTTATAGTGGATTTTCCCATTGATAGCATGGTGATTTGCCATAGTTTTTTGTATGTTTACCAGAGGGTAATCATGTAATCATTTCATCATTCCGTCACATCTTCAAAACACAAAACGACAACGAACATAAGATGCATGTTTTGGCACCAAGGAATAACAAAAACTGTTTCTGCACTTTCTTCCCGTGAAAATGAAATTAAAAAGAGGGTACTATGAGAATCCCAACCACCAAAAAACAGGACAATGGCAGTGACTGGGGATTATGATGGATTATGAGAATCTCAATCATCAAAGTTCCATGAAAATTCCATCATGAAAATCCCAAAACTGTGGGATTAAAAAAAAATCGGGTGGGTCTAAAAGTGCTAAACCCACCTTCTCTTCCCACCGCCCGGCCGCCATGCTGTGCGATGCCGTCCCGTTTTCCAAACCGCCCGGTCGCATCCCGGTGCTCTGCGGCCGCGGCACCGGCGGCACCGGCACCGCGGTGGTGCCGCTGCGCCCCGTGGTGCTGCCGAGAACGGCGCAGCGGGATAAGTGGCGTGAGATCATGGCGCCATGGGACCATGGGGATGGGATGACTCACCCAATGGGGATTTTTAATGGGGAAAAAGTCCATTAATATCCCATAAAAATGGAGATATCCCAATGGAAATATCCATTAGTGGGATGACTTTCCATTTTAATGGAGATAGTTTCCCCATCATTGGATGACTTTCATGGGGATTTTATGGATATTTTATGGGGACTTGGAAAGCTATGATACCCTCTGGTTATGTCAAAATAGCTGAAACTGGCCCAGTCGAAATAGTTGATTTACCTATTAAAAATGGTGGTTTTCCATAGCTATTTTAGTTTACCAGAGGGGATTTTTTCATTAAATGAGGATATTTTTAAAGTCATCCAATGATGGGGATATTTCATGACTTTCCCCATAAAATATCAATAAAATCCTCATAAAAATGGAGATATTGTCCCCATCATTGGATGACTTTGGGGATTTTTAATGGATATGTTATGGGGATAGGATGACTTTCATGGGGATTTCACCGACAATCATGGGGATATGACTAGGAATTAACCTCATGGTCAACTAACACTCTGACCGGAAAATCCATCATGCTTAAGAGGTAAATAAACGAACTACCCTCTGGTTATGTCAAAATAGTTATTGAAAATTGCCCATTTATAGTCTGAGTTGATTTACCCATTAAAAATGGTGATTTTCCACAGCTATGTTAAATTACCAGAGGGTAAATGGCCATGGTTTCAATGAATATATTAAATTGCCAAAGGGTAACGGTCAATGATATTTGGAACTGTCGGGGATGAATAAAACTATGAATCATATATCACATTATTTGTTTTCAAGTGGGGACCCCAAACTCATCGAGTTTTGAGGAAAACAGTTGTTTTTTTGTCCATTTCAGGAAACGCCTATAATATCCTATAATATCCTATAATTATATATAATTATATTCCTCATGTCGGGAAGATATGTAGCTAATCCATAATAATAAATATATATATAGTCCGCACATGTATTTATCCATATATAAATATATGATCATATGTGTATACAGTACATATACAGTTGCATAGTTCGATAACTACATATCCATCAGTAATCAATAATTGCATCCTTTATGGGATCTAGATGGAATACATTTAAGTTTTCCTTGAACGACTTAGGTTTTGTCAGCCAAGGTCATTGGCCATGGTATTCCTATTGTTGGCATGTCTGTCGCTGATCTTTGAACGACGGGATGGAGGATTGAAGGCTTTGAGCCTTGGTGACTTGGCGCAAAAAAAAGTGGGGTGAATCTAACATTCCAAAGCCACTGGATGCGGAGGATGGAATCCTATATGGGTATGTCTGAAAATGGGGTATACCTCCAATTATAGCCATTTAGTAGGGATAATGATCATTAACCATTGGGTGTAGGGGTACACTATTTTCAGACAAACCCATATTTGTTTGCTATAGATTGAAAATAACCAACCAACCAGCAACAGATTATTTTTTTTGACTATCAAAGATTGACCATGGGTAGTGGGGTCAATATGATAGTGATATTTGATGGGACATGTTTCATGGGATCTATGACCAATCATATGAACGATGGGTGAGTCTGAAAATTGTTGGTATAGCCTGGTATTTCATTATTAACAACCCTGGCATTTCACCACTTACACCCTTAGAATTGGAAGGTTCCAAGGTGGCAACATGGTGGTATTTCATCCTTGAAACACTCCCAGAAAAGTGATGTATTTCATCAAAACCCCTTATTTATCACATTTTTACCCAGAATAACTTCCAAGAATCCCAGGAATCAAACAGTTGATTCACATCCCTAATGTGATGGACAGGTTCCAAATTTCATTTAAACCAATTTTTCAATCCACAATTTACAGTACCGTTCAAGTGATCTTGCTTATTGAACACCCCAAACATGAGTTTTTTGTTCACTGAACGTCCACATGTTTGGTGTAACTCCCATGTTTCAATGGATGGTTTGTGGCATGGTTTGAAGTCTCAAGATCTGATTATCACCTGGATCTAATGGCATTACTGGGATTAAACACATTTCTGGTTGGTGCTTTGGAACATGAATTGTTTGACTTTCCATACATGGGAATGTCATCATCCCAAGTGACGAACTCCATCATTTTTCAGAGGGGTAGGCTCAACCACCAACCAGCATTTAAACGCCAAAAAAAAAAAGATTTCCCTTGAAAATCCCTGTATTCCAAGGGTTGGTTCAAGCTTGATTCCCTCTGCGAAATCGAGGATAGGATGGGCCAATGGGCCATTTCCGCATAAAATCTTAGGCCAGACCAGATGGAGTATCCTATGTCCTGTTGGAACATGACCCATTTGTAGTAAAACTAACATAACTATTGAAAATTGTCCATTTGTAGTTGATTTACCTATCAAGATGGTGATGTTCCATAGCTAATTTTCTGTGACTTTACGAGAAGGTATCCCCCTGGGACCTTTTCCCAACAAGAATTCCTGTTTTTTTTTCCCCAGTTGGATTCATGGGTTATAAAATGTCCGTTATAGATATAAATTATATCATACCTAATGTTATAAATGTTATAAATTAGCTATTCAATATGATCCACTTACCAGGTCGATACCCCCCAATGATTAGCTAGATCAGTCCCATTGAATCATATTGAATCAGCATGAAATTCCATTAAAATCCACTGCAGTTCATCAACAATGAATCCTTGTATTTTTGCTGCTGAAATCTCAGAAATAAATAAACCCACCCTCAGTCGTCACATATCCCATCGAAGTCCCAGTTGTTAGATCCCCTTGAACGTCATGAAATCCCACTAAATAACCATCAAATCACCACAAAAATCACCATGAATCATATATTATCAACCATTTCAACCATAAACCAGAAATATCCCATTAAATCCCACTAAATCACCACCAAGTCTCATTGAATCCCATGAAGTCACGATATTTTTCATATATCTACCATTTACCATAGGTTCTATCCCACCTAAACCCAAGTCCATCACAAAAATCACCATGAAAATCATCCCTGGCACAACCATCTCATATATCATCCATACATAAACCATAGTTCGACCCTAATCAAATCCTATGAAATCACCACCAAATCTCATTGAATCCCATTAAGTCACCATATTTGTTCGTATATAAATCATAGAAAGCCAATTAAAATCACCATTAAATTCACCATGAAAATCACCATAAACCATATATATCAACCATGCCCACCATATATAAACGATAGTTCTAAATCCCACTACACATAGCTTATAAACCATATATAAACCAGATAAATATCCCATTAAAATCACCATCAATAAATCATCCACCAAATCCCATCAAGTCACCTTAAACATCACCATCGACATCCATAAAAAAAAAATCATCCATTAAGTCACATAAACCATATAGATAGTTTATAAACCATCTACAAAACAAAGATATAACCATTAAGATCACCATAAACATCATCAAAATCCATCAACATCAAAATCCACCATCAAAAATCCATCAAAAATCCACCATCAACATCCAACATAAACATAGCTATTTTGACATAACCAGAGGGTAAGTCACCATCAAAATCCATAAAAATCATCCATCGAGTCACTTAATCCAGTTTGATCCTTTAAAAACCATACATATATATAAATCCCATTCTATCCCACTACACCATAGCTTATAAACCATATAGAAACCAGACATATCCCCTTAAATCACCATAAAAATCATCCACCAGAGGGTAAGTCACCATCAAAATCCACCACCTTCCCCAGGTGCCAAGCCGCTGAATCTCAGCCGCCACGTCTCTGGGCTCTGCTGGTCCGCCGTGGCCATCGTGGGGCGCCCCGCCGCCTCCGCGCTGCGCAAGGAGATCGCCACGCCGCGCGCGGGGAAAGCGGTGTCCCATGCGGAACAGGTGGGGGAAAAAGTTGGAAAAAACCATGGGAAAATGCTGGAAATGCTGGAAATCTCTGGTTTTTATATGTAGTTTTTGATGGTTTTTGGTACTTTTGAGAGTGAATGAATTGACTTTAAATGGACTTGAAATGGATTTTGGATGGTGAATCTTGACTTTATATGGATTATTTAAAATTTTATGGTGAATATTGACTTTATATGGGTCATATATTATGCATATATGTGCTTTGCACGTCTTTATTTGTATACACTATGGGACAAATATGGTGGCACACTAGGTGTACAATGGTGATATATCTACAATTACTATCCAATATAATATTGCATATTCTGGACGATTAATCCCTAGCTGAACCTCAGCTGGTCGTTAATGCGCCCCGTCTTCAGGTGGGGATGACATCATTGATTCAAGGCGTCGTTGCGATGGCCTTTCTGGTGTTGACCGGAAACTTTTCCTTCAGCGCACTACCCATGGTTTTCTGGATCTGCCTAGCCGCTGGGTTTTGAAAAACGTGTTGTTTTTGGCGTGTCAATGAGTGATACAACTGATACAACTCAAGTCATGGCCATTTGAGTTGAAAATCGTAAGCACCCAATTTTCAGACCACTTGAGAGTCTTTTAGAGCTACGTAGTGGCTCCATGGCTACTGTACCCAAATTTTAAGCTTTGAGTCTTTGAGGGTCCTAGAAACATCGAACGAAAACTGAAAGGAACATTTGTTGAGCAAACGCCACAATGGTAAAATGGGAAAATCTCATTGTAAGGGAATATCCACCCAAAATATGGCGTGAAAGATGACACAGTAGCTCAATTTTAGGATATTTTAGGTACCTGAATGGGCCATTGAGTACATGGATTTAGGGGTATTCTATTTTCAGACAAACTCACCTTAAACCACCCAGTGAGTACACTCTCTTGACACAACTCGAGGCCAGCTCCAGCTTCTTGAATGCCATCATTAAAACCGCTGAGACGCATGCCTACAAGGCCGGCATGTGTGAAAAACTGGCAACGTGTTCATGAATTGCAATCTGCATAAGAGAACATCCACACCTAGCAGGGCTGCGGCCATGATTTCCATATGAATGGGAAGAAGTGCGGCCATCACTGCTTGGTGGCTCATCCCACGAATCGTGGTTGTGGGTTAGTTCACCCCAGTGATTTACATGGGATAAGGAGCGGGTCAATCCACTCAAAAAAACTGGGGTTATTAAAACTAACCCACAACCACGATTCGTGGGTAGTTCGCCACCATCACTGCCAGCAATTGGGATGACTTCATTCACTGGGTTGGTTTAAGGGAAAATTTACAGGAAAAACCCATATTTAATGGTAAAAACCATGGGTTTCCGGTTTAGATTTTCCCTTAAACCAATCCAATGATTCATGGCAGGTGGGTGAGATGTCGCTGTGCGCCCCATTCTTGGCCTTTGATCCAGTGACTTGGCAGAAAAAAAAAACGGCCAGGACCTCACCACTGAGAAATGGGAAATCTCCAGCCATGGCCTCAAATCTGGTGTGGCACATGTTCACAAATGTGTTCACCAGCCCAAAATGATGAAAATGATGATGGCTAGATGATGGTAGATGACCAACCCAAATTCTCCAAAGACTGGTGAATTCTCCAAAGACTTTTTGTTTTTTTCTATTGGTTGAAAATTCTACCAGTTGGTGGTTGGTAAATTCTCCAAAGAATTCAGTCAATGGATTGGTTTAAGGGAAAATCTTAACCGGAAACCATGGTTTTTACCATCAATATATATATATATATGTATATATATGGGTTTCCAAAGAATTCAGGTTGGTGGTTCCTATTTCAGGTTGGTGCTTCCACTAATCGACTGATCATGGTATACCAGATTTGGGATGATCCTCAGTCGATGATGGCACTGGATCTTCAGGAAGGCTCAACCGCCAACCGGAGAATATTCATCATTGGATATAGTACAATCATGTACAATCAATAATAATAATAGTAGTAATAGTAATAATAGTAATAATAGTAATAATAGTAATAATAGTAATAATCCTCATCATCATCATCATCATCATCATCATCATCATCATCATCGTCATCATCATCGTCATCGTCGTCATCATCATCATCATCCTCATCATCATCATCGTCATCATCATCATCATCATCATCATCATCATCATAATCATCATCATCATCATCGTCATCATCATCGTCATCGTCGTCATCATCATCATCATCATCATCCTCATCATCATCATCATCGTCATCATCATCATCATCATCATCATCATCATAATCATCATCATCATCATCATAATCATCATCATCATCATAATCATCATCATCATCATCATCATCATAATCATATATATATATATACATGAATATATGCATATTGATTAAGTTGCCAGTTGCAATGACAATCTCTTGGTGAAATTATCGTTGCCCACCACGTTTTCTTTGGGTCGTCACCAAGGTGATTCAGCTGCTGGTGCCTTGGTGAAAAAAGCTCGGTCACGAGCTCACATCCCAAGAAAAATGGGGAGCTGATCATGGAAAAATGGGGATATCATGGGTATATACCCTCTGGTAAACTAACATAGCTATTGAAAATGGCCATATTCCCTTAAAAATCCTGAACACATTATCTGGTTGGTGGTTGGGAACATGAGTTTTATTTTCCATAAGATATGGGATAATCCTTCCCATTGACGAACTCATATTTTTCAAGATGGTTAAAAACACCAACCAGGTATACCCTCTGGTAAACTAACATAGCTATTGAAAATGGCCATTTACCCATTCAAATGGTGATTTTCCGTAGTTATGTTGCTTAGTAGGGAATGGGGTTGCTGGGATGATTTTTTTCATTATTATGATTTCATAGTTATCATTCCCCCATTCCCTGCGTTTAGCACCAGTAAGATAACCAATCACATCCAATCACCATAAACTGCTTATAGTTATAGTGCTTTCCAAAGATTTCCGAATCTCAAGCCTATTTGTGAGGATGATCCCAACTGACCAGCACTCTCTGTAGAGAGGGATTCCGAGCACCCAATCATCCTCCAAAAATATGGTTTGTGATTCTTGTGGTTGATTTGTTAACTGGTTGCCATTGGCGACGGCAAACAACATATTAGGTTATAGTAAAAAAAAATATGGTTTATTGTGGTAGTTCGAGCAGAGTGGTAAGTATTTTGGGTTTTGGGCCAATCATCCCACAAGAAACAAAAAAATTGACACTTGGATGGCCGAAGCCCCGTGGACACTGAGAAAATTGGGTGCATTCTTTGTATCATCCCTAATTTCATGGTAAGCCTCCAACACCCATATATTTCCCATTCTTTCATGATGTAAGTCGGTGAGTCCCACAAAAAAATCGATTTACACACGCCGAAATTAGAAGTTATTCCCAGAATCTAAGATATCTAAGGCCCTTCCATAGCAATTCCAAGGTTGGAAGCCTCGTTTTGCCCGTCCTTCACTTCTTCGCGAACGGTGGCAGCCTGGCTTTGTCGCTGTCGCTGCGAAAGGCTTCGGCGGTGGCGTGCATCGCAGCCGGGATGTTGGCGTTGTCCATGACGGAAAAGGTGGATGCCCCCTGGGGGGGGACGGTTTGATGGAGGTTTTTTTGGTAGTTTTATAGCCACTAATAGCGTTTGGTGGTGGTTTTCTGGTGGTTCTATGGTAAGTTGATGGGGGGTTTTATACAGGTTTTATGGTCATTTCATAGGTTTCATGGCGGTCTTTATAAGAGTTTTGCGTTTTTTTTTGTGTTTGGGGGGTTGATGGTGTTTTATGGTGACACCAGCACATGTAAAAACATAGCAATGCCATAGGAAGTATGCGGATGATAATGCGGATATAACCAGCAACAGCCAGCAATAACTATACGAACCAGCAACGACCATACTGTAGCTTCTATTGCATAGTTTCTTTCATCCAGCATTGCCATTGAGATCAGCTTCTTGCATATTGGGAATAGAATTAGGGTGTTCTGCTGGCATTTGTTATTCCCTAATAGTTTGCCAAACAGAACATATTAGGAATACATTTATGGTTATGTTACCCTGTTACTACCAAACAAGTTTTATAGGGTCTTATGTTGGGTTTAGGGTTATGGGCCATAGAGAGCCAACGAGCCAACGAGAAACTCATGGGTCTGGGGGTTGAATATGGCTTTGATCGGGGATTGATATCAATCAAAGGGCCACCTGGCTTAGCTTAGCATGGTAAATTGGTGGCTGATATGTATTTTTTGGTTTATAGCCACATGCTAAAGGACAGTATAAACAAGTTTCCTACATTGTTTTCTTTATGGTTTATGATTTATATCTGGTTGGTGGTTTCAAACAGTTTTTCCATAATATATGTGATAATCCTTCCATGGACTAATATTTTTCAGAGGGGTTGAAATTAGAAACCACCAGCCAGATATGGTTTTCTGGTTTTAAGATTATTTCAAGTTTCTACGTGCTTCTTGCTTCCCAGGACTGTTTCTCGAAACCTGTAGCATTGAAATCGAGATTCATTTTTTCAGCTTCGCTGTGCCAATGCTTGTAACGCCCATGGGCCGTGTTGGAATCGAAGTTTGTTTACACCCTTCAATTATTGCTTCACCCCATATATGGCCCATGGCAACATGATATATCCACTGCATTTACACCCCATGTTTACACCCATGTTTGAAGAAAAAATGAAGGGTGATATATCCACTGCTCAACTGTAAACATGATATATCTTCACCCCAAAGGCAACATGATTTTTCTCCACTGCTCACATCAACCAAACGGAATCCCATCAGCTAAAAAACAACTTAAGTGATAGAAGGCATGCTGGACCAGCTAGCATATCATAACATCTACCATGTCCATGCCACCAACAAAAAAACCCTGAAAAATCACCCAATTTTGTGGAGGGAAGTTGGTGAAAAACAAAACCATTATTTCTACAATTTGAGGCCCCCCAGTCATAAGTTGGTGAAAACAAAAAAATACAATCACTATAGTTATATCTAAGTCGGTTGATAAACCCGTTGACTATGGTATACTCTGGTTATATCCTCCATAAAGTTCGCCAAGTTTTCTGTGCGTCATCAACGAAGCCACGTTAGGCCGCTTCGACGCGCGCCTTGCGCGCCTTGCCCAAAGGCGCTGAATGGGCAAGGGGACTCCTTGGGTGTTTTTTGCGAAGCTCCGGGCAAAGCCATCATTTATATTAATGTTGGTTAAGTTAGATACATCTTAGTGCTATAATATATATATATATATGCATATGTAATAAATTTGGAATATGATATAAATTATAGTGTTTCCCATTATTTACAATGGAATATGACATAAATGATATTAGTACCCCTGATACTGATCACAATTGCCCATCAGAATTGATGAATAGTTACAACCCAATGATATAACCCATTATTTACTGATACATCTCAGTGTATCCCATTATATATCCCCATATCCCAATTGTGATCAATATCCTCCATTCTTGGACAAATACCCATTCACTTCGCATTTATGTTCCGTTTTCCCATAAAATATGCCATTGAAATACCCATTAACTTCCCATGTATAGATGATTTTCCCATAACATATTGCAATCAGATGGCCAGCTGTTGGATGTAAAACCAGCTGTTGGACAAAATCAAGGGATTCAAGGGCCCAGTCCTCCCCTTCTGCCACCTGCCACGTTGCGCAGGTGCAGGTTTTATCATCTTGAATTGCGTCTTGCAACTCGCCAGAGTTGCGATGGCTGACCTGTGAAAAAAAAAAACACAATTTATAGATTTCATATATTACTGGGGGGTAGTTGTTCTTTAACAAACTCATGGCTACAATGATAGGTGAGGTCACATCGCTTGGCTGATGCTTGCGCAGGGGCCTGCATCGCCATAGCCAAGTTCCATGAATTCATTGGTGATATAACAAATTAAAAGTACATTGCTGATTGGTGGTTTGGAACATTTTCTATTTTCCACATATATATATACTTATATATATACTTATATATATGGGAATAATACTCCCATTTGACTTTCATATTTTTCAGAGGGGTAGGTATACCACCAACCAGATTGGTTATGGTCGGACATTTCTAATGGGTTATATGGTATATGATGGTATATGGTTACATATTTATATACCATATTCCTTTTGAATTCCACATTAAAAGTGGATATTTCAACAGTGATTCTGCGGAAAATATGGGAAACACCTTGTGTCTTGTTTTTTCTGAACCGCCGCTTGGAAAATTTCACCTCAATCCGCAGTTTTTTTTTTGATACAGCCAAGGTATTCTGCTACGTACCGCTTGGATGCAGCGGCTGTGGGAGTGACTGGAAGCACAACGTATTTTATCTATGTAGTATATCCCCGTAGTAATGGTTGGAAATACGATGTTTCAGAACACTTGCTTACTAGAGTTACATCTCCATTTCTCATCATAGTACTTGTTCGAAACCACAGAGTTACTACTATGTTTTACCATAATGATATACAATAATGAAATATCCCCATAGTTATATACTATTACCCTCTGGTTATTTGAAATAGCCATGGGAAATCACCATTTCTAATCGGTAAACCATCTATAAATGGTCCATTTTCCATGGCTATGTTAAGTAACCAGATGGTATAACTTTTGTTTCAAAGAGTGGATATCTTTTTTGCCTGGTGTTTTTTTTTTGCTCGGCCCGGGCCGGTGAATTCCCAAGAAACCATGGTAACTCTCCCAAACAACCAAAAAACATTTCAGCTTAGTTAGACAGATTAAACTAGTATATAAGATATACATACCACATATTTATATATATATATTATAGTTATATAGTTATATATATATATCCCCATAGTTATATATATATACTATATGGCATTACTTTCTGGTTATCTGCTGAAACCCGAGGTTTCGAGTAGTTTGTGCCTCTTCGCCTATTGCCGCCTGGTCATGGCAGCCATGTGTTTCTCCACACGGATCACCGGGGCCTCGCGGAGCGACGCATTGAGGGAGGAGACGACGGGTCTTTGGGAGCCACGGACCTTGCGACCTGGATGTGCTGGGTGACTTTTGGGACATGTTTCATAGAGGGTTAATGGGATTATATATGAAAGTCACTGTTTCACTTTAGAGGTTAATAGGATTATATATGGATTATATATGGACATAGAGACACTGTTTCACTCGAAAAAATTCACCAGAATAGTGGTTTTCATGGGATTATATACCATTTTTATAGTGGTTAATGATGGTGAATGGTTAATTATCACTGGTGGTTTCATAGAGGTTTCACTCGAAAAATGGGGATATCATGGGTATATACCCTCTGGTAAACTAACATGGCTATTGAAAATGGCCATATTCCCTTAAAAATCCTGAACACATTATCTGGTTGGTGGTTTGGAACATTTTATATGTGCCATAATATATGGGATAATCCTTCCCATTGACGAACTCATATTTTTCAAGATGGTTAAAAACACCAACCAGTATAGGTTTCACTCGAAAAATCCAGCAGAAATGGCAAATCTATTGGATATGTTGATATGTTTGATATACTTTGTTATAGTTTGGAATTAGTCAGATGGTTCCATTAGAAACATCTACCAGAAATGGGAAATCTATGGAAAACTACTGAATACTCACCAGACATGGGAAAACTGCTGGATACTTTGTATATCTTTGTATATACTTTGGATAGTTAGATCATCTTCACCATGATGGTTACCCCCCCATACTTTCCCATCGCTGATTCCACGTTTTGACAAATCCAAGGCTACTTCTGCTCTTCGTTTGCGTGGTTGATGCGGCGTACATGCTCTCCATGTACCAAGTACCTTGGCTGGATACCATTCATATGGAGGTTTCCTAGAATGGGGGTAGCCCAAAATGGATGGCTCATAATAGAAAATCCATCTATAAATGGATGATTTGGGGGTACCCCCATTTTAGGAACCCCTCATATCAATATCCTTATGGCTTGAGTAAAAGGACCACACATTTTGCGGGTTTGGATGGGTTCTTTCAACCTCGACTCATAGAGGATTCCAGTACTCCGGCTACCAACATGTGATGGTTTCAGATATCAAAAAATATTGCTCCAAGTTCAGATATCAATAAATCTTACTTGAAGTTCAGATGTCAATACTAGTCAGTCAGAAAATATGAGTCAATTATTCACACAAGGCCAAAAAAGGCACTCTCACGCACTCTCACTGGCAGCACGAAACATATTAGTCGTCAATCGTCAATCAAATGTGGATGTGGATCATGACAATTGAATAAAAACCACATTGCAACAAGTTAGAATTGACACATTGCACTCCAACAACATACTCCAATATTGGAATTATGTATGCAACACCCTCATTGATGATGTATGCAACACCCAAAAATTGATGATGTACTCAATTGGTGTAGATACAACTTATGTAACACAATAAAGACAGATGATGAGTTCGACTTCGAATGATACCAATAAATACTGATCATAAGACATCATAAGACTATTACTAATTTAAATCAATTATGAGTTCAACACAAAATGACGCTACTTTCCATCAGACAGACGCGAATCGCTCCCGCATAGCTCGAGGCTGTGGCCTCCAGCTATCCATGGCTTATAGATTATAGATATTTATAGATGGGTTCACCAATTAATCCCATTAACCAGTTATAAGTTCACCAATAATAGTGGTTTTCATGGGATTATACACCAATAATAGTGGTTAATGGGATTCTAGCCACAGTTTTAGATGGGTTATCACCATAGTTATAGGATGGCTTATCACCAACCAGTATCTAAGTCGCTTGATAAACCCATTCTGGTTGGTGGTTTCAAACATGAATTTGGAATCTTCCATCATATATGGGATGTCATCCTTCCCAACTGACTCATATTTTTCAAGATGGTTAAAATAACCATAGTTATAGGATGCATTATCACCAGTCGTTCATGGGGTTCAAAATTGATCGTAATCCATGACAGATTTTGGCCTCCAACGTGAGGTTCTCCAGCTATGTTTGGTATAAACGAGCCATATACAGTTAATCCATGCACCAGCCAGTTATAGCCAGTTACAGCCAAACGTTCACCAAGTTAGGTACAAGTCAACCCTGACGCTCCGCTACATGTTTTTCGGGGCCATTGGTGAACCCTAACTGGATATGAATTCAGCACTGGATCGATGGGATGACCTTCCCGGGATGATCTTGAGGAAACGATCAGAGGAGAGGGATAAAACGTGATTTTATGGATTTGTTCATGGGATTTTAATGGGATTTTAATGGGATTTTATGGTGGTTTAATGGGATTTAATATGATATACCCTCTGGTAAACAGACATAGCTATTGAAAATGGCCATTGAAATCGTTGATTTACCCATTGAAAATGGTGATTTTCCATAGTTTTGTGTATGTTTACCAGAGGGTAAACATATTCATGAACGGATTACAATCTTCTTATCGTCTACAATCCAAAAAAGATAGGTCATGTGTAGGTGCCACCCTTTCTGAGGCTGTCTCTTCCATGTTTGTTTGAAAATTATCATCTATAGACATAATCTGTATACATAATATATATATACATATTATTAGATATATATGTATATATGTGTATATATGTGTATATATGTGTATATATGTATATATGTGTATATATATATTATAGATAGATAGATAGATAGATAGATGGATGGATGGATGGATGGATGGATAGATCGATAGATAGATAGATAGAGTCCATATATAGATGATAATACCCCAAAAATCCGGACTTCCAGGTATTTCCAGCTCATTTCTGCCAAGGCGGTATCCTTAATCAGCCCCGTCTTGGTCTCCGCCGTAAAACGCGGTGGGGGCATCGTGGTCAGCGCGTGCTTCGGCGCCATCTTCTTCGGCGAGAAGTTGGAAGGTCGAAAGCAGCTGCTCTGCGTCGTGGCCATTGGGGTGGCGAGCTCAGTCCGAAGTGGGATTTTTTTCGATGGATTTTATGAACTATGGTTTGATTATATGGTTTGATGATATGGTTTGATTTTCGGATGTTTTTTTTAGCCATGATTGCAAATGGTTATTATTATGCAAAATGCGGTTTTTATAGGGATATATATATATATATATATGGTTTTTATCTTTTTTTATGTTTTTTTGGTGTATGTTCTACTTTTATATGGTTTTTATGGTTGTTTATGGTTTAACAGGGATAATATTGGCATGATATAGGGATTTAACGAACAGAACAATGGTAGTATAACAGGGATATGATGGCAATATCATTGAATATTAATGAATATATTGATGGAATATGAGTGCAATATTAATGGATATTACTCTCTGGTAACGAAACGTGGCTAGCTGGAAAATCCTCTAGAACTGAACGTTTATAGCTGGAAGGATCATCGAACAAAATGGTGGATTTCCAACTGCTATATTTGATTACAGTACCGGAGGGTGTATATATCTGGGTAAATTATAACGACCTCACTGCGACCTGACTGGAATCATGGTTAGTAAGGGGAATCATGCCCAAATGGCCTTATTTCAGGCTAGTGAAATATTATAATTTACCCATATATATATACTGGTTGGTAGTTTGGAACATGAATTGTACTTTTCCATTCAGTTGGGAATCATCATCCCAACTGACGAACTCATATTTTTCAGAGGGGTAGGTATACCACCAACCAGTATATATATATATATGTTGGCCATTCTGAACTGGGGATTTATTTTTGGATTACTAGGTGCTGGTAGTCAATTGGAATGTGATTGCAATATGGGGATGTTGTTTCCCGCTCCTGCGAAGGGTTCCTTCCATAGAGCGGCTGCCAATCATCCTCATCGTTATCCTCTTCATCATAATGATGATAATAACAATAAGAATGATAATAATGATGATGATAATACTATATATATATGTACACATAGTAATAGTGATACAATCATCATCCTTGTCATTAACACCATGATCATCATCATCAACATCAACATCTACACGTACGCATTACATCCCATCGCCTGTCGGTGTTTGATTCGTATCTTGACCTCGTTTGCTTCGCCTGTTGCTCCGAGGTCATGATTCTATGTGTGTGACGGTCCGAGGTCGTGATTCTTGTGATCAAGGCATAAACTATCATAAACTGCTGGCTGTGCCTGCGCACGATCAGCGATTTCCAGTTCTATATCTTTTCTTAACTATGAAAGACTTTCTTCTGAAGTTGATCATCTTGCATTCAAGGCAAAATCCAGCCTTGAACGCATCAGTTCTTCATCGCATATCTTGGGAACTTCTGGGGACTGTCGATACTAGCCACTTTGATCAATGGCCTAATCTGACAAAGCCAAAAATATTCACCATCCCCTTTTCCCAAAAATTTACCATTTTGGGCCTACATTCAAGTTCCCAAAAAAGCCCCTGAAAAATGCTGGGCAGTTGCTGTTTTTTTCCCATGCAAGATGACATCAGCAGGAAGAAAGTGGAACTTGCAGCACAAAGAGGCTATCCATTAATTCGATTAGACGTTCCAGGCTTGTGCCAGTTCTGTTGGGGATAGCAAGAAAAATGCCAGGCATGTGCTGTCGATAGTTTTTGTGTGCCCAAAAAAACAGCCAGTGGATGTGATACAGAAACCATTTCTGAGTCAACCTCTATCACGTCAGAAACCTATTCTGCAAATATAACATGTGACACCGGTTTGTATGGGTGTACATATAATCACAATAGGTTATATATATATATATATATAGGTTCTATCTGTTTATATATATATATATTTATGTCATTACAGGTTATATGTATCATATTTTTAGAATTATCAATTTATATTGATAGTCATTTATTGTTGACCACGGATCCCTGGCCATCAGCAGGATCCTTGGCCCTGGTCCATGCCTGAGACCGATAGCCATTCTGAGGCGCATCCCTGGGTGTCCCTGGAAAAAAAGTATTTTTTACCAGCCAAACTTGGGATTTAATGGGACTTCAATGGGACTTTAATGGAATTTTATGTTTTCTTTAATGGAACCTGGGATTTTTATGAGGAAAACTCGGGATTTTGGTGCTGGATTTGTTACCATATTTCAATATGGTTTTTATGAAAACGGATGGTGAAGAGATTTCTCACCATGAAATATTTTGTGCTGTTACAAAATCCAATTTTTATTTGCACCATTTGTTTCACCATTAGTAAAGCATGAAATATTTCTGCTTTCAGCGTATGAAACTCAGCTGTCAGGGCTTTCAGTCAGACGAGGGACCGGAGGGACAAGGTGTGGAAGGGAAGCGGATGGGAAGAGAGCTGTGTCATGGCATATGGGATATCTCAAAATGGGATATTAATAGTGGTTAATAGTGGTTAATAGTGGTTAATAGTGGTTAATAGTCGTTAATAGTGGTTAATAGTGGTTAATAGTGGTTAATAGTGGTTAATAGTGGTTAATAGTGGTTAATAGTGGGAATATTGAGATACCCTCTGGATATGACTAACAGTTCGCCATGGTATAGGTGGCCCATAGAAATAGATGGTTTACCTATTAATAGCATGGTGATTTTCCATGGCGAACTGTTAAATAACCAGATGGTAATTATTTATGGATATGGGCATATGGCCCTCCCCCTAGATGGCCCTAGATAGCTTTAAGTTGGTTTATAACCCCTTTTTGTTTTTCTGTTAGTATCATAAACCATAGTTATTGGAGTTATTTTTACCAACTTTACTATCTAGGGCCAACTTTTTGGGGGAGATAAACCTCAAAAATGTTGGAATACTTAGATATTATACTGGGATATATCATAAATGTTCTTAGAGATATTAATGTTGATAATAAATGGGATATATAATATATATATAATACCTATACTTAGATATATAATAGTATGGTATTCTGAGAGAAATGGGCCAAAATAAATCCTGTCCGTGCTGGCGGCGCAAAGCATAGTCGTGCCATGGGAAAAGATGGGATCTATTCCCATGGCGATGTTCCATTTTCCCATTTTCCAGACAAACCCAGGTTAGATCCAATGGGATAAACATCTTTATTTCATGGGATTATATACCATTTTTATAGTGGTTAATGATGGTTAATGGTTTTTTTAATCACTGGTTGGTGGTGACTGGAACCATGGAATTTTATGACTTTCCATATATTGGGAATGGAATAATATATAATCCCAACTGACTCCCATAGGGATAGATATATCTACCATAAACCATATTTTTCCCATCATATTGGGAATGTCATCATCCCAACTGACTTTCGCATATTTTTCAGAGGGGTAGGGCTCAACCACCAACCAGCCATCGTCTCAGGAAAAACATGGGAAAAACAAAAATCGAAGGGTTGATCTTCCCATCATAGCCATGGCATGGAGCTACTGAATCCCCACGTTCACCAAAACTCAGACATGGGAGCCACGATACTGTACACATAGTAAGCGATGAAAAGGGAAGGACATCCAGTTTTCACAGAGTAAGTATCATAAGCATATGGGAATACCAATATAATACGGGAACCGTGCCCTTTGACCACTGTAACTAGCTCAGGAAGTTTTTTCTCGACTGCTCAACATGTTTTTCCTCATATGAAGGGACATTTAATTACATCCACAACAACCAGCAATATGTTGCTGGGAGTATATAGAATTATATAGACATTTCAATAGGGAATCATTATTCACCACTGGATTTTGAGGTAATTCCCTATTATCAGACAAACCTAATATGAATCGAGGGAAACTTATATCTGGTTGGTGGTTTGGAACATTTTTTATTTTTCCATATATTGGGAATAGTCATCCCAACTGACTAATATGTTTCAGAGGGGTTGAAACCACCAACCAGTTATGCTCGACTGACGTAGCCTAGTCAAATCTAGTTACACACCTGAAAATTCACATGGACCTTGCAAAAACGTGTTTATGCTTGATGCTTTTCGATTGGACAGAAAAACTGTGGACAAAGTCCTGCACCAGTTGCTAGATGTTTCTCCCATGATCTATATCAATGGATGGTTTTTTCTCCGGGAAAATCTT
>Ga0126342_10007573_pt1 | contig 19418 bp, 15 predicted proteins | sample Cyp1metagenome_FD_92528 | JGI IMG/M metagenome (GOLD analysis project Ga0126342, IMG submission 92528) | Coral microbial communities from Lord Howe Island, Old Settlement Bay, Australia - Cyphastrea 1 metagenome | ecosystem: Host-associated > Invertebrates > Cnidaria > Coral ... | reverse complement strand
GCTAAAAGCCAAAAGAAAGCCCGAGCAAAGCCAAAAGCCAAAAGCCAAAAAGCCAAAAGCCAAAAAGCCAAGTGGGCACTTGAAGCCAAAAGCCAAGTGGGCGCGCAAATGAGAGATCCTAGCCCCAAAATGCATGCAAAACACAGATTTTAGCTCCAAAGAGCAACAAATAGCAGGGAAAGCTGCTCCAGACTGAAAAACAAAAAAAAACCTAAAAAAACAAAAAAAAATCCTAAAAAAATATACCCTCCTATATATATATGGATATATCATGGGCAATTCACCTCCAAAATCAGCACATCATGAAACGCACTCCCAGAATTGAAGAGAGCATGAGAGAACGTTGACACGTCCGAAACGTCAACGTTATTTGGATGGAACATGTTGAACATGCCAATGGTTTCCCAACATGTCCCTTATTGGTTGAAATCCATTTGAAACAGGGCAACAAATAATATGATCTCAAGCAATGGGATATTACCAAATGTAGCAGGACATGATGGAGATTTGACCGATCAACATGGAAGCTACTCATAGACTTTCAGTCAAACATGCATATAAAACATGAAGTGTGAATTATTCAATTACCGAAGAAAACAAAAAAAAACTTCCAAACAGGCATTAAACAGGCGCACTTCTATTATCATGATCCATGATCGGTGGTCTAAGGTGGTGAAGCCCCTATAGGTGGTGATATGCAAAACAACACTGCCTCTCTATTTTTTTGGTGTCAACCAATCGACAACAGGAGTTCATTGGGGTTGCATGGTTGCAATCCCACAGGGGATGGAAAATCAATATATATATATGTACATCTGAAACCACTGAACAACAGGAAACACACATGCATACACACAGAAACATGACTATGCCTCTATGTGCGTGTATATATATATATTATATTATGTGTATGTAAATATATCTATATAAATGAATATATTGTGTATATATGCATATATATATATATGCATGGACTGTCTCTCTCTCTATATAGTAATTATATGTATATATATATACATATATATATATACACTGTATAATATATATATATATATATGTCAAAATTGTCTAAAACCACCAATCGGTCACAGCTTTCAGAAAGCACTGCTTTCTAAGCATTCTAAGGTTGCCACGGAGCAGAGTGAATCATCGATTGCCCCATGGCCACGTGGAAAAGGGGTCACCGTGGCGGAGCAGTGGCGTCACAATGGATCTGGTTTTCAATCTAGACTCTCACCAATGCATCCTGTTGGGGGGCAGCTCAAAAGTTAAGTGACTAAATGCGGTTGTTAAGGATGTGTTTTAGAGTGTATGTGTATACACATATATACATCTATACATGTAAGTGTATAATATCTATAATCAAATACACAGATATATATATATATATACACGTACATTGTATGTTTATATTTATTATAACTATACATATTGGAGTGTCTAATTTCAGGAGCTGCTGACACAGATCCTTGAAAGCCGTGCAACGAGCATGGAAGACCTTGACCTTCGGTGCAAAGCTAAACCAATTACAACTGAACGGTTATAACACAACCTAAATTAAGAACCAACCGGGATATGTTTCTTGGCCCAAGTGAGTTGCTTCTATTTCAAGTCTTCTACCACAGGATATTCAATTCCAACCAAGAAAGATGCTATTCTACATCCACTTTTTTCCACTGATATTCCCACCTCCCCCTTCCCAAGGTTTCAACTTATACACCCTTGCGAAGGGTTGATGGTGGCACATTTCCTTCACCTTGAACTGGACCCATGTTCAACCCAAAACCTAGGACAACTATGGCACATCTCCAGTTGGATAAAGACATGCCTTGGAATCCGAAAAGGTCGGGATTATCATCCCAAAGAGAATCAACAATACATGGGTTTTGGATGGTTTTGGTACCTGAAAATTGTTGGGAAAATGATGGGAATACCGCCCAAATACCATGGTTTATCATCATGTTCCCTATTCACGTGACCATTTGAGGTTAGACACCATTTTCAGACACATCCAAATTTCATCTTGTTGGTTGCATAACCCCTAACATCTCCGTTTTCGTTCTGCAAATCTGAGAATATCCCACAATATCTTACAATCTCCCAAATAATTATTATATAATAATATATATATATATATCATATATCCCATTTTTCTTCAACCACCAACCAGTTGTTGGGGCTGTCCCCGACCTGCCCTTTAAGAGGCGTCGACTTTTCTGTCAGAATCATCGCCGGAATCGCCGGCATCGGAACTTCCTTTGGAAGTCCAACGAAGCTGAGATGCCACATGAAGATATATGCTGCCTACATGCATAGATACCTGTATCAGTATGTGGCATTACAATGTGAATGACATATATGACATATATATCATATATATATAATTATATATATATATATATATCCAACAATTACCATATATCATCATATACCAGCAAAAATACCATATGTGATATACCATTTTGGATGATATACCATATATGATATACAGTGCGTATACCAATATATACCATTTATCATAATACAATATACCATATGCATATCGTTCATTTTTTTTGCATAGCACCTATCGATTCTGCGCTGGCCTCACACCACCTGGATTCTTTCCGGACTGATGGGCAACGCCTAAAGGAAGGCTGGTAAACCCGGCTACTGGGTGGGGCATGACCACTGGTTACAGTAATCAAAGCATCTATGAATGGATAGGAATGGATTTTTGTTGATTGGTAAAGCATCTATAAATGGATAGAGATAAACTTTTGCTGATGGGTAAAGCACCCATATATGGATAGGAAAGGATTTTGTCGATGGATAAAGCATCTATGACTGATAAAAATGGATTTTGTTGATGGGTAAAGCATCCATTAATGGATAGGAATGGATTTTGTTAATGGGTAAAGCATCTATAAATGGATAGGAATGGATTTTGTTGATGGGTAAAGCATCCATAAATGGATAGGAATGATTTTTTGCTGATTGCTAGAGCATCTATGAATGGATAGGAATGGATTTTGTTGATGGGTAAAGCACCTATGAATGGATAGGAATGGATATGAATGGATTTCTAATGATGGGTAAAGCATCTATAAATGGATAGGAATGGATTTTGTGGATGGGTAAAGCATCTATAAATGGATCTAGTATGAACTTATAGTTTGTTTTCCACTGGCAGGTTGGCATGGGATCCGCATCACCAGTTCATGACGAGCAAATGGTGGGTGCAGCTGGGGAGAAACAAATGACATAGAATAAACATCCTTTTGAATCATGTTGAATTACACTGATCCACCGATGGATGGAAAACTTGTTCAGGATAGTGCAAGATGTGGAAAAACAATCCGATCCCCTGGTCTTTTTTTAAGGCCTCTCCGTCAGGCTGTAGCCCTGCGACTTCGGGCAACAGGTCAACCTCAATGAGACCAGAGATGGATGAAGACCTATAGGACCTATCGCCTAAGACCCACAAACCGCCTATCGGTTGTGCTTTGGATATTCTTTTGAGACGCAGTGACTTGACCCATCTCCAAACCTTATGTTTACGATATTTCTTTCAACACAGTTTTGAGGCAAAATGTTCCTAACCCAGCCATCCAGGCAACTTTACCAAAGTACAATGTTCGATCCCCACCCCAGTTGGCAACTATCTAGCAGCTAAGGCTAGCAGCTCCGCGAATTACAGATTTCCCCATTTTCCCATCTGGCTCGAAGCTACAACATGTTGAAACACTAGTGGCTACCATACCCACACACTGTCATCCGCATTGCCGAGCTGCCATGTAAAGATTGCTGAGGCATAAAGCAGCCATGAAGAGGAAAAAGAAGAGATAGATTCCAGTCCACAGCACGGCAGCTTCATAGATCATGGGAGAGATCATGGCAGCCAACCTGACACCAAAGTCTGGCCACACATCATCTTTTCACTGAAAAAACAGACCTCCAGTTTCCAGAACTTCCTGGAAAAAACAGGTCCGTATCTTTCATAAAATCCCAAAAATGCTCATTCTTACTAAAAGTGAATCAACCTTCATCCATCTTCATCCTGAATGTTGGTCCCAAACTTCCGTTGATTCACCGTATCCCCGAAACCAATGACGCCAGGGCACCGTCCGGAGGCCAAGGCGAGGCCGGCGCCCATGCTGCGGGCCTGGGTCCAATGGTGGCAATATTCTTATCAACATGGTCTAAATATACATGCATATCTAAAGATATATATATAGTCTTATTGATGTAAATGATATATATGGTGTATATATATATATGTGATATATGATTTATATATGTAGTACATGTGGATATAATATGATATAATTGTGTATATATATATAATATAGTTTATAGTCAAGTATACGTAACACTGCACATAAGGAGATAGAGTTCACTCAAGATTTTACATCTGATACAATCTGCATGTGTATATATATATATGTACGTGTGTATGAGGTGGAATTACCATATACACGTACAGTACAGGGCGGAAATCATGGGTAGATCGATGAAATTAAATTGCCAGGGATGGGTCAAAATCGGGCACCCACCACTCCTTTTGGGGAGAACAAACAATGTTGAACATAACCACTCCATCTGTGGGTCCACAAATGATTTAAAGTGTTTGACCCACAGCCAATGTGCCATATAAGAAAGTCTTTATGAAATTCCAAAAAACAAATATGTCATGCGTGCGATATGTTTTGAAATGGATGAACATCGAAAAACAAAACTGCCACACCATCAGGATTTGCGCGGCCCATATTGGACCAAGGATGGAACGTGGAAAACACCTAAATTAAACCTCTGGAGAGGGGTCAGCAGACCCTTAGTGCTAGTGCTGGTAATTGGGTGCTGGGTCGGGGTGTCGACACATGACAATGAATGCCAAGAATGTCAAACTTGGCACTCAAATCTTGAATCAGACTTGCGCACCAACATCTTCCGAAATGCATGGGGCACATGCAAAAACACAATCACTCCCAACAACTCCTAAAATGACAGTCGTACAGGAAGCATCCAAAACACACAACGGGCACAGGATTTCTGGACGACTTTAGACAAACCCGGACGACTTAACTTAACGCAATGACCATGGGTCAAAACTCTGGCTCCTGGTGAACATCCTGGTGGATGTTCATCCCACATATGGCAAAAAAAGCTTCATCCCCATTCCTAGAGTTTTGCTCCTTAGCTACATATAATGTCAAATGGTCCTATATTGATTTATATCTGCTTTATAAAAGAATGACAGATCAGCATACAGTAATCCCAGCTCGGTGGAATCCATCCACCACAATGGAGTGGGAACGCCTACCTCGGTGGGGTAGACCTCTGCAGACATCTGGTATGCTACGATGAAGCCAATATTGGGAACGCACTTGATACCTCAGCGCGGATCATGTGGATCGACTCCAGAAACCCAAGGTCCCAAGGTCCCAGTCCGGTCCGCTCGAGAGGACCACTGGCCATGATATAACTGGGCCCCCCACTGTAGTAACCCATGAAAAGGAAGACCTTCATAGTTTTCTCCTGCCTTGGACTCTGACTCGGGTTGGTCATTGCCATCCCACAAATTTCTCAACTGGGATTGGCTTCCCCATTAACAGCTGAAGAGCCGCCAGCGCAAAAAAACTGCACGGCTGCAAATATGTCCCAAACCTGTGGTCTACTGGCCATGGGTTGTCCTTCGACACGGTAGCTCTGCCCTGGTTGCAGGAAAAAAAACAAGGATCCTCCTCCAAAGATCTACCCCCAGCAAAAAAAATCCTTATCGTCCTAAGAGTGTTGTAAGAGTGATGATGGACTTCATGGTTTGCGATAAAACGTCAATGCTACTGAGATAAACTTTCACTCTCCAGGTCTCCACAACATTAAAAGGGCTTGTATGGGAGGAGCTATGGGGTCCAAACAAGCAAAAACAAGCCGGAGCTACACAGGATAATCTCAACAAGTGGGTCACTGACAGTCACTGAACTTGCCGTTGAGCTATGGGTCAAAATCCTGGTACACGTCTGTTCACACCAGACATTGTTATCATTGTTGGTAAATCGCTGTTCATCTTCTCAAAGTATCGTATTTCACACAGCTTTTGATCCACTTCCCATATTGCTGTGAGTCAAAACACAAGTACCCTAGGTACCCTAAAATAGCTGGTAATGGATGGTTATTCCGCCAAACATGGTTCAATAATTCATAGTAATTCAATGTAATTTATTGGAATTTGACCCATCCCCATATCAGGGGTCAAGCATTTATGGTATCCAAGCAGCTCAGGGTCAGGATGTCCGTGGGCTCCGATGATGAAGCAAAGAATGGAGCCTAGGGGACACTTGGACTGTGAACCCATCTGCGTTAGTATTTGGTTTCAAAAAGGGGCAAAACATACCCCCCCAAAAAATGTGGGTATCAACCATTGGAACATGATCAAATAGAAGCCATGGAATCATTTTCGGACGAAGCCGTGTGGAAATAGAACTTAAGTGTGGCAGGAACATCTACTGTGGATGGCGAGATCAATTTTCTCATGGAATGTGAAAGAGGCCCTGGATAGATAAAACGCCATATCTGCATGCTGGTTCCACGCCTAGAAGATCCGTTGGCATTTTCCGAGCATGATATGATTGAAAAGCCTCTAGCAAAATTACTGCTTCCTTGACACTCCTAGTACCTATAAACCAATTTTGGGTAGTACATGATTTTTGGAGGTTGTACCGCTGAGCCCACGGCAGGTCAGAGCTGTCAAGTAAAATTTCAATGACGTGCGCCTCAAAAAGCAGCGTAGCTTCAAAGATGTACTATTGTGTATATATATATATACATATGTAATATTCAATCTTAGATACAGATACAGATATAGAGATATTGATACAACTATAATGACAGTATATGTATTATATGTCTATATTCATGTTGCAGGAGCTCCACTGCATTATTCAGAGAACTGCTGTTTTTTTGTTTCGGTCTATACGCTCGGTGAAAGTCAAAGGATAGCCATGGATAGCCCACATCATAGGAATTCCGACATGACTTTTTGGCTCACACTGGAGTGTAACCTTAAATTTCAATGGCCATGAATCGTCAAAATGCTACCACATTCCTATGGCCATGCATCTCCTGAATTGTTCATTGTACACTTAAGATCAATAATTCACCTGAAATACCCTCTGGTAAACTAACATAGCTATGGAAAATCACCATTTTTTATGGGAAAATCCACTATTAATGGCCATTTTCAATAGCTATGTTAAATTACCAGAGGGTACATGGTTGTGGGTCAAAACCTTGGTAGCGGCGCCTGGAAGCCGTGATACCCAGCAGCAAACCTGGCGTGAAACGTCCAGAAATTTTATGGGTGAAATCTCCACATCTTCAAGTGTGTTGCTGTTAAAAGAAAAGACACATTGAACGCCATGGAAAAAACGTAGTTATAATATGATATAACATGTTATAATCAATTTATAGATGATCTTCCCATGTTTTTTTTTTGTGTTTGTTGATGGTTAAAGCCCCATGCAATCCCATCGAACTTAGCATTTGTTGATAATGTTCCCATGTTGTTGTTTTTGTTTAAGCAATAATGGTTAAAGCCACATCAAATCACATCAAACACACAGATATATATATATATGTAGTTTTCCCATGATTTGCGTGTTTGTTGAAGAATATTGTTTTAAACAAAAAACATTTCTAGATGTCGCTGTTTGTTGATGTTTAGTTAACATTTATAGATTTATATGGGGGGTTCTTTAAATGATTGATCCCCAAAACCATAGATTTCACGACTAATTCATGGTCCTCCATGACTTGGATGATTTGGTGGTACCCCGGGCCCATGACTTTGGAACCCCCATAAAATTGTTAAGACCACCAAATAAATCTATGGTAAATCATGAATCATCTATAAAATATGGTAAAATATATTAAAATATGGTAAAATCATCTATAAAATCATGAATCTCAGCCATCATGAAAGCCATCATTCTCCATGGGATTTTCCATGTAAACCATCCATCTATTGGGGTACCCCGATGGTACCGGGACCCCGCCCTATAAAGCCCACCTGGGAGCCCCCGACCCATGGCCAAGCCCGGAAGTTCCCAAAGGGCGCCCACGAGGAGTTCGGAGGCCGCTTGCCCGTGCATCAGCAGGGGAAGCACCTGGTGAAACAGGGTTTAAACATGTTTAAACCATGAAAAAACCAGGGAAAATGATGGAAACTCATGCATTTACGATGGAACATGATGGAACATGATTGATTTATGATGGAAAGTCATGGAACATGTATGAACATCGAAGTTTAGACAATCAACCTGATGGGGATTTTGACACACACTGGAGATTCGACATGATTTAACATGATTGAACATGAGGGTTTTGACCATTAACCTGATGAGGATTGTGATGGATCTTGATTTTCACTGGCGATTTAAGGCGGATTGTGACAATCACCAGTCCCTTTCCCCTAATCTTAAATACCCCAAATGCTTGGGCCATCTTACGCCCCAAGATGAATACATCTAATACTAAACCAACCATGGTTTGCAAGGGAGTATTTATTGTTAGAGGGATGGGATTATTGATGATATTGCTTCGCTTGCTGGGACGGTGCGATCTTTGAGGGTTCGAAGATAGGAATTGTATGGACATGGAAGGTCTCATCAAAATGATGATTCGGAGGGCAGGTTGTCAAGAGCGTTCTCTCGGACAAAGATGGATCTTGAATCTTGAGTTGTACATGTACAGTATAATATATATATATATATGTATATATATGTGTGCCCTTGGTAACATTTAAGACTGTTTTGGTTGAATATGGTTGAATAGTATGTGCGTGCATTGAACAACCAAATGGGCGAGGAATCTTCGTGCTAACAACAGCTCCGACGCAGCTGCCGCCTGAGGGAATGCAAAGAGGGAACCAAAGTAGACGAGGTTCAGAGTAAAGCACACGGACATGATCACCATAGTCACTACCTTAATGGTGGTTTCCTGAAATGGGGGTACCCCAATAGCTGGATGGTTGATGGAAAATCCATCTAGAAATATTGGAGGTACCTCCATTTTAGGAAACCCCCAAATCTCACAAGCCGAAAACCAATGCCAGCAGGCTGCAAGAGCGGTGGGCCAACATTTGACGGGACGAGAGTTCAGTCGCTCAGCCCCTAAGCCTACTAGTTGCTCGAAGGGTTGCTGCTAATAAGTCCATAATTCCCATTAAAGAAGCTGATCATTTCATAAAATATTTTTAGACCAGCAACATCCCATTTGACACCATGGTCACCCATCATTTTCTCAAGCAAATTCCCATGTTTGGGTGTTTTAGTTCACCCATCTTATCATCTTGGTTCATCTTGGTGACTTGGCCGCATCCCAGGAATCCCAGGCTGAGGAGCCATGAACTGAACCGAGAAGACCAGGTTCATCTGTCGTCCCATCTCCGAGACCAGGGATCCACTGGATGCGCTGTTCGTCCTGGGCTCAAAGTCCAGCACCACTGCGCTGCTGGCGCGGTTGAGCCTGACTTGGGGCAAAGGATGCATGGTTGAGATGGTTGAGATGGTTGAGATGGCTGATATGGTTCCTGCCATTTCGGTATTCACAACATTTTGGAGTTCGAACCTCCCATTTTCAATGGTGTTTGCATGTATTTGCAACATTTTGGTGCTCGAACTGTGTATGTTGGTATTTTCCTGCACCTAGGGTTCATTTAGCTTGGTTTAGGGTTTATTTGGGGTTGTTTTTTGGTTTATCTAGGGTTGGTTTATGGTTTTCTAGGGCTGGCTTTAGTTTCTTTCTAGGGTTGGTCTTAGGGTTAGTTTTAGGTTCTTTTTAAGGGCTGGTTTAGGTTTTACTTCGATGGTAGTGGTTTGAGGTTTATTTAAGCTTAGGGTGGAGAAGCAGAAACGCAGAGAAGCAGCAAAGCGGAGAAGCAGAGAAGGAAAGAAGCAAAGAAGCAGGGAACAGAAGAGAAGCAGAAAAGATGGGCAAAGAAATTAGAGAAGCAAAGAAGCAGGCAAAAAAACAGGGAAAAGCAAGGAAAAGCAGAAAAGCAAAGAACAAAGAAATTAGAAAAAACCTTCCATGTGTATATAGTCTGCACGTGTTCCCTTCATCTAGTTAGTTCCGGGAAGGTGATTCGAAATCGTTGGCATGAGTCCGGATCCAGGTGAATTTTGGAGTTAGAGCATGCCTCCTGCAATCGTGACTTCACTGCGAATTTCCTCATCCACAGAGACAAATCATGTTAAACCGTCAATACGACCAAATAGGGGTCGTCACATTTGCCATGGTTTAAACCAGGTGCATGCAAACATTCTAGTTTTAAGGTGCTCAAAATATTCACCAACCTGCGGGAACCGGGCCAACCAACAGCGAACTACGAGAAAAGGTCGGTCACAGGCTTCAGCCCCAAAAAGTCATGAATATTGGTGCATCTTCAGGAATTGTATCATCATCAGTTGGATTCAGTTGGTATGTCTCACAAATAGGGCAGCCGATGGCCAACCCAATGTTTGACGGATCCATTGATGCCATATTTCCAGGATCCAGGCCTCCCCATATCTTCCACAACATGTCGCGCTTCATGATTTCGTCCCTTGAGCGCCAGAAACATGGGCGATTCGTTGAGATAGGCTGCGCCTCGTAGTTTCAAGGATGGCTTTAAGGGCGTTCAAAAGTTGGAAATCTAAGACCACTCTAAGACCCTGTACAACACAGTGATTGATTGGTTATATCAGGTACTATCTGGTTACCATTATTCTGGTGAATGTACGTATATATCTGTATTTGGTTATATCATGTTATATCGGGTAGTATACACACCAGATTCTGGTATTATCTGAGTATGTTGAAGGTTAATCAGTAAGCAACACTATTTTTAGGGTTATAATTTATAATCACAATCTAATCCACGACCAGTTGGTGCATCCCAACATCTTTAGGTTTATCCGTTGCTATTTCCACTTGATAAGTGGCTATTGTCGCCAGAAGCATATGGGGTATGTGGGGTATGTACAGTATGTCCCTACTCATGGAAGTGACATCAGCATGGTATCAAATAGCCATACGTAAACATCACCACAACTGCACCACAAATACCCAATTTTTTACTGGCGAATCATAATTTCCAATATGGTTTTGTCTGAAAATGGGCTACCCCCCCTCCTTCTCGGTTTGTCATACGTTTCACTATGGAAATTGCCATATGGTCATATCTGGTTGGTGGTTTCAACCCCTCTGAAAAATATTAGTCAGTTGGGATGATTATTCCCAATATATGGAGAAATAAAAAATGTTCCAAACCACGAACCAGATATGGTAGTTGAGGGCTACTCCATGTTCATTCCCACTGGCGATTTCATGGTGCCCATCCCCCGCTGCCATGCGACTGAGAAGAAACAAGACGAAGGCAGGCAGGGCTCCCAGGCGTAAGAGCACCCGCCAGTGAAGAAACTGCGACGTCGGGTCTCCATAAGGGGTGCCCATTTTTAAAGGACCCATTGAAGGGACACAGAAATCAAGGCCAGTGAAATCTGGTGAGTTTCTAGAAATTGAGTGTCCACTTTTGACTAAATCATTTCTTACGGCATGACTCCGGCAGTGCTGTTTGCAGATTTCCCAGGGTGATTTGGGATTGAGAGACAACTTCGTATACCATCTGGTTATTTAACATAGCCATGGAAAATCCCCAAAATAAATGGAGGTTTATAGCGGTTTATAGCTGGGAAAATCATCTATTTCTATGGACCATTTTGCCATCCATTTTTGGCGCCTGCATATTGAGATCATCCATCATCAACAGAAAGGAGATATACCTGACGGACTGGCACCAGCCATGGTCGGTCAAACCACAGATGGATATGATGTGACATGGTTATGTTTCACAGAAAAAATGGAATTAAACCATCTGGTTGGTGGTTTCAACCCCTCTGAAAAATATTAGTCAGTTGGGATGATTATTCCCTATATATGGAAAAATAAAAAATATTCCAAACCACCAACCAGCCATAGTAAAAGCAACCTGGATCAACAGTTAGAACCAGCTCCATTTTCGGCATCGCTGGCAGGACTCTTGCTGCCATGATCTGCCATGATACATCTCTCCCACCACAAAGAGGGACTGTGACGCCGCAGCCATCGGAATGCGCCAGTAGGCTGGGGTGATCTCTGCACTAATGGACAGCCACGCAGGCTGACCTGCAGGTCAGTTCGGCTGCAACGGAGAGGGATCTCCAAAGGTGAATGGAGTTCCCCAAATCTGGTGGTGTACCACCCATGAACCACCACCCATAAACCTGCAGATGTACATGTCTTGGTGCTCAAGTGTGTTGGCTGGCTGGATCTGGTGCAAAATGTTGCATTCTATGACACCAAGTTTATTTCCTGATCATGTGTACCTGCAGGGTCGGGCTCCATCATTGTGGCCATGTCAAACCTTCTCAAGATTTGCAGCCCTCGAAGCTATCAACCCCAAAGAAGGATACTCAAGTTCCAATTACCACTATTTTAGTAGGAGTTGTCTTTTTGTGCGTCGTGTTTGAGGGATTTATGATGGCATAGTGATAGTGGATCATAGTGGTTTATCATAACTCAATGACATCATTCTCTTCACGGCCGTGGCCTATGCCAATGAAGATGCCACCCAGAAATCTCATCATCATGAAAGCCACAGTCGTATGACAGGCTCCACTCAGGGATCCACAAAAGAAGATTCCACAGTACCTAAGCAAAGAAAGGCAACATGTGGCATATAGGAGAATGTCTGAGGCATGTTTATGAGTATAAAATAGTATAAACTGGGTGTTCCTGATTGCTTATGAATAAGTTGGTGGATCTTCAGTTTTAGGATTTTGTTTCACTGCCAAAAGGTTTTGGGATTTAACGTTTTTCAATGACCACAACACAGAATTAAATTGTGGTGTGATGGAAAAGGCTGATTCACGCAGGTCTAAATCAGCCCCTCTGAGAAATCCATTCTGGATACATTACAATACTTCACTTTATCCTCTACTAACTTATCTCACTATTATTATATGTCCTATTCTCATTCCATTTTCCCAGTATATCCCAGTATTATCCCATGATTATTATACCCACTAATATTTTTCACAATAACCTATATTCTCCCACTATTATTCCATGTTATATCTTCTCTAATTCATTTTCATCCCGCAACATACAATCAAAAGTCCATTGGATCCAGCACAATCCATCCAGACCATGGTCAATCTTTGATAGTCCACAAGAACTATATATCATCATATATTATCTTTTCAGTTGGTTACTTGTTCATTATATATATATGTTCCTTTTAACATCTTTTAACCATAGCTTTTCTACAACGAAATCCATGGTACTACCATGGTCCCCGGACCAAACCTCAGTCGTCGCCTCGTTCGTTAAATCCCCAAGGCACGAGAGGACGATCATCTCACGGCGGCCGAATCGATGGCTGAATCCTCCACTGGCAGCATTACCCAGGAGAATCCCCAGATAGACCGCGGACACCTGCGGTTAGGATGGATGTCTTGGAATGACAGGAGGACTGCCATGGTGAAATCCCCATTTTTTGGAATGTTTTTGGGTAATTGGGATGATTTCTAGAACTCTAGTTGAAGATACGGCTGTAGATGGACGAAAACTCCCTACGGACTCTGTGTTGAAGCCCCACAAATCTCAACGTTTCCGCGGGCACCTGAGTTCACATTGAACTTTGAGGGTGAAGCGGGGTTGTATTGGATAGAAAGGGTTTTAATATTTCGTCCGGTAGTGCCTTAGATTTATGGTGAAGCTTCAAAAATTTGACTTTCGACCGGGTGAAACATGGTGTTTCACCAGTTGCCGCAGCTGCCATCCATAACTGGGGCCTCACATTGTTGAAGGTAGACTTTAGATGATCTGGAGGATTGATGAACTGAATTTCTGCTGTAACGACCTTTGGGGCTTGGGATCTTTGAATACCTAGTGAAAGTGAAGATATTATGAGTGATGCTTGCCCAATCGGATCCAATTGGCACATATCCTCTTGGCACTAAATTCACTAAATGTTAGTTTGATGACTCTGTGACTACATGTTGACTTATGTGGTCTGACGACTATCTGCAAAATGGATGAAGATGGATATTTATATATCCAACCCTGTTCAACAATGTTTAGCAACTTGGAACTTCTTCGCCGGGTCAAAACTTAACTTCCCAGATTTGGGTAATTAGCTGTTCACCTCTTAGACAATACAATCCAACTTTTCTGATCTTTCTGTCACAAGATACATATAATCATATATCAGATATAGTATGTACCCCCCATTCCAAGTGATTATACATAATGTTTATTATTGTGGTTGTACCCGTTGTACCCTATGTTTGACAGTCATATTTAATTTTAGCAATAACAGTTACCATCATAATTACTTCATGATTCTCCAATTGAGATTGTAATTGTTGCTGCAACCAATTTTTCAACAACCCCATGTTGATCCAACGTTCAGAAATCCAGGGCTGCTGACAATGAAGCCCTTCATGAAGGCGGTCAGGTGCCATTCCTTCTGAAGAGACCTGGTCAACGACTGAAAATGTGGTTCACCCCATTCCATCCTGCGGTGAATCATCATTTTCCCCATGAAGATCACCATGGGTGGGGGATAGACCCCATAAAATTAGACTCACCCAGAAGTGGCCGTCACGGTCATTCATTCCCAGAATGGGCATCCAAAGCTATGATACCAGGGCCTTGATTCTTCACGAAAGCTTCCGGCAGTTGGTTGGTTTCGCAATATCCCAATGGAAAATTGTCGTCCAAAGATATATTTAAGTTTGCGGTAATTACCACCTTCAACTTCATAGGTCCAATTTGTGTTTGTCGTCCAAAAATGTAATTGTCGCGAAATCCCAAAAAGGGACCGTGAACCGAAATAATGACAACCCATTGTAGTACATGTAGGGTGTCCACCGGTGTCCTCTTTTCATGTTGACCCATAATCGCCGACGGATCAAATCCCCATAATCCCCATCGCTGAGCGCACCTGGTTACTGCACTCACTAAGAGAAGCTCAGCTCCGTCCGCCAGCCAAATTCCACCCCCCAGGATGCCCCAGGCAATTTGCGCAGGACCCATACCAATGCTCTCGATCACATCCTGTCCCGGGTCAGATTGGGAAGCGGCAAAAAAAGTCTGGATGCAATGGAGGTACTGATTGTGGAGGTCCAGAATTTTGAGTTACAATGCTATAATGCATATAATAATGCTCCAGCTACAGTCATTTCCACTGATTACCCTCTAGAAATGATGAGTGCATGTCCAATACATCCTTACTCATTTCCAAACGTTGAGAAAAAAACAACTGCTGGATGCGAAAATCCACTTCGGAACATAGATGCGGGTATGGAAACACGTGGAAATCCGGGGTCCCATGGTGTCTTGAATTGGGACTTACAAATAGAACATGGTTGGTGGTTTTAGGTGTCCGAGATTTTATGACCATCTCTTGTGAGTTACAGAGCCACATTAGCCACTTAGCAAGACGCACCGCAGCGGTGCAGGAAAAATACCAGCATTTTGAGATTTTTTAAGCGAATGGATATCCATCTATGGATATCCATGGTCCATGGCAATGGATGGTATAGTTGTTCATAGTTTTTTCATTAGGGTGCATGTTTTAACCCTCAAAAAGTTTTATCCCTGCTGTCATTTCGTATTCTGCTGGGGGCCCGGACAAAATCCTCCACCGCCATGTGTGTACTTATATTAGACTCGACACGGAAGTATCCGGACAATATATTTTAATATTACTTTAATATCACTCTATAAGTTTCCGGATCATTCCAGGATATTCCAGATATATGTGGGCTGTAATCTTCAAAATCGATCAGCAACCCACGGAGAGTACCAGCCTCCAAGTTGACTGCTCGCTTCTCCTGCAGCTGGCGGCATGCTATTCAGGGCTTGCGTGCAAGATGCTGATATTACTTATATTCAGAGTAGACATCTGGGTCTAGTGAAATATCTTTCAAATAAACAATCTGATCAATCTGTAGGTCAGCACGTTTCCACCAGCCCACCAGCCATCTTCAGTGGCCTTGCCATTTTTCATGAATCTGTGTGCCTGGCGGGAGAGTTTGGAGTCCAGTTCACAGCAACCCCCCAGACCAGTTTTGAGTACCCTCTGGTAATTTAACATAGCTATGGAAAATCACCATTTATAGTGAGTTTTCCCATTAAAAATGGTGATTTCCAATAGCTATGTTAGTTTACCAGAGGGTAAACCTTCCTTTGGTAGCTTTACGAAGTAATTGAAAGATCAGCTACCCTCTGGCAATCAAACATGACGGTGGAAAATACCCCCGTTTCACCCCATCACTGGGACCTCAATGTTCAGCTGAATTCGCAGCCCTGGTGGGTTTGAAACAGGACCTGGGCGAGCAAAGCTTCAGAAAAATAGGCTGATCAATTACCAACTTTGATTACCAACTTTGATTACCAGGATGGTTTGATTACCAACTTTGATAGGATCACCATATATAGTCGCTTCACCAGCTGATCAATTACCAGTACTGCGTGGGATCAGCCATATGATGGTACACCATCCCCGAAAAACTACAGTAAGAGGGAAAGAAACTCAGAATTAGATTGATGACCAAAATTTGGGAGGACAGTAACCGAAAGTAGCGGACCGTTCCAATCTATTTGGCATGGTCTATGTGAGTTGGGGGATATGGCACTTCTGGACCTGGAGTGGTTCAGTATAAACACCCATCAGTCCTCTTTCACCAGCTAGAGGCAATCTCTTGGCACACCATCTGAGGTTGCGACCTTGTTGGGAGTCAACAACTATGAAGACAGCATTAGTTTCGCTACCAGTTGTGACTGTGAGTCTTAAACGACTTCGAACAGAAGTGTTCGAGCATGCAAGATTGCGGCAAAGACAAATGCTTGAAAATACAGCAGGCATCCACAGAAAAAGGTATATTATCTATTTGCATACGCATGCATGATAATATAATATATAAATAAATAAATACATATATACACATATGCACACTTTTTTGTTCACTGTTCATTTCCCCCTACTCAGTATATATATATATATACACCTATATATATATGTAAATGAATATGTAATTATATATCATACATAGATGATACAGAAGATACACAAATATAGCATATATATGTGCAATACTGGTTCTTTGGTCATTCTGAACCAACCAATCATCAGCCATGCCCTTTTTGCAGACGCCCTACCGCCGCTTGGCGGCGGTGGCAGCGGTCGCAGACCATGACCATTCGGCCATGGGAGCACTATCGGATTCGGGGCCGGTTTTGAGACTGGCTGACCTAATCCCTGAGGTGCCCCAAGTGGACGGATTGTTCTCCTGCCGTTTCAAAGAACTAAAAATGGCCAAAAAAAAACTCATGGACATATCAAACCAACTAAATTACCTCGATATGGAGGTTTCCTAAAATGCCGTTCATCATCCAAATTTTACCATGACTTCGTATTGAACCCCCCAGAAATGACCGGGATTCACTGGGACTTCACTATCCAAATCCACGGCCGGAAGCTGTGTCACGAATGGAAATAATCTGTACATGGCCCAAATGAATAGTCCAGAAAACACGAGATGGTTCAGTCATAACATGTCATAACTATAACTCTAACTGGTGACAACAAGGACAAAAAGGACAAGATCAAAATGATTTTGTGTCTCTATTGAATACTCATGGTGCCATCTTCCGCATTGTCCAGCTCAGAAATGCCCTGGTGATTCAGATCTCTCGGAGATTGGAAGCAGCTTGGCGTCTTCCGTGCGGTTGCCGATGATGTCACCGTGGGAGAATCCAACGGGCAACTGTTCCACCGGCTGAGAAGGATCGTCTTTGTCCACTTGCCTCGCGCAGGCTGCACGGCTGCACTCAGCCCCGGCACGGCCCTGGTGCAGGTACTGTATTTTTCTGTGTGTGTAATATATATATATATATAGAGATATATATGTAGATAATATATACGTACGTAGAATATATACACATATATATATATGTATAAACAATGTTTACGATATACAAAGGAACATGGTATTTTTAGTGTATACAAATATCATATATATATATATATATATCATGTCATAACATATATTAGTTATATTGCTTTATAATATTTTATAATATTAATGTATACATTAATGTTGAGCATTAAATAAATATATATATTAAAGTAGTCATCATATTATGCTTCGGACATCTTGGGACTATGGTGACTATACCATGATGGATATGAGTATGTTGCAGCATGGGCATCGTCCCTTTTGAATCCTGTGCTCAAACTTGCTTCAAGGAGGTATTTTTCCATCCCATGGGTCAATTTTCCATGCCTTACTGCAGAAAGTAATACTGTATAAATTAAGAAAATTAAATGGTTGACAACGAGGAAAATGACTTGAGACTTGCTACTTATGATGGATTAGTTAATATGGCGACTTTTTAGTGGCAAATGATGTACGAAGGATATCCATCCAAAGGATATCCAAATATATGTGCCGTGGAAAATGAATGCAAATTAGAACATATTCCATCATATTCCAATTTATCAACAATTCTTGCAATGGTGCTTTCAGACTAAGCCACTAATCTACCACCCAGTGTCCATGGCATGTGCTGGATTCCGCTGGTGATATCCTTTGAGATACATGGAGATAGATAATGATAGATATGGGTTGGTCTGAACATTCGATATACCGATGATATACCCCCAATTCAACTGGTTTACATTGGTTTATGATCATTTTCCGGATATGGATACAACCATTTCATATACTTTATAGTTCTATATATATTATATATAGTCCTGAGACTTGCATATCCTCCATACATGTCCAGGGTTCATTGGAGGTTTTTCCCATAGAGTCCAGCACAGTCTTGAGCCTATCATATTTGCAAAGTCCGTGAAATAAGAGATTCAAAGGTGTCATAATATTTCCAAGTAAACTACATGGATGGCAAGAACCATGGCCAGACATTCTTAGAGTGTAACATCCAAGCAATTTCGAGGTCCTTGGGTTTGTCATGGTCGTGATATGCGTATGGCTCCAAAAACGGGTATGGATCATTTCGCGGTGATCCGGACGTATGGAATGAGTGGGTTACGTATAAGAGGTTTGATCCAGATCTGTTAAAAAGGTATTACTACCTCAACTAGAGTTATCCACTTAATCCAAAATGAAAAAAATAACTTTTGGAAATAGAGCTATCCACACGAAAAATGTTGAATCCAGTCGGCAACATGACATCCGCCCGAAGCAAAAAACAGGCCCAATGCCAACAGAGTTGGCCACTTTTTCCCCCTCAAGTATGGCTGAGGGCATTGGGAAGGGACAGAGACCGACCGGAACATCGCAGAAATTCAGAGTAAACGAAAGCCGCGAAAAGGGCAACTCTAT
>Ga0126342_10007572_pt1 | contig 19420 bp, 15 predicted proteins | sample Cyp1metagenome_FD_92528 | JGI IMG/M metagenome (GOLD analysis project Ga0126342, IMG submission 92528) | Coral microbial communities from Lord Howe Island, Old Settlement Bay, Australia - Cyphastrea 1 metagenome | ecosystem: Host-associated > Invertebrates > Cnidaria > Coral ... | reverse complement strand
CAACCACCACCAACCCCAACCACACCGCCGAAGCCTTTCAGTCGCTTTTACCAGACTCCACTTCATATTTTTAGAAAGAAAATGGCCGCGTCGCTTTTACCAGACTCCACTTTATGTTTTTTTCCTTGCCCTCTCCCCTTTATTTTTTCTTCGGTTCCTTTTTTGCTTACCTACCTTTCGTGTTCCCCCTCTCAAGTTTTTTTTGAGAGAATCTCTTCCTTTAGGATTTGCTCAGCAAACGGAAGGTTCAATTTTTTGCCCTCTGGCCATTGACATAAGGGCTCGTATCATCCACAGGCATTTCACGCTGTCCATGTGTGCGGAGTTGCTTCGATTCTGTGTGTCAATTCCTTGCTTTTGGCACATTTCTGTGCCCATGAAATCGATTTCCGCAAATTGATTCGAACCCGCAAAAACCCTGCTGTACTCGTGAAGAAATTGAGTCTGCACTCAAGTGATTTAAATGAGTCAAGATTGAGTCAAGATTTTTGTCAAGATGGGCTATGCTATGATTCGTAAACTATTCTGCCTCGTGGATCCTCGAATGTTTTGAGTGTCTTGAGACTCCTGTGGCTGATGGCAACCGTGCTCAGAGTTGCTCTTCAATGAAAACGTTTGATCCCACAAAGTTCGCTCGTGGTGTTTTGTCCAATGAAATCGGTTTGGTTTGGTTTGGGATTGATGATGTTTGAAGATGTTTGATGCGCTTACGTGCCCCCTTCCTTCACACGCCACACCTTCAACGTCTAGTGCGAAGCTCACCATGTCGACCAGCTGTCGTTCAGTTCCCCTTCCTTCACTGGAGTAACAAGGAGGCCCATAATGGCCCATATGTTTTTCGAATATTCAGAACATGTTTTTTAATCCTCCCCGTCCCCCCATCTAGATTCAGATTCATGCTTTGTGATTGGTCAATCTTGTTCCCAATTGCGGTGCTATTTTCGTCCACCTATATTGATAACGAACAGTTTCACTCCAGCATCCAACTCGCTGACACCCAGCCTCTTCACTCTCCATTTTGGCGGATGCAAATTCTGAACCTTGAGCATCTTGAGAACGAAAGGATGGGACCACAGATGAGCTATGTCATCGACTCAAGGACTGCGGTTCAGTGGGCACCTCAAGAAGCAGAAAATGAAGAGAAGACATGAGAAGAAAAAAATGTGGGTTTCGATCTCCAGAATGATGAGAAGATGTTGAAACTGTACACCCAAACATGTCAAGATGGATGTTGGCAAACAGATGGCGGTAAGTCACAGCAGAAACCAAGCGCATTTGAATCCGTTCGATGCTGGTTTTCATTTGAGGTGAAACTCTACAAGGGTGGACCATACAAACTGCAGCTTTGGAAACCAGGCCGGGACAAGGAGACTTTATGTCGAAAGCCTGATGTGATACTAAGTGGAATGGTGCTAGGAGCATCACTCAGGCGTGGCGATGTCGATTCAGTTTTTCGTGCCAGGTGCTCTGGTCACAAAGCTTGATGAGATTCGCCCACAAGAAAAGACCCCGGAGCAGATCGAAGAAGAGGTGAAAATCATCGACACACCATGGAAGATGGGTGAAATCGGGTGAATTACATTGAATTTAGTGAGATATTACGCAATTACGTGTGGGAGATATGGAAAGGGGGCCTTCGCACGTTGAAGGACTGTGCGCTGGCAAAATCACAAGCAGTTTGGTCAAGCCGAGGCATTTGTAGGTCTTGCCTCGAGAAGAGGCGTGCTACATTACGCGGAACAATGGCGTCGCATCAAAGAACGCACCGGATGTGAAACCAGTGCATCGTATTCGTTTTGAGGTCCGTGTATTCAGTGTATTCGTGCTTGCATGATGTGCCCTGCGATGCCCTGCGTAAAAACCAAAATAGTGTAGACATTGCACAAAATCAGTGACCAATGGTTGCATGGCATAAACCATGCTCCGTTTGATGGAACATGCCGCCAGTACCAAGAGTGCAGGAAGAAACGATGTCATTTAGAGTAGATACATTAACAGTAACATTCACTTATAGGAACGCCCCGCACTCAACTCACTCAACTCTTTGGGGACAGCTTTTTCACGTGCCGGAAGCCGCCTGAAAACACTGGACATCCTCTGCTTCTATCCCAATCTGCTTCGACATCGTGGAATAAGTCAACGATGCTGAGAAAAGTATAGCCCACCTAAAGCGTTATGTCACACGGGCTGACCTGCAACATTTTGTGGCTGGGCTGTTACATGTTCCAGGAAGGAGGGCACATCGTGCCGCAAGATTTGCGAACGCAGTCTGTTTACAACAATTGGCTTGCTCATTTACAAGGGCAGATGCTTAGAGTTTGTTTCAATACGTTTTAATTGAATGATATATCATGATTTAGTATTAATTCGAGTTTGCATTCAAAGGAACAAATGAACAAAGAAGCATGCAAATGCTGGAACGTTTATGCCTTGTTTCTCCAACGAGAGAGTTGCGTGCATGCGAGACTTCGAACATTTTCGATCACAAGACGTTGTAGGTAGCAATACGATACAGTGCATGTGCAGTGCAGGTACACTGCCTTGTATATCAGTATTTGATGCCGGTTCGTAGTCATGATGTGAAGCTCTTGGAAACGCATTTGTACTGCCATTGTCACTGTCACGCCGTGTCACAACATTTGTCAGACAAATGCACAGTTTGATGAAAGCTGATGCTCCAAACCAGTTTGGGTGGAAATAACTTGCTCTGGCATCAAAGCCTTACCTGATACCTGCAGATCGCAGTCACAATGATGTCCAAACTCCGGTGGTTTTTGCGCGATCGAAAAGACTTGAGAAGGTGACTGCAGAAGTTGACGTCATCTGGAACAAGGACCCGGTGGGGATCCCTGGCATGGACGAGATACTCGTGATACACAAAGGCTTTGGTATCCGAACTTGAGCTGGGAGAGTTGAGCAGAAGATTGTGTCTTTGTATGTCTTTGTAGCAAGGCAAACAGCGAATTTGCTTCTTTTGAAGCTGGAAGCAGTATCAATCCTGAGACTTCCCCTGCCTTGGCGGCCACGAGAAAGCGTTCCAGTCACCTCGATGACTCACAACCGACCCCAAAGATCCCCAAAGCACGTGTTTGGGATGCACCCGCACTGCGTTCTACATACACCGATCCATTATGTGCTGGTAGTATCTGGTAGTATCTGGTTGTAATGTATGGAGGGACTGATGGCAAGTGCTTGCTGAATTACATTTCACTTGTCGAGCGGATCTCATTTCAGCTACCACCGAACTGTAGATTTTTACGTGCTGTGGCTACATCATGTCACGATGTCAACCAATACAATCATATACGATAATGAAGATAATGCAGTAAGCACAAGTAAGCCGTGGCCTGTGGATGCTTGTAGTCTGTTCATGTCTGTTCTTACGTAACATGTGATATCTATGTGTGATATGTGTGCAACTGTAAGCCATGTCTCCGAGCCAACGTGCAACTTGCATTGCTTACCACGCAGCTGAATGGCAGATTACAGCGGACGATCACCAGGCAGTGTTGAGGATCACGGCAGGGAAAACATTTCAACGACAAGGAGACACATTTATCACATTTCAACTATTTTCAACCAATGGCGCTTTATTGCGTTTAAAGTTTGTCTCCTGCAGCAGAAGCATCTCGTTTCAACAGTAAGTCATGTTGCTCCCTATGCTTTCAAACAGAACTTGCATCCAGATCCTTTTTTGCAGTCAATCTGTAGCACATGCTACATTGCGACCTAAATCTGTTTAGATATTTTTGGATATGTTTAATTCAAATCGATTGTAATCGATTGCAAGGTGTGTTTTGTTACATCTGGTATGTGCGGTGCTGAGGCCAGACGGCTCACTGAGAACCCCTGCATCTCTCCAGAGTTAGTTGGAGGTGAACCTGTGACGGGTTTGAATGGAAAGGAGTGAGGGAGAGGTGTGTGCAGGCACGGTGACTGGAAAGGATGAGACAGATCCTGAGCGATGTCGGGAAGGGGTTCACCATGGTTCACCAACCACCTTTGAACCTATTAAGGTTTTGTGATGTTTTTGCGTTTTTGGGGTTGACCGTTGGTAGCGTACTCGTAGCCCGAAACAGGAGAGTTTCCTCAGTGCTAGTCAGAAGTCACTGTTGTCTAGCACTTGTTGGAATGGTTGAATGGCCAGGCTTACCTCAATGCTTACCTCTTGGCTGCGCTCTTTTTGGGTTATCACTTCGTTCCAACATGATGTCTCTGAAACCCAGGGGTTGTCAATCGTCCAAGGGCTGTGATGAGAAAGTGTATTGTTGCTTCTATGTCAGTAAAACCGCATCAAGACTGGCAGGTGGAAACACAACGCTCTACACGTCCAATCGTGCAGCTGGGAACCTCCAGTCTTTGAGAGAATCTTGAGAGAAACATTTAGGATCTTTAAGCTTTCTTGCTCTCTCGCAGGTTTCTAACCATTCTAACCATGAAATTATTTGTGATGAACGCCAGTACCTCTCATACAAAACAGCACCACTGGAAGCAAGAACGTGCAGGTGCTTTCTGATATATTTCTCAGCCACAAGTCTGACAAACATAAAGAGACTATGTGCATTTCTCAGCCGTCTATGTGCTATTTTCATCACTTTTCTCTATATACAGACGGCCCATGACGGCCTTTCAGATCCTTTCAGTGCCGAAGCTCCGATTCCAACGTGCGATGCTGTCCTTTGAAATCAGGTCGCATCAGTTCGCCACATTTATTTTGGCCTCGGGGAATATGGCCCCAGGGTTGTTGCATTCAGTCTCTGTCAACATATATTGTGCACCGATTTCTGAAAGAATTCATAAAGGAAGTTTAGGCGAGAAACTTCCGAGTTATGGATTCCTGGATGTAGCTCAGAGAAGACGTGGCTGACAGAAGTAGCTGAGAGAAGAGATGGATCAGAAAATGTGTGGTGAAGAGCAGAGAGCTCAGTGAACAGCAGAAGATGTAGCTCCGAGAGGGCCAAGAGAAGAGCAGTCTACGGAAGAAGCAGCGCAGAGCACGGCTAGCTCAGAGAAGAGCTGGCTGAGAGAAGAAGGAGGCTGCTCAAATAAAATGGCTCAAAAAGGAAGCAGCTAAGGAGAATTAAGGAGATATGTTCAGAGAAGAGCTGCTGAGTGTTTTGCACACCTTCTGCCCTGACGTCGAGGCAGTACTGGTAAAATATCGGTTGACTAGTTTGATCATTCACTGGCTGTTGGAATGGTACCCCTTTGGAGGCTTGGGTGTGTATGTGTTTGAGGTAAAGGCTGGAGATTCCCCGGAAGTTGATTTGAATGAATTTGTGCATCAAGGTTGTGGTTCAAGATTCCACCCCGTTTTTTGCCGTGACTCTTACGGGGCGTACAACCTTAGCGGGACCTCGTCGCAGTCCCGCGGGTCCATTGTTGCTGCTGCTGGTTCTGCGGTGGCCATCACACCGGACTTCCTTTTTGATCGCTGGCAGTGATTTTTCCTGGGGCGTATTCAACTTGGTGGATCTCGCGTGCATCCCTTAAGCGAAGTCTTAGGGACGGGTTAACGGTTCACTGCCTCAAACCGTGCAAACAATTTTCTATTTGATTGGACCTTTCATGTATTTCAGCCTTCTTACCCTTCTGTCTTGTTTTACATTGCAGAGTGGCGACACCTACAAGGAGGCGGAATTTGCGGCGGCGCAGAGCCAAGGCTCGATTGGATTGGTGGCTTTTCCGGAAGGGATTTATACGGTTACCTGTCCACAGCATTTGGCATATTCATCATACACTTGCACAGCACCACTCAAGGGACAAGGTCTTTTTGAGAGCTATATCCAGGACAATGGATTTGGACTGACAAGGTGCGTGGAAGTGTGGGACATGCAAAAAAGTCAATGGAAAAAAGGCGGCATTTTGCGATCGTTGTGGTGGCACCTGGCAAGCTGGTACGCCACATTCAAATGCTCCCAAAGGTCAGAACCAGTGGTCGTATTCCAGTTGGAAAGATTGGGAGGAAGATTGGGACGATGGGGAAGGGGACTGGCAGTCCTCGAGGTCTTCTCATCCCACTACAAGAGGGAAGAGTCCATCTGCCCATGCCTCTCGAAAGCCAAAGGGAAGGCGTTCCAAAGCAAGCAAAAATCATGGTGGTCCCAAGGGCAGGGGCAAGGGGAAGAATGCCAAGTCGCAGGACTCAGCCGTCACTGCTACCTCTTCTCCGCCTCCCCCTACACCATGGCCATCATTCGAACAGCCACCAGCATTGCCTGCTACGACTCAAGCCGTAGCACCAACTACCGCTGCTCTCAATCAACACAATGCAGATTGGATTGCAGCAATCAAACAAGACTATCCAGATCGAAGCACCATGCCGGAGAATCTGCGAGCCATGGTGGAGAAACACGAGAAAACTCAAGCCAAAAGCGCTGTAAAGTCTCTTCACTCCGCCACTACAGCATTGGACAAGGCCCAACGCCAGTTATCCGAGACGCTGGATGCAAAGCAGAAGCATCGGGCTTCTTGGATCAGCCATTTGACCGAAAGTCTCAAGGTATGGGAGGCCTCACTGGAGGAATACAGAAGACATCAAGCCGGGTTACAAGAGCTAGTGGCCAAAGCCAAGGAAGATATCACAGCTGCACGCAAAGATATCGAGAGGCTCAATGCCCAAGTAGGTACTCAGCAGAACGCTCAGACCCCCCTAGCGGTGGAAACTCAGCCAGAAGATTCCACCGACTGCGAGGAAGAGCGTCTGCGTGCTGCGCTGCAAGGTACCTTACAAGCATGTGCTGGATCGCTTGGTTTACAGGTGGCAACTCCCAGCTCACCTGTCCAAACTATTGTTTCGGACGAGGAGAAGGAGGGCCAGCCGGGCAAGCGTTTGAGAGCTGCCGACCAGGAGGGCAAGATGCAGCCCACGGCACCGAAGCAGTGATTGATGGCAGTGCTTTTCAGCGTCTGTTACAGAGTGAGAAGCATGATGCCACTTCCTTTCCGGAGATATGCAGAATGGTTGAGGCCTATAGTATGCCCTATGAAGAGGGGTGCTATGCAGCATGCCAAACTGATCTCCACCTTAACGCCGTGCTCTTGTATCATCGCCATTCCATTTGTGATGAACCCAGATTTTGCAGTACATTTCAGGCCCAACTCAATGCTTTCAGACTCCGCTCTCAAATTCTACGTGATCGCTGGCAACAGGGGGGGTATGACGAGACATCTGTTTCATTGCGACAACAGTTCGCACGCACAGGCAACGCCGACAGATTGCGCTCGTCAGCCACAGTTCAGTTTGATCTGAGTATTGAGGTGCATATTGAAGGAGTCCAGAAATGTATTTCCAATCCGTTATTTCTTCAACATGATGAATTGCAAAAGTGGACATTGAAACCCTGGAAGCTGCGGAACAGGAGGCGCTCGTCAAAGTTGGCTACCTGCCATCTTGACGACCCTCATTGGTCGACAGGTGAAGCCCGTTTTCCGACTTCTTCGTCTTCACTGCTCCGTCCCCGAGCTGCCAGGTTGTTCACTAGTGTGCCAAGTTTTTTGCCTATGACCACATTTGTTGACACCCCGGTGAGTGCTCCGCTGTCTTCTAAGGCCGTGTTGAGCTTCCCTGAGTGTCATGACATATCAACATCCAAGGAGTCTAATGGTGGTTCCATGGATCATGTTGCATTCATGCAAGTGCAAAAGCCTGCATCGCTTGTTGCCAAAAATGACCCTACTTTGGGACAGCAGGGGCCGCTTTTCCACGATGCTGCACAAGGGCTTGATCATGCACCGTCAGATAGTCCTGCTTCTGACGAAAGCGCTGAAACACATAGAAGTGATGAATCATCTCCTGAAGACTCTGCCACGGTTCAACAAGGTCCTTCTGCTGCTGATGAGGTAGTTCGTCAAGATGTTATGCTTTATCACTTGACTGATCCTCCTATCAGAGCCTTTTTGAATTGGAACTCCTTTGACGAAATGATGGTTGAAATTGCTCATCATTTTGCAGTTCATCGGTCAGTTCTTCTTGATGCTTACGAAGTTGTTGCCCAACTCCCTGACATTGGTCCTGATGTCGTGCCCATTGTAGTGCACATGGTCGATGACATTCCACCTGCCTTCAATGCTCGGCTTGTCTTGATTGATCTTGAATATCATGGCCATCAAGTTGAAGAGCATTTCCAACTGGGTCCCATCTTGGCGCGACATGTCATTTTGGTTCCCACTGTTGTTGATAGGCAAGGGTTTCTCCATGCAGCCGACGTCGACCGTTATTGTGCAAGTGAAGCAGGCAGGTGTCTAGTATACCATAATGGCCAGCGCTGGGCTGACTATGACGGGTCTGCTCGGACAATCAATCATGGTGATCATGGTCGTGTAGCTATCCCCCTGTCCGAGGGGTATGCATGCCCAACAGTTTCCATGGTCCAACTGAGGCAGGCAGGTTTATCGGAGCATGAGATCGTTAATTATTTGATAAATGACGACCCAGTCTCAGGGTATTCACCAAGCATGTTGAGCGACACCGAAGTGCGTGAGCTGGCCACTTCTGACCTCGTAGAGGACGACTTGTTTTCTGCGCTCGGGGTCGGCATTGATGAACGCAGACATTGTAGATCTGGGGTTCTCGAGGATATCACCAACACATGTCATGGTCGGTTTGCGTCAAGTGCTCATTCAGATTTTGTGCCCTCATGCCCACAGAATTTTGCATGCAATGATGTTGCCGGTGAGGTAGATGCCCATGTAGTTGGCAAAGTCGAGGTCAGTCCCGTTGTCCTGCTGTGCCACAGTGTCGATCAGGGAGTCTCTGACTTACAGCATCAACCTACACATGACATTGATGATGATGTCTTTCATGCTATGCAAACATGCACTTCTGTATCTAGAAAACCTGACCCGAAGCCAGGTTGGGTTGTCCTAGACCCTTCAAGGAATTGCAAGCAGCTCTTGACAGAGATTACTGCTCCGGCTCCAGCTATTGCAAAGTCAGAAGTGCCAAGTCGAGCTTGTCAGGTCCATGAACCTGGCTTATCGTCAGACTCAATCATTGATTTCATCCCTGGTGCCCCGGCGTTTGGTTTTCATGCAGGGAGTTCTTTTTCATTTGTTTCTGTCGACAATGACCCGCATGAGAAGCCTGACATGCCAAAGCCTCGACAGAGCGACGCTGAAGATAGCCTAACCGATGAATTTCTTCAAGCTGTCCGTGCAGCAAATGAAGCTATTGACAACGCACCACAATTCCCTAACAATGAACCAGAACTTGCTTCACAACCTGCTTTTATTCAAGAGTTATGGGAGATTTGGACTGCGCATGCGACACTCGGTCCAGGCTTCGTAGAGCCCTTAGCTCGTATTGAAACCTGGTACACTGACCACCGAAGGCAACTTCGTTGTCTGCTTCCGAGAGTAGTTGTATTACCTCGTGAATTTTCGACATGGGAGGCACTCATCCTTAATGCCTGGACTGATGTAGCTCTTCAAGGAGTCGAGACTTCCCTTCACTTGGTCTATCCTACTCCCGAAGATTGCGCTCCTGGAATTTGTGCCCAAATTGTTGTTGTGCAGCAACCCCTCGAGCATATGAAGTCCTTGGTCATTTCTGTGTATGATTCAGCCAGGGAGTCCCAGAGACCTTCCTCTTTCTGCCAGGTGCTCCCAGCCCGATTGGGCATTGATGAAGTCCTAGCAGCGACTGGTCTGTCCGAAGTATGTGACACACGCCTTCCGCAGAACGAGTGCTCACTTTGGTACGGAACGACGCCCATTCGTTCTGGCCAGAGGGTCTTTGTGCGCAGCGGCTATGCATTACGTCTTAGTGTTCGCCGCGGCCTTGCCATAGAACTGCCCGACTTGCTCCAAATGTCTGATCATGCCTTGAGAGTTCAGCTTCAATCCGCGATGTGGGGAGTTTTGTATCGACGGCCTCCCTGGCCAGCGTTCTCAGGGGACGTTTACGCAATGCCGAATAGCAGTCATTGGCCCAGAGCAGAGCCCATTGAGGTTGCTGACACCCATGATGAGGCAACAGCCAGCAATGAGCGAAGGCTGGATGTACCTGACTGGATTCGAAGTCTTAGGGATATCCATTTTGCCAGGGCTCATGTGGACGATCCTGAGGAAGGTGCGATTCTTTCGGTGAGTGTATGGTTTGTGCACGGGCATACTGAAGAGTCATGTCTTCATCCAAAGGTGGTTCGTCTTGACGCGGATCAGTTTTCCTGGCGCTCTACCATGGTCGTGGCATGGTTAGATAGCATTCGCAGAGCACAACCTATCGACTTTCATGTAGTCACACCGTTGCCGCCTGATGTGCATGGAGCCTCTTCTGATGTCCATGTTATTCTTTCGCAGCAACTTTTTGCTGATCAGAGAGCTATTCTCGTTACAGCAGGGATCCCAGACGCTGAATTTTCTGGTAAGCAGCGGGCTGCCATTGTCACTGGTCAAGTTGCTGCAATGGATATTCGCTCTGTCATGCCCTCTGCGTTGCGAACATTTGGCATTCTTCAGGTCTCTCAAGGAGACTACGTGTTCCCGGAAGAGCAGTCCTTTCGAGTTGCCAATGGAGATTCCTTTGTCCTCTCTATCGCTCCAGTTGGAAGCGGTCGTGCTGGACAAGCCACCTCTGCTCAACATGATGAGGAGGCTGAGGATGAGACCTTGATGTTGCAACTGGCCACCTTTCCGCGCCCTGTAGAACCAAAGGCAGATCCCACACCAGCCTTCCACGCCAGCCCACCCAGTCTTGTGGCGGGCGATTTGAGTGCTAATTAAAGTGGTTTTGTCCCTGGATGCTTGCATTGCGGTCCCGGCAACTTATCGGCCAGATGCCTTCCACGGAGCTGAGGTGGCTTACTGCTCACGAGATGATTGGCCGAATCAGATTGCGGGTACCCAGATCCAACTAACTCCACTGCCTGAGGGGCTTGATCTCACTGCCCACACCTTGTTTGCGATGTCATGCCCAGAACATTCCTGCGAGCCTGAACTTGCCCACAAGGTGGCGCTATATGTTGACGGGTCTGTTTGTGCAGGACATGCTGCTTGGAGTGTTGTAGCAGTTAAATATGATGCAGTTGGAGCACCCGCATTGCAGGGATGTCTGTCAGGCACGGTTCCGACATCCACAGAATGTCCTCAATGGATTGGAGCCCAGAGTGAAGACAACATCAGTGCGGAACTCACTGCAGTCGTTGCTGCCATGGTTGCGGCATTATGCATGGACAGCGGCGAGTCGATTGTGGTTCGGCCTGATCTTAAATTAAGCGTCAAGTTAGCCACCTTGGAGTGGCAATGTTCTGCACACCCTGAACTCGGGCGCCTTTGTCAAGTGCTTGGCGCATGGTTCCGCAAAATTCATGGCACTTTTTGTGAAGTGCGCGGCCACACCAAACACCCATGGAATGATCTAGCAGACTCACTGGCGCGATGGTCTGCGAGTAGCCAACTACAGTGTGGTGACATTGACTGGTTACCTTTTCATGAGTTGATTTGTTCGCATGATGTCAACTGGGCCTGGCTTTTCAATGCTGGTCCCTCACTTCACCAATGCCTTCCCCCAGGGTCGGCAGGAGGCTCATGGCAGATCACTCCTTCCTATCGTCGGACTTACATGCCTCAGTTTTTGCCACCTGACGAGACTTGGATTCAGTTTGATTTTTGTATCGCATCCGCCAATGTCCTTGCGCTCAGTGACGAGCTGCCTGATATGCCTGCTTCTACCGCAGCTGACCGAGCAGTCCGTCTTGACAGACAGTGGCATGCACAGAAACTGGTAGCAATTGGTTTGCAAGAATCTCGGCGGCCTGCCGGGAAAATCATGACTGAGCACTACCAGGGATTTGCATCTGGGTACCAGCAATGTGGCAAGGCGGTGCACTTTGGGTGTGAACTGTGGCTCCACAAAACGATTCCCCTGGATGCAGATAGGCAGCTTACGTTGTCCGCATTTAGTAGTGCAAGTGCTGTGGCTGATCCACGCCGACAGGTTGTGAACTTGCACCATCCACTCATTGACATTTCGTTTGTTGTGTTGCATGTTCCATGTAAGTCGTCCTCCTGCTCATTGGATCAGTTGGAAGCATGGTGGAAAGAGACCATTTCTCTGTTGCAACATGCCAGTTTGGCGCCTCATGTTTGGTGCATGGTTGACGCCAATGCACCTCTTGCTTCTCACAATACTCCATGGTTTGACATGTATGGGGCTGAACCGTCCAATCCACAGGGACTATTGTTTGAGGAAGCTTTATCATCTCTTCAGTGGCATGCGCCAGCGACCATGCAATGGGCTCAGAAGGGTCCACATTGCACATGGACACACCCGAGAGGAAAGCAATTTCGTAGAGATTTTGTGTTGTGCTCAGCTGCTGCATTCTCCTGGTGCACCAAAACATGGGTCGATCAGAGGTTTGATGGAGGATTCGCACACGATGACCATTTTCCGGTTGTGATGGCATGCCAAGGGTGGTTGAAGTCCTCCCTGGGGGCTCGGAAAACAGTTTGGGATCCTCGTGCATTTGTTGACCCGGTTAAGAAGAAGCAATTTCAAGATGCCTTACAAACAATGCCCATTCCTGACTGGAGCACACATGTTGACAACCATGCTGCCTTGCTTGAAGCCAATGTCTTGCAACTTGCTAAGCAGCATTTTCAGAAAACATCTCGTGATCGCATGAGGCCACGTCTCTCTGAAAGTACACGAAATTTCATTTCATTCAAGCGCTCCTGCCTTGACTATGGCAGATCTCAACAGCTGATGAATGACAGGACTTTTAGAGCGCAATTGAGAGGCCTTGAGAAGGAGACGCGTCAAAGAGTTCGGCAGGATCAACGTCAATTTTATGATGGATTGGTGCATGACTTGAGCAAAGCAGGGGAATTGCACGATGCCAGACACGTGTACAAGCTTCTCTCGAGGCTTGGGGGACGATCCCCAAAACGACCAACAGCGAATGCCTTGCCCTTGCTTAAACAGAATGGTGCTCCTGTCACGTCCTTTCCTGCCCAACAAAGATTATGGATGAAACAGTTCGCTGAAGTTGAGGCGGCCAACATCATGTCCCGCGATGAGTTTTCTAGGTTGCTGCCAGCTTGTCTCGGTATTGCTCCCTGTGATCTTGCTTTTGAAGTTTTCCCGGATGTCCATGAAGTGATGCAGCAAATTCATCGTGCCAAGCGAGGGAAGGCCCCTGGACCTGATGGCATCCCGCCTGACGTGCTAAAGGCTGGTGCTCAGGAAATGGCCAAGCACCTGGTAGTCCTAACAACCAAAGTGGCTGCCCATGGCCGCGAGCCGGCTAGCTGGCGAACTGGACGCCTTGTGCCCCTGCATAAGGGAAAACTGGAAAGGTCAGATCCGTCTGGTTATCGGTCGATCTTTCTCAACAATTTTACTGCCAAAATTTACCACTCCACCATTCGGAAGCATTTAGTGCAGGCATGGTATTCTGTGATGACTAATTTGCAATTGGGTGGCAGAAAAGGACTTGGATGTGATTCCGCACACCATTTTGTTCAGGCTCACGTTGCCCATTGTGCAGTCAACAAACATCCTGGTGCAGTTTTGTTTGTCGATCTAAAGGCAGCGTTTTATACAGTATTGCGGCAGGGGTTGTTTCCTCAAGACATCGATGCTACGGCTTTCATGATTGCCATGCACCGAATGGGGGTTCATCCGCAGCAGGTTGCCACGTTGCTTGAACATGCTCAGTCCGAAAGTGCCATTCGTAACATCTCCCCACATGCAATGCTCCTTGTTAAGGATGTCCTTCGGGCAACATGTTTTGAGATGGATGGCTTGTCAGAGGTCGCCGCCACGACAAGAGGTACTCGCCCGGGTGATCCTATTGGGGATGTGGCCTTCAATATTGTCATGGCGGCGCTCCTGGCTGACGTGACCAAAATGCTATCAGCCACGCATGCAGTTTGGGAAGGGGCTCCCACATTAGTCTCTGACTTTTGTGCCACTGATGATCCGCATGCTTTTGCCTGGGCAGAGGTTGCTTATGTTGATGACCTTGCGGTGTTGATGCGGTCCCCAGACAATGAGTCGCTGGTGCAGTTTGCTCAACAAGCTACCACTGCCGTTTGGCAGGCTGCACATCGACGTGGCCTTGAACTTACCATTGGTGATGGGAAAACAGAGTTACTGTGGGCTCTTCGAGGTGAAGGGAAAAAGCGTATTCTCCAGGAGACTGCCGTTAGTGGCAATTCCATTGCAGTGCCTCTTCCCGAACCACATTTGTCCCTTCAGTTACCAGTTGTCTTGTCCTATAAGCATCTGGGCACCTGGGTTCAAAATGACGCCAAGCCACTCAGAGCTATTCGTTCCAGAGTTTCGGCGGCGAAGCAGGCATGGGCTCCCCTTGTGCGACCCTTTCTTTCCAAGAAAGGAATTTTGATGCGTACCAAGCTGCAGGTGTTTGAGTCTCTGGTTTTGTCCCGGTTTCTCTTCAATGCCCATACATGGAGTCTGGTACTCCCCTCGCAATTGGCGGAATGGGCGGCTGGATTGCGCCCCATGTTGTACTCATTTGCCAAGCCATTGCTGCGGGGTCAGGCACCCTTCTCATTTGATGTTGATACTCTCTGTGGAGTGTGTGAATTGTTGGCACCGCTGGATTTGCTACATGTTGCTCGGCTCCGATACTTTAAGCGCATGCTTGACCATTGTCCCACCACATTATGGCATATGCTGAAGGCCACTGCCGCTGCAGAAGGCTCATGGTTGGACCATTTGCGTGGGTCCTTTCAATGGTTGTGTCGGTTTAGTCATGCAAAGTTTGGACTTTCTGCCGAAGCTGGTCTTGACACTTGGTGTAGTTTTGTTTCTATCGACGCTAGATGGAAAGGACGCATCAAAAGAGCCATGCATTCGTGCAGACGCCATCGGCATGAGCAAGCAAAAGCCACTGTTTGGAATGCCTGGTTGCAAGGGTCCTTAGCTAGGCATGGTGTTGAAGTTGCTGCCAGTAGCTGTGGCGTTCGATCTGCGCAATGGCAATGTTTGCAATGTGAGCAGCTGTTTTCCTCCCGCAGAGCCCTAGCGATGCACTCAGCCAAGCGGCACGGCTACAAAACTTTGGTGAAACACTTTGCAGTTGATGGAACTTGTCCCAATTGTGCCAGAGTGTTCCACAGCAGAGTGCGGCTGTGCTGCCATCTGCGTACTGCTACTGTTTGCCTTGAGCGAATTAGAGCCTCCTTTCCGCCGCTCTCAGTTGACACTATGAAGCTTTTAGATGCCACAGACCGAGAGCATGCCCATTGTATGCATCAACAAGGCTGGCTTGCCTCCAAGGCCAAGCTGCCTGCGTTACGCGGGCAGGGACCATGATTGCCGCCCGCTGGCTCGCCGGAGGCGGCCCTGATGCTGAACAAGTGGAGCAACAGAGTTGATGTGGAAGCCAACCCCGCTTATGATGCACTGGAAGGGATATGCCTCCAGCAAGGTGACCAGTCCCCGAGGCGAGAGCATGAGTCAGATGTTGCACCAGATGATGAGCAGATGGCTTTTGTTATGCATTCTGCGGGAGGAAATGAACATGGACATGGAGGGAGGTTTTCACTTCATGGATTAGCACGCCTTTATGCTACATTACACATTCGGACGTTGTGCTTCATTCACATGTTCTCAGGGTTCCGCAGGCAGGGAGATTTACAACATTGTGTTGAGCGTCACTGGGTGCAGGGCATTCACCATGTTTTCTGCATTTCAGTTGACTTTTGTCTTCAAGGCAGTGACGGAGATCTCTCGTCATCCCAGAACCTCGCTTTCTGGAAGCGTCAGGTGTCCAGTGGAGCAGTATTTGGCATGGGCGGCGGGCCCCCCTGCGAGACCTTTTCTGCTGCAAGGTTCCTCGAGGGGGGCCCGCCGCCGCTGCGTTCCTACGATGAGCCATGGGGTCTCTCGTCGAACTCTCAGCGGCAATGGGATCAAGTTGCCCTTGGCTCTTCTCTCCTGCGCTTCATGCTTGAGATGCTCTTTCATTGCGCATTGGCCGGTGCTTGTGGTTTCCTCGAACATCCTGCATTCCCAGTGTGGGTAAGGTCCCATCGACCTGCCAGCCCCTGGGCTTTACACGCAGTTCGATGGCTACGACGACTGCATTGTGTTTCAGCGGTGACATTTGATCAATGCCTTTTTCAATGTGAGGGGAAAAAACCCACGTCCTTACTTCTGGTAAGACTTTCCAGTCTGCGGCATCACATTTTGCTTCAAGGGCTGGGAGGACGATGTCACCATGCGCCGGGAGCGCATGTGTCACTACAAGGTCGTAATCTGGACGGATCATTCAAAACCTCCGTTGCTAAGGTATACCCTGAACCATTGAATGAAGCCATTGCCGATGCCATAATTCATTTTGCAACCGCGACTTTTGGCCATTCGTTTAAGACTGCTCCAGTCGACGAGGCCGTCGCTGCGATGTCTCGATTGAATTTTGTGCCGCGTGATGTCATTCAACCCGACTTTCACGGCGGCTAGTACAGTTTCGAGAATCCTAGCATGCCCCAAGCGAGACCTATCTTGCAGCATCTGGAAAGGAAAAGGAATTTGTGCATCGTCAACTTTCATGTTTCTTGTGTTTACAGGGTTCCTAAATGGCAGAACATTGCTAAGGTCCCGGCACCGGCGCGGATTTTCGCGGCAACCACTTGTGTCCACACAATCTATTTTTTTCAGTAGTTTTACAAGAGCAACACCTTCAAAGTATATAGCAATCATGGATTATCATAGATCAAAGCAACATCTTCAACGTATAAACAAGTAAGGGGAGCAACATCTTCAACGTAGCAGCAAGTAGAGAAAACACCGTATTCAATGTAGCATAAAAAAAGACAAGCGAACATCTTCAACATAGCAACAAGTAGAGAAAACACCTGTCTGCAACATAGTAGCAAGTATAGAAAGCAACATCTTAATGGAACCAACAAGCAGAGAGAGCAACATTTTCAACCTAGCACCTAGCAACAACTTAAAGTAAGCAGTGCCCATCGAATCTTATTAGGCACGCCACAACCCCCCACCAACCTTTTTACAACGGAAGACGAGGTTCTTGGAAGCTCCGGGAAACCTCCACCCTTGCGCCCACGTATATTTCACAGATGTATATTCTGTGTGTAATGTAAGGTATTGCAATGTACAATGTAACCTTACTAGGCAATAAGTATAGTGTGGTATGGCATGGTATAGTGTAGTATAGTATGGTACGGTATAGTATAGTGTAGTGCAGTACAGTATATTGTAGTGTGGCACAGCGTAGCATAGCATAGCATAGCATAGCATTGTATTGTATTGCAGGAATGCGGGTTGGGGCGAATGCATTTTTGCGAGAATACTGGGCCCCTGGCATGCACATCCCCCCATCCTGCAAATGAAAGAGCAGGTGCTAGGCCCATTGGGTGCAGTCGCTTTTTCAGGGCTCAGATGCAACAGTTCACTCATACATGCACACATTCGCAAACATAGTGCACCACACCAAAGACACAAGGCTTGGTTTGATCCTGAACTTGGTGCTGGAAAGTTTCGTTCGGCCCTGAGCGAGTTGAGGGCGTTCTTTTGTGGATTCACCAAGTGCAATAGAACACAGTTTGTGTATTCTTTTCAGAAGTAGGTTTCATGCATTGCACCACATTTCTTTACTGAACCCATTATAAGCATTAATGATCAACTCATGCCACACAATACCATAAACCTGGACCGTCATCTCATTTTGCTGCCGTGCCAAGGTCCGGATCATGTGGCCAACTATGTGGAACTCAGTCTATCATCCTTGACCTTCCAACCCTCTGAGAAACCACCCGTGTGGGTGCTCAGTTCATCTCAGCTCATCTCAGTTCATCTCACCAAACCACGAGCTGATAATAGCTGAAACATCATAAACAGATAAATGAATATAAATGAGGCATGCCGGACATCTGGCACCTAAGGCACAAATGTTGTGCAACCATGTTGTTTGGAGTGTTTGTTCGTTGGCCTTGTGATCGAAGGGACCAAGAGATGTGGATTTTGTGTGCAGTTTTTTTCTCGGGTGAAATGCATGGTCTTGGAGGTCATTGTTTTTCAATATTGAACATGATCATTTTGATTTTATTTTTCTATCATGTTGTCATTTTCGTCAGCATCGGAAATTATAGTGGAGAGTTGTCTCAGGCAGTGGACAAGGCAGGGCGACTATCCACTGCAAAGAGTCATGATTGTTTCATCATGTACAGCTCAATGTGAATTGATAATTAAAAGGTTAATTGAGATGATGCATTTTAATTATGTTATGATTGATCAATGTTGATTAAAATGCTTTGAGCTTCAGAATTATTCTGTCCAACGCCAAATGTACACTGTTCCTTGGCAAGGAGACTGCCAGAAGGGAACGGCAAAGCACAGTGAAGACTAGCATATTTATTTATTTGTGTATTTATTTATTTATTCATTCATTCATTTATTTATTTATATATATATATATTGACTGATGATACTCTGATATAAATATGTAGCAAGACTTACCTGCTCTGCGGGTGGTGCAGGCATTGGACCTGACGTACTATGTCCGCGCAAGTGTTTGCGGCATATCTGTGTCCAGCAGTGCCGGGAATACCCAGCGGATCCCGGACCCAAGCTGTGCAGGGTTCAGCTGGGTTGAATCTCAGTGATGGCCTAGAAGAATCATTGCGAGAAAGAGCGTCCAGACCATGGCCATTGTAGAAAAATGAATGAAACCTTGGCCACAGGACTTCACACGAAATGTAATGATTATTGAATTGGCCACCATATGAAACCTCATACGAAACCTTGGTGCTGTCTCGCCTTACCACTGAACTTCTGGCCTTGGTCATGCGAGCAACATTCGTGATGTCATTTGTGACCTGATACAATTTTTACCATGAGAAACTTCAGGTATTTGACTTCCAGGACTATATGTTTCCAGTTGTGGGAAACTTTGAGCTACCAACCAAATGGTTCTTACAATTCTGCACTTTTAGACTTAGTTGTCAATGTCCACCAATGGGAACCAACTCGGACAGAACCACTGTGACCATACAGATTTTCAGCGCTTGGGTGTTGCATCCTTTGAGCCTAGGCGTTGCACCGGGCAAAGCCAGCTTGGTCACAAGTGTACGCGTCCCGGTGGCTGTCCGTTTGTGGCACCCAAAAAAAGTACATTATCCCTCTAGCACCATCTAGCATTCATCTAGCAATATTTAGCATTATTTAGCATTATCTTGCAACATCTAGCATCATCTAGCAGCATCTAGCATCATCTAGCAGCATCTAGCACAGTCTAGCAACATCTAGCATTCTCTAGCAATATTTAGCATTATTTAGCATTATTTAGCATTATCTTGCATCATCTAGCATCATCTAGCATCATCTAGCAGCATCTAGCACAGTCTAGCACCATCTAGCATTCATCTAGCAATATTTAGCAATATTTAGCATTATCTTGCAACATCTAGCATCATCTAGCAGCAT
>Ga0126342_10007571_pt1 | contig 19424 bp, 19 predicted proteins | sample Cyp1metagenome_FD_92528 | JGI IMG/M metagenome (GOLD analysis project Ga0126342, IMG submission 92528) | Coral microbial communities from Lord Howe Island, Old Settlement Bay, Australia - Cyphastrea 1 metagenome | ecosystem: Host-associated > Invertebrates > Cnidaria > Coral ... | reverse complement strand
TATATATATCAATGTCACATAATGTCAATGTCACATTGTCTATCTAACTATATTGATTTATTCTATCTAGATTCCAACGCGGTCAATTTAAGGGATGGATTCCATCGGTTTAAAAAAAAAAAACTAACCGATCTGACAGTCCTCGGAGTCTTGGCGCAAAAGGCGCATGGTTCCCTTCTCACCAAAGTTCTCGCCCCAGGAGTTCATGATGGTCCAGTACTTTTGCTTCAGCTCCTTGTCCTCCAAAAGGATGGCTGAGAAAATCACCGAGAAATCACTGGTGAAAACTCTGGAGATGACACAAAAAAAAAACACCGGCTGGGCAGTCGAGATCACATCTGTCACAATCCGAGAAAAAGTGCACAATTGTCAGGACACTCTCTTCTATTCTGAAAAAAAAAAACACGCCGTTGCAAATGTTGACTGGATCTTCATCTCACATCATCTGAATCTGAAGTCAAAAGGATGGCAGCAACATCGGCCACCCACCTTGCCATACGCAATGAGTGTCACGGCATGATCAATCACCACATCTTTGGCGCAATCGCCATAGATGCCATTCAAGTACATTTCCCACCCTTCGGCACCTGGGGAGGAAACATGAGATACAGATAGATACAGCCATATACAGCATATACAGCATTGCTGGCACAGGGCATCGTCCTAGTTTGCGTGCACGAATCTTATCATCATTTATCATCCATAGTGCCAATTCCCACGTGAATGAGCATGTAGAAACTAAATGGGTATGGATCAATACCTATAGATACATTTTTAGTGGGATGAACATCCATTTACCAGCTATTTTGGGGTTCACTAGGTACCAGGGTTTTGACCCATCCCCAAATATGATGATCAACTGAAACCATGAGAAAGGCGTGTCCACTACTTGAAAAAAACTGAGAAGCGCACCCACAGACACTGCGACTGGACCTTTCGTCACAAGGGCTTCCATCCTTGGTGTTGAAAAACTGAAAACACCAATTGCACCTGGGTTGCACCTGGGAAGTGGCGTGGCGAAGTGGATTGCTCAACTCCAAGGATTCCAAGGATCAAGGGATGGTACCTGTTCTCTGGAAGTTTTTCCCAGCCTGATCACGATGACACAGCGAAAAACACCACAAATCCACATCGCCATTTTCTGTGCATAGTGGCATAGTGATGCTTGCAAGGTCGTTCCTCAGTGTCGGAGTCTAAGTGTCCAGCCATGCATTTTCAGAGAATGAAATCCTCTGTCATGATTGCTGGCTTTGCGGACCTCAACTGCGGTCAGATTCGAGAAAGCCTTACGGAAAATGTTTGGCTGTTTGGTATCTACATGTATCTACAAATCTTTGAAACCAACAAGCAAACCTCCCAGTGCTTGGGGCTCCAAACCCCCGAGATGCTCAAATCATCGGAATCGCCAAATTCCAGCAGGGATTTTGAGCCTTGGCTCAATTGGGCGCTCAGGGAGCAAGGAAAAACATGCCAAAACCAAAATCCTGCAGCTTTGAAATGATCTCAGGGTATCCTTAGGTGATTCCTGAACCCTTCGAATTGTTCTGGCTGAACTTTCTGTCGCATCCTTCAGGATTCGAACGACAGCAGTTAGTGGCTGATTTTTGGGGGTACTGGCAAGGCACCCTTCACATCCTTTCTTGAGCATTCCTCATCATATCCTGCAGTTGAGACCCCATGCCGATATGCCGGACTTTCCTGAGGATTGGCTCCTAGGACTCCTAGGCCCTGGAGTATTTGCATCGCCTTCTCTAAGTCTACGCCGTCTACGCTTCCAAAAAGACCCAAAAGTGCCACAACGGCCCCCCCATCCCGACTTCTCCTTGGTAGGGATGAGACTTGTCCTCAGGCACCGAAGGTGTGGCTTGTCCCATGGGTCCAGTTGGAGCCACCCTGGCAATTCATAGTATTCGTAAGTATTCGTAAATATATATATATATATATATATATTTGTATAACATACACACAATTGTTTTCATAGCAAAATATACTTTGCTTATACTGAGAAACAAACATGACATCTTGGTGAATTTGGGGTCCCCAATGAGAGGACCCATCTTGTCCCCTCAGCCAAGGATCTGAGGCTAGTCCAAATTGCATGGTGTATGCCATGGCCAGCTCTACGGTTGCACCAGAGCAACCACCCCCTCCTCCACAATGCCTGAGTGCGCATGGTGAGGCAAGGGCCCAGCTCCTCCAGGCTCCAACGCCACAATTTTCTCCCTTTAAAACGCAGCCGTGTCACTTGGGATTCGGCACACCTGGGAAGAAACAGCAGCCCACAGCCCTGGACAAAACGCCCACAGCTGACTCCAATTCAGCCCAGGTTCAATCCACGAGCTCTTGAGGAGACAAACGCTCCTGGCGCACGTCGCACATGATGCCATGATGTTGCAAAACTGCGGCAGTTTCCATCTGGATCTCTTGATCAATCAACATAAATTGTCGTTCATCAAGTTTTCATTCTCCATTCATCACAATCTACCCTTTACAAATCGGATTTTGATCAATAGTTTTGAAACTGCTACTAAATCTCTTATGAAATGGGGACACCTCTCAACAAGCCCCGGAACAAGCCCCGCTGTCCGTGGCGTTCTGGTGGATCTCCCGGTGCGAATTCAAAACCGTGGCCGAGGTGACCTCAGCAAAGTCAGCACGGCGGAGCATTCCATCAGATTCTAAGGTTGTTTTTTGTATTCCATATGAATCATATTACATCTACTCCAGAATGACTATATTTGTATGATACATGTGTATATATATATATACACACACATGTGTGTATGTAGTATATATATATATATATATTTGATTTCCATATGGATTTGCATACATGTTTCAAGAAAGATATGAAACAATTAAACCAAATTTTGATATCTGAGTCTGTGGCAGCCCAACAAGAACCACAAGCACCCTGGTTGGCGATAGCCTCGTGCTCTGCCACAGTCACTCTGAATTTTCGGGCAAGTGGTGCAGATCAGCCGAGCCTTGACAGATTGAAGGTCCTTCCACCTCGAGAAATCTTCCGGCAGCTCCGTCTGGAGCAAACTCACCTTGCTCCTGGGATGAAATTGAGCAGTGAAAAGACTCTCGTGGGATGATTGGCTTCTGAAAACCGAACAGATTTTTCGTAACGCGAATATTTATCTGTAGCCCAACAACCCAATAATCGCCCAATGGCTAGTACCACAACCTAACATATATTGGATGAGTATTGGGTGAGTTGCCAAATAACAATCACTTTTGGAGATCATGTTCACATTGCTTGTCTCCGCGAAGCAAACTCGGAGCCTTCTGAGGTTCTTCTTCGCATTGGGACCTGAGTCGAAGGTCGTTTGCGCTTGACAGTGAGGGCGGTATATGTGAAAGTGCATGATTCTGCCGACGTTGCAAATGTTGCGCATGTTTGGTATGATCATCATCTCCGTCTGATTTTTAGGGATTCAAAGTTGACCCATACCCAAAGAATATGACCCAAATGACAGCCTCAAATCCACCAGAGTGGCCGCCAAGCAACTGGCCATACCTTTCCAGCCCTTCAGTGACTTCAACTCCTTGCCGATTTACGACACAACGAGTGGAAAGCCTCAAGGCATGCCAGCTTGTCTTGCCTCAATCTCAACGAATCTTCACATCTACATAGAATCTACATATGCTTTTCCCATTATAAACCATCCAACTATTGGGACCCCCATGGAAACCACTCCTCTTCAGTATAGTCTGCAAATGGTGAAGTTCCTGCGGTCCAAGCACGGCCTGAACAGCGGCCAGCACACGTTATCCGATCGTAGGAGCAACGATCTACGACGACAGCCGCGACAGCCGTGTCTGGGCCTGGCTGAGAATTCAGAAGCTCAGCCTTCTTGAGGCGCTCAGAGAAGATGTCCATTCTCTTCTGGTACTCTGTGCTGCCCTTCCTTTGGTCATGTGGGTCATTCAGTCATGAAAAACACCCGAACGTTCAACGGAATGTTCGGGGTTGAGCTTTGAGCCTTGAGCATTGGAGCACTCCTTGCTACCGCTACATCAACTGATAGCAAACTGATACAAAGTGTGACAACAATAAAGTGGCACCATTTGATTCAGAAATGTCCGCTTAGTTTGCACACTCTACATGAAGGCAAGATACAAGTAGAGTATAATTGTAAAGCAACAAGACTCGCTGTACATAGCCGTACTGCTAGAAAAATGCTGAACCAAGGGTCACGTAGCTCCTCCTGTACCTGCTAGGAAACATCTGATGCACGCTGCAGCATCCAGGTAAAGTTTCAAGAAAGTACAGCTGATTCCACAAACCGTGGCTTCATTACCAGTGGTATCATTGCTAAATGTTGATAGATATTAATCATACATAGTGATAAACTCAAGGTCAAAGCACAAGTTTTCTATAACTTCGGCCGAGATGCTTGGAAACGAAGACATCAAAGAGGTGAGTGTAATCAGATTCCACAGGATGGACAATGAGACCCGCAACGAATGGAAGCAGCAGAGCAAATGGGAGGAGCTGCATTTGGATAGTTTGGTTCACCTCAGCCAAGCTCATCAGCTCACTATCAGCTCAAGTTTCAAGTTGGACACCAAAAATAGTAATTACAGTACCCCAGCTATCTAAAGGCACCAGCTTGAAGGGCCTAGTCGGACTAGTTATGACTACTTGCAGTGCGAACTTCGCAAGGATCATTGGGGTGGAATGATGAGCAATGGTACATCGATGTACATCGTTTCACTGCTTGCATCCCAAGGGGCGACCGGATGAGTATAGATAGATGTAAACGTGTTGCGTAAATGGCTGCGAAAGGATAGATGTCACAGAATCAGCTTGCAGACTGGTTCAACATCCGGTGACCAGTCTAAAGCAGAAACTTTTGTGGGTCAGAATTGGGCTCCCAAAAAAACGGTTTATCCCAAAAAAGAAACCAAGACCAAAACCTGTAGATCCTGCATCCACAGGATGATATACCGCCGCGCCTGCTGCAGCCTTGGGACCACAAAATTCTACGAAACACTTGGAGATGGGGAATGTGTTGGTTCTGAAAATGGGTGAAACACAATTTTGGATTGTTGGGTCCACAATTTTGGCCCATCAAATCCAGCTGATCTCAAGTTGAGTCTCAATACGTTTTCTCAGGCACAAGAAGCTGAGATTTCAACCTGTGTGGGAGGCATCTGGAGCATGCACTATGGCATGCACGGCGAAAACTGGAGCCAAATGGCAGCAGCCAAGGGACCATTTACGAGTGAAGAAAGGATCAATTGCTGGTTGTTAAGTTTTGTATATAATGGTAGCATGGTCCCTGGGCAGGGAGCTCCTTGGCAGTGCCACGACAAAACTCCAGAAACATGCGCAATGTCCTGTCCCTCGGCACAATGTTGGCCATGCGCAGTTGCCGCCGGTTGTAGGAAGTTGCAGCCCTGTTTGTATACAAATAATGCATCTGTAATGGATCATGATAATCCCCAAGATATTGGGTAGTGTAACCCCCGAAAATAACCTGCTCACACCATAGAATAGTGGTTTGCAGCCCATCATTTTGTTCAGCTCCTTTTGAAGCCTGTCAGAACACGAACACCTGGAGCACCAGTAGTTGGAAAAACATCGGATGCTCCAGCTGCCTTAACGTGATCCTAACTGGTGTATCAGGATACCATAGGTTTCACAAATGTCATCAACACCATAGAAATTCTGTTTTCAAAAAACTTGGGCTCTATGGGATATACATAACCATCAAAACAACGTTAGCCACACAAATCACCAAGAAATTTCGGGACGAATAACTCTGTGGACCACTTGAACCACCGATCCGGGTGAGACACTGCTTCGAAGGTGCGCACAGCGTACGGAACGCGCGCCGGCGCAGCAAGACATCGAAGCTATGCGGGCCATGGCGCTATGCGGGCCATGTGGAGCGGCATGGAGCCTGCGGTGCACTAGAAGAAGATTCTAACTATATGTGTTCCATAGATATAGAATATATATATACATATAGATGTATAGATACATCAATCTATGCATTCCATGTGCATGCGTGTACATATATACATATACGTTATATATATGCATATATGTATGTGTATATATAGAGATACAGTATGGAATCTGGGAAGGACATCTGTATAATACATACGAATATGTATATGTATATATTTAAGACGCCTAGAGGCATGCATTCATTGGAAAATCGAAAATAATGAATATTTTAAAAAAGAACGGGAACAAATTGCCCCAGGGCGCTCTGTATGTGTTTATTTGTGTTTCTTGTTTGTTATTTCTTTGTTTTTTCCCTCGGGAGACTCCGGAATCCCAAATCTGCATTTTTCCGTTTCAAAAAAATAAAAATAAACCAAAAAAAGAAACAAACGGATGCAAATTGCTCCCAGCAATGCATCCGTCCATTTGTCGGCCCTGTCTCTGCCAAACTGCACTCATTGGAAAATTAAAACACAAATATACAAAGCACTCTGTCGCAATTTGCTTCTGTTTGTTTCTGTTTTGTTTCTTTTCTGTGTATCTTATGTTTTCTCTTTTTCTGGGGAAAACTGCAGATTTGGGATTCCGAAGTCTCCCGAGCAAAAAAAACAAAACAAAAAAGAAAAATGATCAAAAACGAAACAAATACAAAGCACTCTGGAGCAATTTGTTTCTTGTGTGTTCTTTTTTTGTTTTTCCCCCTTTTAAATTTGTTCTGGTTTCCGGTAAAATGAAGCATTCTGCATCTTAAATATATATATAAGTATGGAGTCCATTAACATTCTTTTTCCACAGCTGATCATGTCAGGGCAGAGCTCCAGGATGGTGCACCATCCTGCCTTTAGTCAGAGCCCATGATGGCACCATGTAGAGCAAAGCACAGGAAGAGCACCTCACAGCACTTGGGACTTCCATCATCCAATAGTTATGACAGTTATGGATATATTCTAGACCAATTTCTTAGTGTATGGTTTCTGAGGGTTATACTACCTGACTATAATAACCTCCAATTAACCATGCAGTACAGTTGCGTATAATCGCCAATCAGCAGGGGTATTCCGAATGGCTCGTTTGGTTGGCCATCAAGTCCTTAAAACGGCTTTGTCTGAAAATAGGGTACCGCTACAGTTGATGGTTGATTATCCTGTTCAACATTGTTCAACAGGAAAATGTTGTTCATGATGGTTGGTTGTATTTGTTCAATGTTCCGCATTAAAAGGATAACATGTATGGGTGCCCCCTGGTAATTTAAGATAGCTATGGAAAATCATCATGTTTAAAAAGCTATTATCATCATTTAAATAGCTATAAAGGCCCATTTTCCATAGCTATGTTCGTCAGAATCAGAGGGTATGCCCACGTTTAGAAGCACCCACATGCCACAGGTCCGGCAACGCGGATGATCAGCGATTCCCAGCAGTGGAACATGGGATATAATGGATACGTGATGGGCACAATGATCATCAACTATCCCAGGTTTATCCCGTTCATATATCATAGATCATAGATCATACATGGTATGATATATATATATATATATACATAATTATACATATATATATATACATAATTATACATATATATATATAATATATATATATATACATTATATGTATATATACATGATATAAGATATTCTCTATCCCATTGAAAAAAACCTTTCCCAGCGCCAGGTCAATTTCCCTCGTGGCCGTACTTAGTCTCCTGGGCGCCCTGGGCATCCGTACTCCACCAGCGGTGACCACCATGCGCTCCGAGATGTGTTCCGCCAGCACTCGGCCACCCATGACCTCTGGAAATGGGCCCTGGCTGGGCCACAACAAAATGGATGGTTTATAAATGTTAAAAAATGGGAAATCCATGGAAAATCCCATCTAATCATCTATAAATGGATGATTTGGAGGTAGCTCCACTTAGGAAACCTGCATCGATAATGTGGGGTAGCTCTTTTAAGACAAACCCATTGTATTTCCTTTGTTGGGACCAAGGAAAAACGGTGGATGTACCGGTGATGTACCTTGAATGCGCATGTCACTGCGATGTGGTAGATCTACACTTGGAAACTGAGAACGTCACTGCCAATGTTGTGCAGCAAGAATGGCCAATGATGCCACCCAGCGTCACGCCCAAAGGGTCCTGCGCCCCACATCGGCTGAAACTTAAGAGACATGAAGAATTGAAAGAACGCATACAGATACATACAGTAGATTTAAGAATACTTTGTCAGTCAGTGTCACTATAGATTTTCTGACATCATGTTGATTGATGTTGATTGATAGTTATGTGGCTGTGTGTTATCAAATCAATGTTATCATATGTCTCTGTCTGTGTCTCTCATCTTGCAGCGCAGCTGACGAGATCTCATCCAGTGCCACCTCTCTTTACGTGGTCTGTGGGTCAAAACCGAGATAGCCTGGTGAACCTCAAAGTAGCAAATCGATGTTGATCACCCACATCCCCTCCTTGGCAGCTGCTAAGGCAATGGTGGAGATTTGCGATCGATCGCCCCATTCAGCCAAGAAGGTAAGCGTCAAGGCCTGTTGGCGACGCAGATGGAACTCAACGATCCTGGCAATGCGCCTACTGGTGATCTGGTAGTCATTGCCTTGGTGGCTCTATGCCTTGGTGGCTCTATGCCTTGGTGGCTCTAGGCCCTTTAGGCATAGAACCACCAACGGCCCCTGTGCCCAGTCCTGCGCAGCCACTGACCAGAATTTCTTCTGCTTGGAGCTCTCCTCCTGCCACTGGATGCAAACGCAAACAATACCTGAGACATGGAAGCCTGGGTCAAACCTAGGATCATGTCATTCACGAAATCATCCGCGCCAAACCAAAAGAATGATGACAGCCCTTTCCCCTAATTCATGAAGAGCTAAGGAAGAGAACGGCCCCCCCATAGTTCGCAACAGCATCACAACCTTCCACGCAAGCGGCTTCCGCAACGAATCCTTGAGGCTCTGTTCTACCTCTTCCAGCTCCTCGCTAGGCCTCAGCAATTTCACCAATCAGCTGTGAAGAGAATATCTGATTCAATCATTTACAAAGCAATATGTATACATATCGTTCTATGTAGATAGCATGCAAATGATATAAATGTTGCTCTCTTTTCTCTGTCAAGCTCACGGAATCTCTTACCTCTTTCTGCTGTGCAAGCCGCAAGCCGTTGCTTTACAGCCAGCAGCAAGCCCGCAGGCACAGCTGTGTCCATGCCATGACGCACAGGTGAGACAAATCTGCTGGGAAGACAAAGGGCCAAGCTTCACCCTTCGCAAATCCCACAGTCACAAGCAAACATTAGTGTCATTAGAGTTGTCAAGGTGAGAACCCTGAAACCAGTTCTGAAAAACGTGGGCAGTCGGCCAAAAACTGGCAAAACGGTTTTGAGATGTTTTGAGCAGTAGATGCTCCTCCAGAGATGGCTATGCTAGCTGTGCCACTTGGTCACTCAGCTCAACCCATCATTGTCCAGAGGTTCAAGTCGATGTTGGGCCTGGCCCGTGGTTTCTTGGGATGGGCACCATCAGTGCTGACATTCCTGGGGCTGACATATTTTTTCGCGCACATCAATTTATCAAAATGGATTGTGATGCCTTCATCATCATCATCATCATCATCATCATCATCATCATCATCGTCATCGTCATCGTCATCGTCATCGTCATCGTCATCATCCCAATGGAATCCCATCAAAATCCTAAATGTTCAAATCCCATTACAATCCTATGAAAATACCATGGAAAATCCCCATGGCCGCACCGAGCGAGTGCGCCGCGAGCCGCTGCCACCGCCAGGGGGTGGGGGACCTGACGAACCAAGGATCTGTGATGGGCTGTGTACGATATCCTAATGAGAGATCATGAAGATTTGTGGGAATGTAATGTAACAAAGAGCAAATCGACATGGGAGAGCATTGATCACATTCAATTGGCGAGTCATCAGTAATTGGGAGGAAGATCCCGTTGGTAAATGGTAAAACATCATATGTCTGGATGATGTACCGAGTGAGAACGCCAGCTAGTCCAGCTGGTGAAAATCAAAACCGGACATTGGACAAAAAATCCACCGGATGGGATTGAGAAAACAACTAAACAATCTAAACAGCATTAAACAGCTATAATTTCATCTACCAATTCTACCATGAAGTCTAGAAATGGTATTTCTGCAGTGGCACCACATCCCATCTGAAGTTCAGCCTGTGCGGGTCACATGGGCATGGCTCCGGCTGAAGCCAGGCTCATCCACCTGACGAGGCCTCGGCAAGCCCACAGGACTTGGTCACTAAAATGTCAAGGCTTCAATGATGTTTAATCCATAACCATGAAATACCATTTTTTATACTATGAATTCATGTATCATTTTTGATTATGTAAAACAGTTATATACAGTTATATAAATATCGCTATGTATAATTGTATATAATTCTATAATATATAGTTTATCCAATTACATCCCCATGAACTTCTTGGTAAACCTGGGATCCCTTGCGGCGGTGGGACCGGTGCAAGGCGCCGTGGTGTCTCTCCCGGCACACGGGCTGGTCCTCGGCCGGGAGCCCTTCCCTGCACAGCAAAATGGCTGGTAAACAGCCGCTAAATGGGAATTCCTCCCAAAAAATGGCGAAAAATAGGTTTGAGCCACCATTTTCTGGCAATGATGGGAAATGATGACGATTTCTGGTGGCAATGAAAAATCATGTGATTCTTTTGCCACTTGCAATGTCCTTCAGAGGCCACTCTGGCGCTGACAATGCCTGAAACCAGCCGCTGTCATCCAAGGCATCCGTTGAAAAGTGAAGTCAATCGAAACTTCAAACCGCTGTTTCAATAGTCTATTTCCATTGTCATTGGCAACAGGATGTTTGATATGGCGTATTCCACACCTCATCGAAATGCCAGGGATATGCCTTATCACACCACTGGACATTTTGACATTTCGGCCTCCACTCGGGGCACTTCGAGCCACCAGCACCTGCCAGCAGTGTCTTATTTCTAGCTACTCCCCACATGCTGAGCCCCTGAGCCCCTGCCTGGCCACCCAGGACCACATCTCGTTCAGCTTCCAAGACGCGTGCCTCACAGCTGCAGCCGCTTACAACCAATGTGGCTATTTCACGCCAGCTGTATGACACAGTCAGCACAGTTTCAGCACAGTTTCAGCACAGTTCAGCAGCTCTATGTCGCCATCATGTTTTTGCTGGCCTGCATCTGCGACAGCTTTCGCGCAAAGTCGACCGAAGCTTCCCGTAGTTTCTCCTCAGGAAATCTCACAAGACAAGAAACTATCCCACATTTCGGTGGAACACCTGCACAGCTCACAAAAAAATCATGGAAAAATATGGAAAATTGAGAGATTCTACATCTTTGAAAAACTGTTTGTTCAATGTTCAAAGCTGGTTTTTGACGCTCAAAATGTCCCCAACATCTTCCGATTCTCCTCCGCGGCTTCCCGGACCCTGCGTTCCGATTCCAACTCGAGGCGAAGTAACTCCAGCTCCTAGGGATGATTCGGACGTGACCCTCCGGTCGAACATGGAGGTTTTACTGGAGGTTTATCATGGGATTTTTTTCGGAAAATATAGGAAAACCCACTATAAATATAGGAAAAATAGGAAATGTATAGCTGGTGAAATCATCGAACTAAATGGTGAACTTTCAAAAAAAACACGTTTAGTTCGTACAGGAGGGTGTTTTAAATATATAATATAACCCATCATTGAAGCCAACGAAGATAAATAAATATCTCCACTAAAGTGAAATTATGATGGCCCCATGTCTCAAAATATTCATTCAAAAAGGGGAAACCGAACCCATCATTTAGCCATATTTAAGTATATTTTAAGTATTTTCACCCCAAAATCATGTTTGTTTTCATCCACTTAAAAAGGAACACATTGAACAAAGGCTTTTGAACCACTGGATTTTGTTGTATATTGAGACAAACCCGATAGTTGCCGAAAGAGATTGAATTGCTGAAATGTTGACGACCCCATTCCCAAGGATGTGTGCCTATCGAGGGTCTCCCTACTGTATCAGTCAGGTGCCGGCAAAAAAAACAATTGATCATTCTGGGAAACATCCCCCGCTCTGTTTCTTTGGTTGCTGACTTTTCAAACCCAACATCATCTACCTTAGTAACCGAGATCATCAATCATGCCAAGCAGGAATGGAAATCGACGGAAATCGTTCAAAACACCAAGCATTTGTTGCCGAGTGATATCCCAACCCCTGTTGTTGTTGGGTATCATCCTCAAGTTGAGTCAGACAATGGTTACTGGGTACCATCATATATCCTCATCATATTGGCGTCAGTTCTACCCTTAGTTATATGGTTGTGGGTCAAAACCCTGATTCCCTTCTGTTCGTATCAAAATTAAAATAGAATAGCTGCCATTGTTTTGTTCATCATTCTCATCCACTAAATCTATTCGGAAGAGCAAGGGTGCTAACCAAAATCCAACAGTTATGGATGTTCATCCCTCAAAAATCATACGTTGAAAATCAGAGGTTTTAACCCATCATCATCATCATCATCATCATCATCCTCCTCCTCATCATCATCATCAGCATCATCAACAACATGACCATCATCATCATCACCACCACCATCATCATTATCATCATCATCATCATCAGCATCATCAACAACATGACCATCATCATCACCACCAGCACCATCACCATCACCATCACCATCATCATCATCATCATCGTCGCCATCATCATCGTCATCATCATCATCATCATCATCGTCATCGTCATCATCATCATCATCATCGTCATCGTCATCATCATCATCATCATCATCATCATCATCATCATCATCATCATCATCATCATATCCCTTCAGCTGACATCAAAATAGCTGGTATAGCTTCCTACTCATCTCCCCCATTCACATATGCCAAAAATCAGATATTCAGACCCATCATCTTACATAATCTTTACTTCAATATCGCTGAGAAGAAAAAAAAACTGGATGTTCATCGTTGCTGTCCTGCTATCCCATCCCCATCCCCATCCGATGCCTCCCCCGTCGCGCAGGGCTCCTCCTGCGCTCTCTGCAGTTGGCTCCTCTGCGCCTCGACCACCTGCAAGGTGGCCGCCAACGTGGCCCTTGGTCGGTTGCTGCCGTTGCCGAGTTGCCGAGGGGCCTGTTGGGGATGGGGATATGGACCTGAAAATTTTACTGCCAGTCACTTTTAGTGCAATTCTTTATTCAAGTTTGAATCATTTTCAGTGTGACCAGCATTTGATCAAAAACTATTGCTCAAGAATCTAAAGATTGCGTTTGTTTTTTGTCGAATGCACATTTTTATGCACCCTCCAGGGGTACTTTCATACTCATTGTGAGCCACTCAGCATATCTCAGCATATCTCAGGTCAAAGGTCTGCATCCTGAGGACATGGCTCCAACTGAGCGGGCTCCTGCATGCCTGGTCAATGCCTGCAGCAAACATCATGCCATAGACACAACATGAGGCAAGGCAAGCTATGTGACGGTATGTGACTAGTTCAATATTGTTCAATGAGGCTTCATAAATTTCATATGACTGAATATGACTGAGACTCTGCCTTTGAGCATACTCTGCAGGCAGCACCGGATGGCTACATGAGGAAAGGTGTCATTCAGCCAAGTGCCATGTGTCTTACATGTCCGTCTTGTTTGCAATGTAGGGGTCATGAAAGTAGAGTTCAATCCAACTCGCAACCATCTGATTTAAGTCATCCATTGCGAGTTCCTTCATTCCTAAGCTGGGAAAGGGTGAAAGTTCTAGATTCTAGTCGCCAAAGTTGGAGTTGGAGCCATTTTGAAGCTACAGCATCTGGGAATATTCAGACCTCATCGTTTCAGTGAGCATGGCCATAGTGCTGTCACAGGACCTGTATCAAACGTTCAATGCTACTTCCTACGTCAGAGCTTTGAGCCAAAGGCGGCTGGTGCAAGGCAGACTTGCCAGGCATTCTATGCTCCAAAGCAACCCATCTGGTCCTAAGGACTAAGACATAGCTCCCCAACAACTCTTCAACCGAGTCTGCGACCCAGAGCCACTGCCACTTCGCAGCATTTGCAGAGCCTCAAAGTCATGACATGTCCCAGGATTGCACAGGAAGATAAGGTGGCATCAGTCCTTAAATATCTTAAATGCCATGGATGTCATGGTACTGAAGGCTCTGGCAGCCTTGTTACCACAGCTTCGCAGATTGTTTCACCGGCGCCTCCAGGAGCAGCTTCGCGCCAAAATAGACAAAGAGGCCAACAGCTGCCCAGTGGGTGTACCTTCCAGACAGGCAGCACGGCAGCACCACTTCCATCAGCACAGGGAGATCGGCGAAGCGGGGCACTTTCGAGGCATCACCTTGGGCAAGACCAAGCCGATGGTCGCGCTCAAGGCCTGCACGATCTGAGTGGGGATGGCTCACATCTTGGCCAAAATTATATGGGTTAATCATTGTTTAATCATGGCTTAATCATCAGTTTCCTATGTCTTCCCCAATTACAAATTACCACTTTGCGATCATTTTGGGTATCCCAAAAATTTGAGACTCCAAATGGCCGCTGTCTGGCACGTCCGAGAGCCAAGGGACAGTCATTGCCGCCAGCGCTCCTGCCGCTCCAAAGAAGACCGATAAGCGATCCTCAGGAACCATGTGTCGATCCTTAAATATCACGAAAAATGTGGCGATAAGGTGAAGTCCCCCTGCTTGGAGGTTTAAAAATCAGTTGCTTCTCCTGACCATCCCGGAGGTTTAGGCTTTGGTGTTCACATCAGCGTGTAAAGTCAGATTTGATGAAGTGTACACCAAACACAACCGTTCTGAGGAAGTGACATGTCTCATTGCCAGCAAGGCAGCAATGAAGAAAGTCTTGTCACCTGAGATGTCAGGCATAAATCCTGAATGGACTTTGGGCTTCGTCAAGTCTCCCGGTGAAGAGTTCTATAAATATACCTACTAGATCCTGTTAGTAGAGGATTGACAGACCTTCACCAACCGATTGAAAAGGCAAGAACCAGCCCAAGCACCTGTAGTCAAGTCCCTTTTTCATCTTTTTCTAGCAATGGATTGTGCTTCAGTGAAACATTGTGTTCAGTTCTTGTCTGCGCAAACCACGCGGACTTGGCGTGGTTTGGATCCCTCAACCATCTCGAAGAGCTATGTCCTCCACCAGATCCGCCAAGTGAGGTCCTCCACCGCACCGATACAGAGTCGTTCACCACAGTTTTTCGGGATCTCTGTGGCACGGTGGAGTTCCAGCACCAAAGGAGGATGCCAAGTTGGTCAACTTTGCTCACGAACCCAGTGCTGCAGTTTGATCATTTTGATCCACTCATCTCATGTTGTTCTTGTTCTTGGAATGCCAGGTGTTTGCGTTCTCAAAACCGTTTCTGCCACACTGGTAGTCCAGCATAGACTGGCGGATCTGCCTTAGAAGATGGGCAACCAACCGAGTCAATGTGTCGAGCTGTGATTCAATTTGCAACACAGGAGCCACTGGGGCCAAGACTCTTCGCTGCACATCACGAAGGGGCCTTGCCAAACCACCGGCTCTCGAAGCGGCTTGGCCGCAAAGATGAAAAAGGATACTGCAGTCGTAGTAGTCTCAACGAGGAGGCCTTGATCATTGTGCGCTACCATGCACCGACCCCATTTTTGTCATCCATTTTTGGGCACTCACCATGTTTCATGTTCCATTTGTCCTAATCGTCCAGACAACTGACAATCTGATTCCACAAATCACCTGAAATGTCCTGAAGTGCAGGTGAGGGTCCATCCTCACCCACTTCATGGGATAGGATCAAACAATGGTGTTTGTCAGCTTCTTCCCCAGCAAAGTTTCCTTCTCCATCTATGATGTAGACGAAAGCATTGTGTCCCTCAGGTATCAGCCTAGGATGGACCAACGTCAGGTCCGGACATGTGGCTGTCTTCCGAACTGTGACCGACATCAAATCCACAAAATGCAAGCGGCTGGTGCAGTCGGGAGTTGGGCTCCATGGTGAAATGTGCCCTGAGCAACGCGGGGTCAGCTGCACCGCTATTCCGCTTGAGAATGCATCCACTTCAAACCCTATTCAAACCCAACCTCCTGCCAACTGAAAAAACCGTTCATGTATCTTGATATCTCTGAATAATCCAGGTCACTTATCAGCTGTGCATGTTCTATTTCAGCTCTCCCACTTTTTCATTTCCATGTCGAACAACATGTGTGGCGGCCATTAAGCAGCATGGCAGGCCATTTAACTGCAACTACTTCACTTTTGAGGCTAGGAGTTTACCACACCACAAGGATAGGAAAGACATGATCAGGCAGGTAATGTGGGTAAAACAATAATAAACCATCCCCCAAATCACCATAAATAGGTGGTATAAACCATTTCCAAATGGGTGGTTTATGATTGTTTTATCCACATTATATCAAACACCTAGGAAATCTCAGGCCGGAGATCTCCGAAACATCTGGGTCCAAGCTTCGCAAGTGTGTCACCCTCCAGTGCTGCTGCGCTCAAGGCTTCACCCGCCAGCAGCGCGCAGCGCACACCGTCACAAATGAGACGCGGTTGTTCTGCTCGTGGAAGTTCCAAATATCTGAGAGCCATCGGGACAGGTAAAAAGGGTCCCAGGTCCCAGGTCCATCCTTCCGGACAAGTCCCACTGGTCCCACCCTTATGCTTTGTGTGACAAGGCCTTCACTAATGTTCAAGAAAGAAAGAGCTGGGCCAGCTGGGCCTGAATTTCCGTTACCCTGCAGCAGTCCCAGCTGTGCGCCTCGGTGGACTCATCTTCTCCTGGCTTTCCAAGGGACTGGGGGATGTTACACCGCCTCATCTAAGTTCTCTTGTCAGTTCCCGTATGTTCCTGTTGAAACGTTCGATCCATGTCTTGAAAATCAAGATGTCTTTGGAAACATTATTTTGAAGCGCAGTAAGATGCACCTTTGCAACTTAATCTCCCATGATATCGGTTGCAGTCTCCTTCTCCGGCAGGTTGATCCACAACTGCAGGCCCCTGGCAAAGAACTGCGTCTTTGGAACCTGACCAGGTAAGGTGCACCACCACCACCACCACCACCAGCATCATCATCATCATCATCATCATCATCATCATCTGCAGCCATGGCAGACCCAGAACATGTGGTGACTCTGAAATCTATTGGGAAAAGATGAAATATGATAAAATAGAGGACCAAGTGGCTTCAGAATGCACAATGCCACGACCGCATGTCATCCACTGCGCGTCGCCGGGGCCCAGAGTGCCAACATTGCCTGCATTTGGTCGTTGAAATCACACAACACTCGAACGGGCGTCGTTGTAAAATGCGTTCTTACAACTCGCTGTAATCTGGTTCCTGTCCAAGTCTCTACAAACTACTAACTCTATCTATAGCTCTACTATTTTTATGTATTGTTTTTTGCATATTTCAGTCGTGTTTTTCGAGACTTCCAATCTTCGCCACTTGCTGCGCCTAGAAAATCCTCATGGCTGAGATCTCCTGGAGAGCTGGGCAGCAGATAGGTCAACGTCACGAAGCCCCGGTGCGCGTGGTCCGGAAATCCATCGGGGAGCGCCACGGTGAAGTCCTTAGAGCCCGAGCTGTGAATGGAACAGTGAAATCCTCAAAATCCACAGCATTTTCTGTACAAAACGGCCATTTCCGAGCAATTTTTGGATTGAAAAATTGGGTCACTGAGCAAAATCGGATGCTTTCACCGATTTTGAAATTGATTGAAATGGGATATCAAACCAACAAATGATGGCAGAACTGGGATAATTAAAGATGGCCAACGACAGGCCATACATCAAGCGGTTAAGGTTCCCACATCAAGCGCTAGCACAGGGTCCACATCAGCAGCCTCCTGGGCTTTCATTGTGCTGATTTCAACTGCATTATGTTTACGAGAATGTCCATTATTTTTTGATTGGGATTTCCCAAAACCCCATTTTTGAATAATCCCCTCATCCTATTACTAAACCCCCCAAATACTAAAAACTAGGGTCCGCGTTGAATTTTGGGAAACTTCGGACTTGCCAATTTGATGTTTAATTGATTCCCTTTAAAAAACAACTTTAAAATGAAGGGCCCATTTGTGGGTTTCACCCCCTAATAATAAAAGCTAGTCAACCCCGGGGCCCCGGGGTGTTTTTTATTAGGGTCCGTCTTTTAAGATCCGGAAAAAAAAAAAATCCGGTGTTTAATTTGATATTGGGGGAAAGCTTCGAAATCATTTTTTTGGCAATATTTAATTAGGTTTTAAAAGGAAATCCAATCGATTTTGAAATAGTGTTTTTTTGTTTTTGTATTAAGGCTTGTAATTTAAATACATCTAAATACCCCCTAATACAAAAAACTACTGCACGTGTTGATGATTCGGGGGACGGCGTTTAGTATTAGGAAGGGATTATGTTTGGGGATTTCTCAGCTGCAAACCTCCATTCAGTGCAGGGATTTGCCAGCCATGTTTGAGCCATATAGATCCATATAGGGGGTACCTGGAAGCTCAACACCCCAGAAATCTCCATCGAAGTCTCCTGTCCATCTGGGCGAATGGGCCTTCGTACATCTGTGCCGCCGCCACCGGATTGCTCGCGAGCATACGACTTTTGCAAGACACGCCTCTGCGAAGGATTATTTCTATGCCATCCATTGCCATCCCCAGGCGGCACATGAATCGAATCATGGCATGACCCCAAATCCGCCATGGTCAAACATGAACATTGCCATCGAATCATGGCTTTCCAGCAAAAAAAGGTGACGCATTTTCAAGACGCGCCGGCCTAGGCTTGGCTGGAGCTGCAGGCATCGTTCCCGGTGTCCAAACATCTACAAGTTCTGCAGGCTCCTGAACGGCCAAGGTTACGTCAGTTACATGGACAAAAATGGCCCAGTGTCCTTCAATTCATGGCCATGATATAGGTAGGAACTTTGGAAAATGAGGCTTTAAAATGGTTGTAACCATTGTTTGGGAAATCTCTTTCAACACAAACCTACAACGACTTCGTAGACATTTGTGGACCCTTTGAAAGCACCCTAACATGAAATATTTGTACAATTATGCATATATATATATATACATATATTTATATATGTACGTATATATACCATATACTCCATGCGTGTAGGCCATCTACACGAACCATAGGCCATCATAACTGTTGACATGGCACCAGGTCCCCTCTGTCTCCTCTGTCTCCTTGGGTCGCAAGCGGCTGAGTTTGGGCAGGCACCACCTCACCAGGCGTGGGAGATCCAAGTCCGCCATCCAACTTTGTTAATGGGAGATATGGGGACCCAGCGAATGGCCAACTTCCAGCAGAAATGATGATATAAACTATCTATATATATATATATATCCGCCGACCCCGGCCTTCGCCAAGGCCGGGGCGGCGCCTGGGACCACCGCAGGTGTGGACCTTGTCCTCTTCCAAACCCTCCAAACCTTTACCCTTAAGCAGCTTCC
>Ga0126342_10007570_pt1 | contig 19425 bp, 14 predicted proteins | sample Cyp1metagenome_FD_92528 | JGI IMG/M metagenome (GOLD analysis project Ga0126342, IMG submission 92528) | Coral microbial communities from Lord Howe Island, Old Settlement Bay, Australia - Cyphastrea 1 metagenome | ecosystem: Host-associated > Invertebrates > Cnidaria > Coral ... | reverse complement strand
TGGGTCAGCATTCTAACTGTCTGGTCGCCGCCCGGGGCTGCGCCGCATTCTAAGTTTACGAAAAAGGGATTTTTGGAAACCTGGCGCGCATTCTAAGTTTCAGTCCGTCAATATATATATATACAGCTAAACATCATAACACCTATCATTGTATATCATTACATACGTTGAATATTAACTCAGATCGCTGTACCTGGAGACCGTCCAGCAGCCCAACCCCCACCTGAGGCCAAACCCCCAAACCCATCAAATCCAAATCTCAAGGTTTCCACTGCAAATGCAAATGTGTGTTGCTACTGCTACCGTTACGCTTGAATTTAGCTCTGAACTGGCTCATGATGGCTCATGATTGGCTCGAATGCTTGTAAAACAGGCTTGTCCAAAGGCAGGCTTTATTTCTCCCGAAATTGGGTGTTCATTTGTTTTTTCGGTCATCATGATTTCTATGATAAAAAGCATGTTGAAGTACCATTTAGGGTGTGGTTGCGTGTCTCCTATGATCTCCCATGGTTTATCCAAAAAGGGCATTCCCGCATTTCAACATGCCACGAAGGTCCAGTTCGCCAATGCGCGTGGGGACCCCAAACTCCAGATGTTGATCAACCCAGGGATCCATATTCGCTGAAGGGGGTGCAGTTGAGGTTTTTTGATGGCTGTAACCATGATGAAATAGCCCCCATCAGGTGGGATTATATCAAATTATATTGCAGATCCACTTAGAACTGGAACTGGAACTGCACTTCCACGTATAGTTTTTCCCGAATGCGTAACAAGGGTTCCCGTTTCACTCTGGGGGTCTGGAGGTTGAGGGTGTGTTCGCTCGACGTTGCGCAACCGTTCGCAGCCGTTCGCAACTGTCCGCGTGAGGGCCGTATGGCCGTGCCTATAAAGTTTTGCAAAAGGGATCATTTTTAACGTTGCGTTGCTTCGTTTCGCGTGGCAGGCGTGGCACTTCGTGACATTCAGGCGCGTTTCGTAACGTGTGGAAAGCCGTCTTGCGAGGCAGGCGCAAGACTTTTCCTACGTTTTAGGAAGATGCGTTGCAGTTTTCGTGGCAGGCGCAGCACTTTAGACGTGTCCTGTTGCGTGTTTTTTGCGAATCGCATTGTCAGGGCTGCGTCAAGTGGCGACAAGGTGCAAATTCTGTGGCAGGCCTGGCATTTTGTGAGATGTGATGAAAATTGGCGGAAACTTCGCACGAAACATCGATTTTGAGGTAGTAAATTTAGGAGGTTCATAAGAACACTCATAGGAAAACGTCGATTTTGAAGCTACAAAGTACTTGTATGAAAATTGGAGGAAGTCTCGCAGGAAATGCGCGTTTTGATGCTCCAACGTGTCTCGTCTCGAGTCTCTGGTTTTCCTGTGGCCTCGCCGTGTCTATCGGGGAAGCTGCAAAATCTATCCCTTCTGAAGGTGTCAGATCAAGTTGTAACGTGGTTTTGCGTGGCAGGAGTGGGACTTTGTGACATTCCAACCTGTTTCAGAACGTGTCGAAAGTCGTTTTGTGTGGCAGGTGCAATACATTTGCGACGTTTTCAGATGATGGGTTGCAGTTTTCGTGGCAGGCGCAGCACTTTGGACGTGTTCATCGTCATTTCGCGTGGCAGGCGCGGCACTTCAGACGTGTTGCGTGCTCTACACTCCACACTCCACACTCTAGACTCTACACTCCACACTCCACACCTGACACTTCACACTCCACACTTTACATTCCACACTTCTTTACACTCTACACTTACACTCTACACTGCACACTCTACGCTCCACACTCTACGCTCCACACTCTACACTCCACACTCAGCACTTCACACCCCACACTCTACACTTTACACTCCACACTCAACACTTTACACTTTACACTCCACAAATTGCAAACTCCACACTCTACACTCCACACTTTACACACCACACTCTACACTTCACACTTTACACTCTACACTCTCCATTCCACACTCCACACTCAACACTTTACACTTTACACTCCACACTTTACACTGAACACTTTACACTGCATACTCTACACTCCACACTCTACACACGACACTCCCGACTTCCCCACTTTACACTTTACACTTCACAGTCCACACTTTACACTTTACACCTTACACTCCACACTTCACACTTGACTTTACACTCCACACTCCCCACACTACACTGTACACTCCACACTCCACACTTTACACTCCACACTCCACACTTTACACTCCACACTTTACACCTTACACTCCACACTTTACAGTTTACACTCCACACCCCACACTTTTCACTATTTTACACTCCACACTCGACACTTTACACTTTACAGTTTACACTTTACACTCCAGACTTTACACTTGACACTTTACACTCCACACTCTACACTCCACACTCTACACTCCACACTTTACACTTTGCACTCCACACTTTACATTTCACAATTTACACTCTACACTGTACACTCTACACTTTACATTCCACACTCTGCACTCCACACTCCACATTCCACATTTTACACTTTACACTCCACACTTTACACTTTACACTATACGCTCCACACTCCACCCTCCACACTTTACATTTTACACTTTACACTCCAAACTTCATATACATTCCACACTTTACACTCCACACTTCACACTCTACACTTTACACTCCACACTCTACACTTTACACTTTCCACTTCACACTTTGCACTCCACACTCTACACTTCAGACATTCCACCCCACACCTCTCACTTTACAGTCCACACTCCATAATCCCCACTTCACACTCTACACACTACATTCCCCACTCAACACTTCACCTTCTTCACACCCCATGCTTTGCACTCCACCCTCTTCTGCATTCCACAGTCTACAGTGCACTGGCACAGTAACAGGGGAAAAATGTAGAAGAATGTTCAAATCTTTGTTTCACAAAAGTGTTTTACTGCTTTCGGGTTCGTGGGCTGCATCTTTTTCCCAACGCCATGACAGTAACAGTTTGTAATTTTTCTTTGCACATACAAGAGGATTAGCCCCACGTCATGTCAAGTTTGATCGGTAAGAATGATGATGCACCATGATCAAATCTTTGGGTGTGTCCTGATTGCGGGCAAACCGAATTGGCCGTGATCGCTGCTACTTTCCCGGCATATTACATCGAGAAGATGCGCTCCACAAACGGCTGGGTTATATTTGAACCGGACATGGAGGACCAGGCCCCACCAAGTTCCTATGTCAATGCTTGACAAATTATGACAAATGACGTGGCCCATGTGTTTCAATGTGAGTCCCCAAACAATAATAAAACTCAAACTATTTAAGGATGACGTAGTTGCAATGCGGATGCGGGCCACCAACCCGAAGGTATATCTCCTACCAAACAGAATGTTTGTTGCTTCTGGTTTTTCATGCGAAAAAAATGTTGAACTGCAATTTGAATGCGAAAATGATACCGTTTGCGTTTGATCATATGTCCAAGAAGTGCTCAAACATACTCGTACAGGGAAAAAGGTCGTAAAACAAGTCCATTCCATCTGCACCCAGGCGTTGCTATTGTAACAACTAGTAAGGGGTCAACGTAACCGGTCCAAATTTATCGCGACTCTTATCGCCGACCACTCACTTTTACACAGCAGTAGACAAGGGAGACTAATCCTAGAATAAGTGGACTTACCCTCCCGTGATCAAACGTGGCAATTGGAAAGTCCCTGGGAATGGAGGTTTTATAAGGAAAATCAACTATATATGTTTGATGGATTTCCCAAGTGCCATGTTCGATTGCCGGAGCGTATTTCGGCGGGACGTGTTGTAGTTTGTTCCTTGTAGATTCGGGTATTAACAATCAATATAGCCTTGATACGGTAATGGTTAATGGTTGGAATTCAGATTATGGCTGAGTAATCCATCAGCTCAATAACCCCACTGCCCTTTATGGATAGAGGAGAAACATGCAGAAACCATCCATGTTTCACAAGAAATCGGTTAAAAAATATTGGAAAAAAAACCCTGGCAGTTCAAAGCGATCATTAAATCTTGGAGAGGTCACCTCATCGTCATCCTCACCCTTATCATCATCGTCGTCATCATCATACTCATTATGAATGAAAAAACTCAAAAATGAAACATAAATATATACACGTTGTTTTGTATAGAAGACATTCAACCTCAGAATTGTATGCAGGGAACCTCTGCGGAAAGCCATATGTTTGTTCCGCATGTTGAACCCCAATGCTGGGATTCATCGAAGGGTACCTTGTTGTCAGACCACCATCCCAGTTAGAAAGTGGGTTATAACTCCAGTTATAACTGAACTAAACCTATTCAGCCCATTTATCACCAGGGTTACCCTCTGGGAATCAAACCTGGCAATGGAAAACTATCCCATGAAAGCTTTCATTTTGTTCGATGATTTCCCATTTCCACGTTTGATTATCAGATGATAGTTCCATTAGTCACCATTAATTACCATTAATCATCATTATTAACCACTATTGACCATTATTAAGCGTTATCACCCACTCACTAAGTGGGATTCCAGTTTTACAAAACAATATCCAGCAAACCTGGCGCCAGCCATTAAAATCATTAAGGCACGAAGCGAGGGCCTTGAAGATGGAGAGGTGTGGGTCCAGAAGATCTTCGGGGGACCCGCATATTGGCTACGCAGCTCTTCACCCCATTGAACATGACCCATGTTGGATGTTTTTTTCGGGAATTTTCGGGATCCCGTCCCCAACCTGGGATGGGTAGTTCCATCCTTTAGTTGATTGCTATAAATGATCCATTGGAGCATCAAAGCCTGACCATGATCCATTGGGGGAAACACCCAAGCGGAAAATTGGGAACACCTCAGCAGCCAGGAGGACAGCCAGGCGGAGCCAAAGCCTCAGTGCCGATGGTGAAACTGATAGGACACATCCAAAGCAGTTCAAACAAATCTGGAATGCACCAAAACTAGTAACTTCCTTGAGGCACTGCATGGTGCAGTGATTTGAGTAGAGTTAAGTTGTTGGAGGAGATGGGCATTTTGACTCATTCGGCAAAGACAATTTAGATGATCTGTTGCAGTGTGAGCACTGGCCATTCTCATTGAAGCGTGAACTTGCCAGGTCATTTCTTTGGGCAATTGTTGCTAAGATGAACCAACTCACACAGCATCAACAGAAAGGTGGAAGATGGTGGAAGTGGCCATCACATCAATTTGACATGTCGTTCATTTTTGGGATCCCTTTCACAGCGGCGGGTTTTCATGTTCACCCTAACCTTCGGTATCCTTCGGTATCCTTCGGTATCCTTCGGTCCGCCATGGTGGCACCCTAAGGCCCGAGGCTGAAAGTAAACACGCCTTCGGCTGGTACCTGATTCGTTCCTCGCTTGAGTTCGATTGTGACGTATTGATTTGGTGCAAACAATCTGCGGCAAAAAAACTTGAAAGCACATGGTACATATAATGTTAAACTTTTATATTTATATATATATATATTTCTGGATTGCCCTCATCAGGATATTGGCCCTCCATTTGATTTGTCGCACCTGAGATGAGGTGAATGAATCTGCACGGGTACCATTTGCAAGCCGTTGAAACAGGGAAATGACCCGATTGCTCATTTAGTTTTGATCATCCCTGCCTATTTGAGATGAGGATCCCACTTGTGAAATGCTTGAAATGCTTGGAGCTTGAGGCTTGGAATTTCACAGCGATTCAGGGGCATCAACTCCTAGGATTCTTTCAGTACTTCTGAATGGAAAGTATCGCAAGGAAAAACGCAAAGATGTTTCATGTCACCCTAGGGGATTTGATCTAAACAACGGGACTTTTCATGTCACCCCAAGTTCTTTTCAATCCAAATCTCACAAAGTAAGCCAGGCAGGGATCTTATGAACAAATAGGGAATCTGACATGATATGACTCCGGTGATTTGGATAAAACTGATAAAAAAAATTCCCGGGTTTTCAAAAATCATATTGCAAATGTGGCACTGGCGAAACGGATAGGCATTGCCGTACGGATATCTTGGGATGACCGGGGAGGTACAGCAGAAGAATGACATTGTAAGCTCCAAATCTACCCAGAACAAAGTACCCTCAGGTAAACTAACATAGTGAACATGGCCATAGAAATAGTTGATTTACCATGATTTTCCGACTATAGAAATGGTGATGTTCCATAGCTATGCGGCTGTTTACAAGAGGGTGTATCCATTAACATCCCTGCTTTTGTTGATGAAATCTCTATGGATCACACTGAAATCCCATTAAACTATATGAAACCACCATGAAATCCCACTAAATCACCATGAAATCCCACTAAATCACCATGAAATCCCACTAAATCACGATACAATCCCATGAAAAACCACCAATGATCCAAATCCAAACTGAATTTGACCTAAGCCAACTGCCAAAGGTTCGGCGCTGAACGGCCTCCGAAGTCCTACCAAGGAGAGCGTAGAGGCCGCGGGGGCATCAAGAAATGGGCGGAAATCCTGTGTGTTTTTAGTGGAGGAAATATGGGACAATTTTGGTCAATTAAGGGAACAATATGGAAACATATGGAAAATATGAGAAAATGATCTAAATAGATTAATATATATATATATTATTATTATTAGAAAAATATAGGACAATGATCTTTAAATATTGTCTTGAAATGGAAAATATGGAACATGATCTATAAATTGGAGGGTTTTGTGGGGAAATACCACTATAAATGGAGGTTTTGTTGTGTTTAATAGATGGCGGATTTTCCATTGCTATGTTTGATTATTAGACCACGCTGGGAGTTGGACTTATACGGCTATCTTTTCGTAACTCGGACGGGTGTGGAATTGTTTGCATCGTCACATTTTGCTGCGTGTCTGTAATGTTCTTGGCAATTTTCCTGGAGCTAACTTGGCTTTGGACATGTTTGAATACCAAATAAAGTGAAGTGAAATAAACAAAAATGGCGACATCGCCAGCAAAAAGGGATGATTTTGCACTAAAAGGAAGCCAACATCTATCTGCTTATGTTTGGGATTTGGGCCTCATGCCTTTCGACCCATGTGGGATATCACCCTTTTTCGGCCAGGAAATCGCACTGAGAGGCCAGCATGTGCAATTAATCAAGTCATTGTAGTAAATTCTAGTATGAAGTGAACATGTTCTCATCCAGTTTGGTTCTGGATGGATGTGATCGTGTAAATGACCGGCTGGTGCCATATACAAATACATCCATACATTTGTACATAATATAATATATATATATATTATTATATATATTATATATATATATATATCATATATCATATATCTGTGTGTGTTTCAGTTGTCCTTCGGAAGTGAGATGATCCCCGGGCACGCCAGGACGGCTCACCCTGCAGCTCGCAGCTCAGGTCGCCAGTTGGCCCCGTTGGCCCGGAAGAGTTGATTCGGAAAATGATCTGCAAATGCCAAGCGGTTTTCCCGATCCCAACGTGTATGTTATATGGCAATAATATATGGAATAATATATGTATAATTATAATACATAATATGGGACCAATGGGGAACATAATATGAGAATAATATATGGAATATCATATTCTATATGGAAATAATATATGGGAATAATAGGGAATAATTTTATATGGGCAATAATCATCCCCATGATTTCCATATATCCGATATATAGGGAATGATTTGGCAATAATGGATATTATATGATCTACATATGGAGATGATTAATGGTTATTCATGGAATCATAATATTTAATGATATGGTTATATATACATGACGAAGGTATATCATTATATTTGGTATTGATATATAAGGGTTACAACCAATCCATTCATGTATATGGTGATGATATGGTAGAAAATGGGGTAATGATACTGATATACTGGTTGGTGGATTGGAACATGAATGGATTACGACTTTGCCATTCAGTTGGGAATATATTTTCCCAACTGACGGACTCATATTTTTCAGGAGGGTAACCTGAAAATATCGCAATTTTGTGTGCGGTTACCCCATCTTTGGATGTGTTTGGATGATGTGTGCTGCTCATGGCCATATGGATGGATCTAATGATGGAGTTCGAGAACAGTCGCTATGACGTTTGTAGATGCTGACATGTGGGAAGATATGTTCATAGATTGTCCACCTGCCTTTTCAACTGGTAAAAGGAACACAAATGCTACAAACTCTATGTTTGATGCTTTTAAAACTTTTAAATGATGTAAAAACATGTAATTCTTGGTAAACTCAATAGGATCCACTATCCCAAATGACATTTCCAGTTTTTTTTTATGGGATTGAATCCATCAATCCGGGTGGTCTATGGCATTGCTTTACCACGAAAAATTCAGATGTTTTCCTACAAGGTGGTGTCCCAGTTCAGCATCACTAAGTTGGCAAACATAACTGCAATAACTTGGTTTGGTTAGGGCAAAAAAAATCAGTCTATATAGTCCATAGTTACTCTAGTTACTCTGGATTTTTCCATAACCAACAAACAGAACTGGGGGCACCACCATCTGGTTGGTGGTTTGGAACATGAATGGAACATTTTTGATTTTCCATTCAGTTGGGAATTTCATCATCCCAACTGACGAACTCCATCATTTTTCAGAGGGGTAGGTATACCACCAACCAGTACAGTGGTATTTCATAACTATGGAAAGATCCACCATGCTATCAATGGGTTTTTATCCACGAACTAAATTACCATTTTCAATAGCTATGTTTGTTTACCAGAGATTATATGGATACAACCATAGATACCATTAGTTACCACTATTTTTATGGCCATTTTCGCTATGGGCACCACCTACCATTGGATCCTGACGCAGAATTTCTGAGGCCCCATGGGTCGACGCTACTCCTTGGATCTCATGGAATCCATGGAGACCCGGCGATAGCGACTGCTGGGGCTGTTCGGGGTGAACCAAGTAATGAGACGCGAAGGTGGGTTGGTCTTGTTTGAGATAGGGATGAAAATGAGCTTGCTTATTTTGGCTATAAATGGGATGATATCATCATGGTTATTCCCATTACTGGGATGAATATCAATGGTTTACCCGCCAGTAAATGTTCACATAGATCTTGCAATGTCGGACTTGGGGTTGGAAAATGTTTGTGTCCACCAATATTCCGTGGCTATTTTCAGGGTCTATGTGAAAAGACGGGTGTGTGTAAAATCACGTTCACCCGCAGGGCTTACCATAGATTACCCAGGAAGCTTTCTCCTGACGATGATCCTCAGACCTATCGGTGATGAAACATGGCAAGGGGGTTTTATTCCAATGGATGTTTTAGTGGGGAAAAACATCCAGAAATGATCTTAAGTGGATATTTATAAGGGCCGGGTGATTTTCCATGTTTGATTGCCGGATGGTAAATGAGTCATAGCAAACATGCTTGGATATGCAGGAGAGGTATGGAGAAGCTATAGATGGGTATGACAATTATGGTTGCAAGACCCTATAAATGAAGATAAGTCCCATGAAGTTAATTACCCTCTGGTAAACTAACATAACTATGGAAAATCACCATGTTATTTATGGGTAAATCCACTATTTCTATGGCCATTTTCAATAACTATTTTGACATAACCAAAGGGTAGCATATGGAACTGTGCTTGTGCAGTCATAGCCTTGCCTGATCCCATCCAATCCATCCATCGCCCAAGGAGGAGGGTCATGCGCATGAGCTCCCCACAGACTTTGTGGTGCCGTTGTGCCATGTCGAAACCAGGGCGGTTACCGCGCAGCGGTTGGTTTCTGCCGACCTGGCAGCCAGGGATCAACGGATGAAACCAGCAGTCAAACCTTGGTGAAGTTTGGTTGATCTGATTGTGAAGACCACCTGTGCAACAGTGAGATTGGTTTTGCTTGATTATGCTTGATTGTTGACTGATGTTGAATGGATGAATTGGTCAACCTGTATTAACCTGTAAAACATTTTTTGGACCGTATATTCTGGAAGAATTATGATGACCTCACTGTGACCTCACTGGAATGATGGTTAGTAGGGGTAATAACCCAAATAGTCCTATTTCAGGTTGGTGACATTGGTGAAGTACCAGAGGCACTGTGAAGTACTACAATTCAGCCAAGATATATGTTGAATTCTACTTGGTGGCTCATCCCACTTAGTAAGTTATAACCCCAGTTATAAATGGAAAAAGTAGGGTTAATCCACTTATATCCTGGGCGTATAACTTATAACCCGCTTATACCCGCTTGCTAAGTGGGATGACGCACCAAGTATTGTCCCACCAAAAATCGTCCCCCGTTTCCTTCATCTTTTGATGTCCCAGGCGCCGATCTAGCAAGTGTGGACTCTTAACTTTGCTTCACGTGTGCTCGGCGTGTCTGAAACTGGATACCCAAAAAGTTGCATTTTTTGTCTGTAGGAGAAACCTAGAAAAACGATGATAAACCAAAGGATTTGGGGGTCTCTCTTTTTTCTGGCAAACCCAAAAGATACCAAGTACTCAACAAATGAATCTCTCTTCTGCCAGGTCGGAGATCGTGACGCAGATATGTCATGTTGTGAAAGACTACCGAAAAAAGTGCAGATAACACACAACACATCGCAAATGCAAGTCTAAGAATTATGAAAGGGCTGTATTTCAGCATCCGCGATTGTAAAACCCTGCGTCGCGATTGTTTGGCGATTGGTTCGCGATTGAGACAAACATTTGTTGTGCAAGAATTGGCCATTGTAAGAGGAGAATTCAATATTATATGGCAAGATAATTATGTTACATTTCAGCCTTATATTATTGTATGATATTGTATGCGGTCTGCCTAGACACTGTGTTCAATAGTGATAGCCAATAGCAAAGAAGAATCAGAACAACAAAGTTCAAGTCCAACAACCCAGATCAATTTAACTTTCAAATCATGTCTATGAAATCCGCGATTCGTTCGCGATTGATCCGCGATTGCCCCGCGGTTGTTAAACCCGCCTGAGTAGGCCCTGGCTCATGCCATGTCTCTAAATACTGTGATATGTAGCAATGTTTTGACGATTCTCCGCGCAAAATGGTGTCGGATACGACAGAACCCTCCGGCGATTTTTCCACCGTTGGGATCGCGGTTGATTCGCGCTTGATCGGCGATTGTAGCTGCCCCAAATACCTTTATTTTGATCAATCCCATTTACAGAATATACCCATATTTAGAGATGACTTTCCCATTCAAACGTCTAATTTTGAAGCGCGGGGATTTTCCAGTGAACCAAAAACATCGAAAGCCTGAGGTTGTGGCGCTTTAGAGTGATGCTCCCAGTGACGGAGAGTTACGGAGAGGGTGTGGATTTAATCAACGAAACATTGGGGTGGCACAGTGGATATGCATTCCTGGTTTTTTACATATACAGTAGATGGGCCATTTAATTAATTCGATGGTTTACCTATTAAACCATCGTGAATTTCCATAAAGGTTTAACTACCAGAGGGCAAAATGGACTTACAAAAACTGTCCAGTGGTAAACAGAGGAAGCGATCTGGAGCTAGGGGGGTCCATATATTTACCAAGGAACTACGAATAATTAGTCGAGTACCCACCACATCATAGAAATGGTGCAACATGAATCAATGATAAAACTTTATCAGGGCAGGGGGTGCAAACAGCAAGCGTTTCCAATGCGTTTTTGTTCACATAATGTTAAAAATCGCAGAATAATAGTTATAGATATGACTACACTCTCATTGTTACACAATCATTACCACTTTGATTGGGATATGTACTGAATATGGTGATCTTCTGCGTTTCACTGTGCTTCGAGATGCTTGCTGGCTCAGGCTATATATTTATGTAGGTGAGGGACCATGGAGCGCCTTACCACCGAGGTGCTGCGTTCGGAGGATAACTTGTCCTGCCATTTGCTGACGGATGCAGGCTCTGAAATTGGGATATATGGGGTTATCATGGGAATATAAAAGGAAATAGTAGGAAATAGATGTGTTTATAGGTAGATAGATACAGAAACTAATTATACATGATGGGATAACCAAGATTAACCAAGCAATTATGATGAGACTTGGAAGTGTTGATCTTGTAGTGCTTCATGGGTTATGTGTAGAGAAACTTAAGAAGCCTGAAAATTGCCATGTCCCCAAGATCAAATACGAGCCAAAGAGCCCAGTTACCCCAAGATCAATGGCAGTTTGGTACAGCTACCCGCAGTTCATGTGACTTGCAAGTCGGCACCGCCACCTCGCTGGAACGGCTCCCATTGTTTGGACCTTGCTTGGTGGGTTCTCCTCTGTGTTGTCTTCATCAACATGGAAACAAATCCAACCCACCCCAGTTTCCTTTTTTTGTTTGGGCGGTATTCAAATCCCATCCTTTAATATCCTTTAGCCTTTAGTGACTTTAGTGGTCACAACATCACCCCATCTTTTATCCTGTCATCCAGCCCAAAAATCTGATCTGCCCCAAAAATCAGCAGGTGACTTCCTGATGTACGCAGCCATACGCTTGGAGGCATTGAAGTTTGCAATAAAAGTGGAAAATCTATGAAATTCCCGGATCCTTTTCCAGAGTTTATGATCGTTTATGATAGTTTTCATGGGTATTCAGCCAGCCCCTGTAAAGGTGAACCACCAAGAAATCCCAATAAAGAATTTTCATAAATCCTTACGTGTGGTTGGTGGTTCAGAAACCCATAGTAATAAACCCGTATACTGAAGCGGAGGGTCAGGTTTGGCGCTGAATCCCCATAGTGTTCCTCTTCCTGGTCCTGGTGGTCTGGTGGTTTCAGGAAGATGATAGGATGGGATTTCGGCGATTTGGGGTTGTGATCCTTGGACAGTTCTTTTTTTTGGACTACCAATGAGCCTCTTGAGGAAGGGATTCGTTGCTGTTCATTGTGTAAGCTGGTTGTCGAGCTTTTGTTTTCTTCGAAGTTTTGATTTACGCGGAGCCCCTACAGTGCAGTGGGAGTCTCTACCGTTTGATCGAAATTTGCGCCTGCGTGCAGCTTTGGGAATATGAACTGAACTGACCAGCATACTCTTTAGATGGCAACGGCGGCCACTATGTGGGTTAGCCGAAAAAGGAGAGACGGCCCACTTCATTACATGAAACCACACATATTATATATTATATAACTTCATGATATAACATGATAATAATAATAATCCATCGGATTGAACTGTTGGCGATTCTTGGGCAAATCCAGCCTTCAACAAGCTTGCTCCTGACTAGAATGCAATTGCTGTTGGAGAAGCTCCTTCCCATATAGTTCCAAATTATAAGGAACCAAAATACTGGAACCCGGATGGCTTCTGGCTATCTTTATTTGGCTATGGCTTAAAAATGGGATGTCAATGCGCCACTGGACCCAGAGAATCGCTATGAATTGGACATTAGCATTTCCTCCTTTAATCATCCCAAATAAGGAGGCAACGATTTTGAGCCATGCAGGGGGAGGCCCCTCAGTCATAAATGAGTTTACAATTTCTTCATCTTCAACTCATGCAGATATTCCGCATAAACCGCACTTAATAAGCCTAAGGTGAACACATTTGAATACCAGCTTACTGAGTTAGCTACCTAGGGAGGGCCCTTCCAATAGCCATATCTCTCATCCCTGCGATTCCTGATCGCAGGCGCACCGGGCAGATTTTCACCTCTATGACCCCAACTGCTGCTTGACTATCCCCTGGCCGGAGCGACTAGTTACCACACCTTTCCGGACCAGTGGTTTCATTGTTCAGGTTCCCTCCTAATTGCCCCAGGGTTTGTTCAAAGTGATTTTTCATTCATGGAACATCCACAATGTAGGGAATCCATACGGGATATGTTCGTTTGGGTGGGCCTTCAATAAATCCAAGTTTTCAACATGCCCCATCAAAGCCCCTGTAAAATCAGACAAAGCTCAAACCAGCAGGGGATCGGGGGCCGTATTCAACGGCCCAAGCCCTGCCAAGGTCACAAAGATCTATTCAATCAGGAAAGGCCAGCTTTCACCATGAGTCCGGGACCTGGACACAGGGTTCCAGGATCAGTGTTAGGAGGTTAAAACATGCAGCGGATCTGCCGTATCTTGCGTGGTTTTGTGTGTGATTGGTTGCTAGTTTCTTTTCTTCAGCGGTTTCTACCATTGTTGCTGCAAGGAATGACGTTCTAAGATGTTCCGTTTGAAATGGCATGAGTCATGATACGTGGCCAATTTAATGTTGAGGCTCCATTTTGGATTCGAGGTGTTGATAAGGGTCGTAAATCATGGTAGACTATCCCACCTTGTTAAAGGGTAGTTTCACTAGTGTACTCGTTACTTTTTTATGTTGAAATATAATGAAATATATTATAGTAGCCCCCAAATAGATAGAACATGATAGAAAAATCATGTATCAGTACTTTAGTGGGATTTTACTGTTCTTTTTGGGTGTCGCTATATGTCATACCCAGCCCCGGCCAGTTTTTTGTTGAGGCTACAACGGGTCAAAGGACACCTGGAGACTGGTGCAAGAGCGGTGAGGGGGCCAAGTGTTTGGGATTGGTGACTGGACCTAAGACCCACGAACAGAAGATGATCCAGAAGATGCATGAGGGCAGTCCGGTTGCACATCTTGCTATGTACGGTATGTAGGAAGATTAGGAAAACAAAGTATAATTATTATATAATATATACTGGATATGTGTAGGTTTATTTGATATATCAAGGGTTTACACCGTACCAACAAACCTGATCTCAATACATTGATGATGCACCTGATCAATGTATTAGCACCTGTGTAGCCTGCCTATATCCCTGTACTCATTAGTCTCACATGGCTACGCACATTATTTGAATAGTAACCTGCAAACGATAGAACAGTAGATTTGCAGTAAAATAGTGGCAAGTGATAAGATTGACAAGTTACTTGTCTATTTCGTCGGAGGCTGCAAGGCATATTATAATTCTGAGACAGGCATATCATCATATCCCTACAATGCGGGGCTCCCAAGATAGCTAAGCTTGTTTATAACTACAATAACTAGGGTTTATTAGGTAGGTATAACCATAGTTAGATCGGGTTATACACCAACAAAAACAACGTAGCAGGGGGCCCCACTCGTTGTGTGGCCATTGGCCAGCTCCGATTCGATAAGGTGCTCCGCCTGTCAGTACTTGTCTCCGTCGCGGTCTTGTGCTGCACATGGCAAGCAGCAGGCAGCAACAATCGCTGCGTTGACCAACTGCCTTTTGGGGAAACTAAAGGAAAAAACTTCCTCCAAGTAGATAGAAAATATAGAAACAAATGTTCATGCTCTACTTCGCAATTCTACATGGCTTTTCGTTTTTCTGTTTGCTTTGGCCCTCCGGCATCCTCCGGCGCTGTTCCTTGCCAGATGGCTGTCATCAAACACAAGCAGCACGTCGTGGGGGAAGGCATCTCCAATATCATGGAGGTGCCACTGGGAACGATTGATGAACGCTGTGTTGTTTTGCAAAAACTGGGAATGACTACTATATAAATGATCAACACAATGAACACAATGATCAACAAGGAATCTGACATCTTGAGAATAATCAATGAACATGATGTAGCATGATCACGGCTTCCTTTTGCAAGTGGAACGTTCTCATAGATGTTCCATATTGTTGCATGGTTTTTCTCAGGAACTGCGGAGCATTGCACCGCAGGTGATCATCCCTGGCCTCTACCAAGATGACACCTGCGTGCCCTTGACTTTTAAAGGGCCCTGGGCTCCCCTGGTGCCCTGATCCCGTGGCCAAATCCAACAGGGAATAGATTCTGGAAGGTGGTCCAAAGGATGATGTTCAAAGTATGCCTACTGCGTGCCTCCCTGTTGATCGAAGAGGGTGCATCAAAGCATCTCATTCTTCACACTTTCCAGTGGTTTGCTAATTTTTTGTATGTTTTGTTTGTGAAACCCGAATACCCCATGTATTGGGTTGGTTTCTCACCATGGGCATAACAGACCTTGACACGCTGCCGGTTGCCTTCGCCAAGGTGGTTTGGTGTCCCATGCTAGGGATGGGTGATTTGGCCGATGCTGGGGCGCCCGGATTTTTTTTCGCTGAATGAAGCGTGGCTGGCTGGGAAATCCCTGAACTAAATGGAGGTTTTAACTGTAAAATCATAGGTAAATTCTGGCGAAACATGGACAAATCCACTATAATGAAGGTTTATAGCGGCGAAAATCATCGAACTAAATGTGGAATTTCCAACAAGCCATGTTTGATTACCGCAGGGTACATGTGATGTAGCTAAAATATATAGTTCACTAGAATCCGGAGATCAGCAAAAACATCAGTGACATCAATTGGACTGCTTGTTGATGTTGAATACCTTGGTGTGATTCCAGATCCGTTTTTGGCCTTCAAGCATGTCTTGTCGCTTTTGCCAATGTTTTTTTTGTTGGCTGATCTTAGTTTGCTTGACTCAGTGTTTGCCCTGTTCCTGTGAACACCTTCCATGAAAAGTGTCAGTTATGGGTTGAACCCCCAATCACTGGCTACAGTTTCTAAACACGTTTTAGAACATTTTTGTTTCAAACGTGGTAAACCTCCAAAGCCCACCTAGGACGTCAACATGCGCCAACCTCCCTGCTCCTGCTCAGGCAGAAGCTGGCAACGGCGAGAGCCAAACGCTCATTACGCGGAAGCCAGTCTGGAACGAGCAGGTGGGCTGGAGATGACCAATGGCATTGGGTTACGGGCGGACTAGGGCATGAAGGGGCCTCAGTTGGGGATAAATATGAAAAAACGGGCTCCCGGTTGGAGGGTCAAGTTTTTTTAAGGAACGACTGGTTTCAAGACGAAACGTATACAGTGCATACAGTATAATAAGTGACGTGTTGGGGACATTTGGAGAAAGCTGTGGTCCAGAAATGGATAGTAAAATGGTGCCTTTGAAGTTTTTGTGTTAGCCTGCTATGGCCGATAGCTTTATGGTCGCATAGAAATCATATCCACGCCAGCTCTATCTTCCTACATATGTGCGGACGCATGTGATCCTACTGCGTTGCTAGCTTGGCAATAAGCCAGCCTTGGTATTTTTCTAACTGGTACTTGTCAATGTTTGTATATTCAGGCTGCTTCACCAGCAGTTGGATTCAATTATTTGTGGGTACCGCTCAGGCACTAGGGATGCACGTGGCCATACGGGTGACCAATCACCATGGCCCATCAACTTGCACGATGATTTGCAAATGACTAGCACTCTTTGGATGTCATTAGAAGTGCAGGTACTTCCAGTGTCTCAAGAAAATCTTGAGTCGTATTCCAGATGAACCTATGAATAAACACCCAAAAAAGACTAGAAACAACTATTTTCCATTATTTAATGAAGACCCAGAAAGATGGAAAAGCTATTTGCAATTATTTTAGCAAGAGTTTACTGTTCTATGTGTTTTGGATGCAGCACGTTTGATGATCATACATTCCTCCGTGGCGGATTGAGAAACTGCAGGTCCAATCCTTGGTCTTGGATTTCAAAGGCAGTTGCTTGGCGGTTGAGCAATGGAGGGATGCCACAAACCTCCAATCTTGGAGGGTTTTACCTATGAACAATTGTGATTGTCCATAGTTAATGTGGGAAACCCAATAATAAGCCTTCGATCTTTGAGTCATATTGGTTTCCGCTTAAAAAATCAGGAAACCCGGAAACCCCTATATTTGATGGTGGAAACCGTGGTTTACAGTAGATTTCCCCTTCAACCAATCCAGTGATTGAGGGTTTATAGGATCAATTTCTGATGAAAATGGGGATAGTTATTGTTCATCATTGGGTGTGCCACATTCATCGGGGATGACTTAACCAAACATCAATTGGATTTAGCCAACCAGAATGGGATTTGCCTGGTTCTTTCTTGAAATGGTGTACACAGTGTCACCAAAAGAGTGAGTAGGAAGGTGTGAGAATAACAGGCCCAGCCATCAACTTTGGTGGTGTCCTATCTTCAAACAACTCATCTCTCATATTATTTGATTCTGCCCCGGTAAGCACGGAGCCAGTTTATGTATATATAACAACTAAATCTCATCCCCCTTCAGAAGAACTCATGAACACTCCTGCATATGGAACACCAAAAGGAGCAGATCCAACACTTTCGGCTGCTATCACCACCTTCCGCCCATGGCTATGGCCGAGGAAATATTGTGTCATCAGTACGGGGCCTTGATGAGCTTCGGCGAGGCAATCAATGCCAATGAGATCTGGCGACGACATTGTTTTTCCCATGTTTTTGGGGGATTCCAATCCCATCAGCATCATAGTATGCCAATCACTACCACGAAGGATATGGGGTCCCTGAGAAGTTGGTCCAGAAGCCGATGTGTGGACCCACGCGTTGCCCATTCTCATCCAGGACATGGACTAGGAACGGATTGGATTCGGATGTGGTATATTGTGGTATGGCTGGTAGGACCTGGTACGTTCATCAGGAGATTGTCTTTGATCTGTACAACTTGCCATTTCCCAGCCTGCAGTTCGTGGAACTTATTGCTGGCTCAGAGGGCCAACGAGTGAAATGGGAAGATATGAGAGGCCCAGGGAACACAAAGGAAGTGAGCGGAGTCTCATTGCCAGGAAAACCTAAAAGTACCTATTTTTTTGGGTATGACCCCCTTAATCCTTAATCAAATTCAAGAAGAGACCTCGGTAGACATCTAGATGCAGCAGACTCCTGGCATTCTACACTTCTGACTTGTATGAATTGTATACTCTATTTCTGGATGCTGGTTTCATCCCTTTCTGGTCACCCAGTGGTAAGACACCCAGTGACTTTCCCATCTTTCCATTCGCGACTTTGCCACTGATGGCCTCGTTTGAGGAGAGCCTTTGGCAGAAGTGATGGTGCCAAGCATGTATCAATAGAGGCCTCCATTGTTTGTCCATGGATGGTACATAAACAAAATGAAATACCCTCCCGGAATCAAACGTGGCAATCTGAAACCCCCTAGAAATGGATGTTTTAATGGAAAAATTATCTATGAATTAAATTAAATAAACAATATATAATATACATGCATAAATGGTATAGATGATGGAGTTTCTGTATTTGTTTTCGTCTCTCCCTCTCTCACCCTCTCTCCCTCCCACTTTTCTGTAAACATGTGCAGAAATGTCTTGGATGCAAACATTATGAGCGATGGGTATGCATACACATATGCAATTATATATATGTACATATATATTTATATATGTAGGTATGCATATATATATGTGTGTGTGTGCGTGGGTATACAGAGTTGTATATACATAATATATATATATATATATATTTATATGGTCTCGTGTTCCGTGTTCCTACCCCCCAATGGTATGGGTCTCCAGGTAGCACCCCCTTCCCAGCACCCCCTTCCCTTCTATTTGCAAGCTATTGGCAGCGTTTCTGAGGTCCAGCCTTGTATTTGCTAGGTCTTTGCAGCATTTCTGACTACCAGCCTCGCATTTACTAGGTACATGCTACCTTTTAGACGACCTACGTAGCACACATACTCCCTCAAAGTACCTACGTGCTACCTATAGT
>Ga0126342_10007569_pt1 | contig 19425 bp, 15 predicted proteins | sample Cyp1metagenome_FD_92528 | JGI IMG/M metagenome (GOLD analysis project Ga0126342, IMG submission 92528) | Coral microbial communities from Lord Howe Island, Old Settlement Bay, Australia - Cyphastrea 1 metagenome | ecosystem: Host-associated > Invertebrates > Cnidaria > Coral ... | reverse complement strand
TATATATATATACATGTATATATATATATACATGTGTATATATATATGTCTACATATATATATATATATTGTACATACATATATATATATATGTACATACACCATCAATGCCCCGACCAAGGAGCTTCCTCTCAGAAAGGTTCGCTGCAAAGGTCACAATGATGCGGGGATGTATGAAAATATGGTCACCTCTCCCCACATACTAAAAGGTTCTGGATTTCATACAAAAAATCTACATGTTATGCACTACGAGTTTGTTGACCAGTTTGTTGGTCGTCCCTTAGCCACGCACTCGCCAAGCATTTCCTTGTTTTCTTTTTGATTTTTGAATTTATACTTCTTCCAAGGCCGAATTTGCGTCTGCGATGGTTCATAAGCAAATCAAGTGGCACGACAACGACAACCTTTCCCTCCGACCAAAGATGTTATCAAGACGCTATTCATGCATCGTATTTGTATGATCCTTGCTACTTCCGTAGGGAACTATCAGGTGCGGAAAACCCATGAAAACCCTACCAGGACTGGAAGGTAGCCAAGGTAGCTAACCATCTACAATTCCTTGTCCTTAAGGCCTGTATAAATGCGTGTGTATATATATATATACTGTATATACACACAGATTTTCGCACATGCTTGTATGCATGTCTTCATGAATTCAGTAGAGGACTGCACCTAAATCAGTACCCGCGCGTGTACATTCACTCTGCAAAACGCATGTCAAGTACACCTTCCGTGTCAAAGTCTCGCCTTCTTTGGCTCCTTGGGAGGTGCAATTTGGAGTCCACATAAGCTCGTACGCCATGACCTGCAGCTTCTCTTTCACATGTCGAATTACTCGAATGCTTCATTGAGCGCTTTGTGCTTCATATGATTTCTCAATGCTTTGTGACATCAAAGTAGCATCCTGATTCTTAGCCGCACCCGCAGAATACTCAGCACCAGAGGGCTCTTGGCCGTCACCATCTTCAGCTCCTCTCCGGGATTCATCACACCTGACAACGAGAACAGTTGGATTGCATCAAGCTCCACAAAGCAACATTCAAAACTCCAGTGGTTTCCACCCTCGAAAGGATCTTCAAAAGAAAGAACATTCGTTATTTGCTTCTTTAACCTTCTATCTTTTGAGCTTCTTCTTTAATTTATGTTACTTGTGTATGTGTATGTATATATATACCGTATGTGTATCATTATGTATCATATGTATATATTTGTAAGATTTTGTAAGTATACTTGACTGTTTTGAGCGCACTGAGGTCCTCACGGAGAAGCCGATCGATGTCCCAAAGGGTTCGCAGAATACCCCTGAGCTGCGCTCGGCTGCGCTATTGAATTATTGGGGAGGTCTCGGAGACCTGCAGCATTTGAACTGCAAAGCCGCCATCCTTTCCGTTTCTTTTCCATATCTTTTCCATGTTGTTTCCATTTTGTCTCCGATTCGCGTCCCTGCCTCAAAAAGATCTCCGAAGTCAGCCGGGGAGTGATCCGATACTTCACTTTCGCATCATACTGCAGGGACAGCAGTTTGAATTTCACAGGGTATGTTCAGGGCTTGAGTGACTAGGGTCCATGTGCAGTGTTTAGAAGAAGCTTACCTGGTTGCTTTATAGAAGCGAACTGGTGTTTCTTCTCTCTTTCTACTTACAAGAATGCATCATGCTCTGAGGATTAATCACTACACTAGTCCCTTGTCTAGAGCAAATCTGCAAGCCGAAAGACCTCCAAAAATCGCGAGAGAAACTCTTCCATCTCTGCCGCCGAGATGGTCTTTTGGTCGTCCCAGCTGAGTAGAAGGTTCACAGCCAAAATCCAATCCTGAATTGTAACAGCAATGCAAAACAAGCGTGACACCAAGTGGAAGAGATTCCCATAGCTGCCATAGCTTGAAGCTCCCATGGCTGAAATGAATGCTGAATAAACTCAGCTTGTCTGTCCTCAAGCCGGAGACGGTATTTCTTGCTCCGTTGAACCGGATCTTGTCTTTTGTAGCTGTCATCCTCTGCCTCATGTCAAAAGAATGCAGTTTTGAATATCCCGCAGCTGCTCTGAAGAAAGCGCCACGCTCTGAGAGTCCTGCTCTTTCACCCCTCCTGGGAACATCAGTTGAATATCTGCGGCGCCCAGGCCCAAACCTTGAATTGACGGGCAAGTCGTTATCTACGTCTCTTTCAAATGAGCTGAGCTGCGTTTAGTGTTGGAAATAGCATCTTTATGCACTTTTTCCAATGAGAGACTAAAGCCTTGCTATTTTGCGGCTAAAACCAACTGTTGAGACTGTGGCTATGTTTCTATGAGGAAAGCATCCAAGCATCACAGGCGCATTTGCAAAGCTTCCAAACTCGTGTGTGACAACAGCAGCAGAAATAGCGGGAGCAACCGAAGTAGAAATTTTGATGTGCTTCGTGGCCAATTTGTTTCTACAATCTAAAAGAAAGGAAAAGCCGATTCAGCCCTTCAAATCTTGGTAGAGAGCAAGCAAACACACCAGACGAGAAGAATCATTTCGTGCACTCCAATCTTCCACTACTGAAAGCTCTCCTGGCTGGGAAAAAAACGTCTCTTGATACATGTCTGTTTTTTGGCGCGAACCTTACAGTGTCAGGCAACCTTTGGTTTCAAAGGACTTCCATCGCAAGCAAACTTCTATGCATGGCAACTTCGATCAAGCTTGTGAGATGCAATTATAAAGGCAAATGAGGCGGTGATAATTGATAATGTTGCTCTTGCTTTCTCTCTAGAACTGGCCACTTGCGAACGGTTTCTTTGTCAAAATAAACCAACCTTTGCTTTGGTCCTTTCCGGTTACTCTTCCAATCATTGTGATGGCGACTCTCAAGGCTCAATCGCCCCACTTGCAGAATTCATCGAGAACATGTTCATCTCAGCTTTAGAGTAGCTCCTCCTGGCACAGTTCCAACCTGTTAAAACCTTCTTGAGTCTTGGGGTCCTTGCTTTAAGCATCTTCTTATTGCCCTAGGCTTTCCCTCTGGAAATTCGCACAACTGATAACTCTGAGGAGCGAACTCTTCACTGGCTCCGCGACGCTTGGCACCAGCTGCACACAACGAAAAAGCAAAGACTCAAGAAGCTGTCTATGTTGACTACTAGGATCTACTAGGACTGCCACGGAAGGCACTTGGTACAGACTTGACTGCAACGTGAAACAGAGAAGCCGTCCCTGCCTGCCGGGGTCAGCCTGGCAACTTCTTCAGTAATGAAGGATCAAACTGATACAACGTGTCGGTTCACGTTCACCATGGTTGGGCTTCATCATGCCAGCGGGACGTGAGTCCAGAACCTCTCCGTCCCCAGCCTGTTGACAGGTACAGGGACAACAATGAATTTTTGGCAAAAACAGGTTCAAGCCTCCATCATCAGGAGCACCCCTTAGCATGCAAGGTGTCACACTGCACAAATGTGCAAAGCGACTGAGTGACTGAAGAATCACTTTGGGCTAAAAGCTATGAGATCTATGAGTTCGGCCATGCTATTGCGCTGAGGTCAGTACAGACGACGGCGGAGCAAGGCACCACGGTTTTCAGTCATGCGGCCTGGTGGTGTCAATTTATCCTTCTGGACGCCACGACACCGCTGCCCCGTCAACTTTGACTCGTGACACGCTGACTGTGCCTGGAGGCCTGCTGCGAGGACCTTCGAGAATTGGTACCCACAGGGCAAAGTAGCAGGATACCCATTGGCACGACCAATCAGAACAGCAGAGCGCTCGATGCCATCGCGCTGACTACACGACGTGATAAAGTCATGTCATCTCAATTCGGCATACAGCTTCAACGAAGGCGTGGCAGAGAAGACATAAAGTCCAGGATTAGTCAGATTCCACGCAACTACCCAATAGAGTTCTGAATACATTGCTCAATCTGTAGATTGACTTAATATATAATTTGAAAATTGTTTCTTGTGGGTGGGTCAGAAACGAACAACTATTCTGCAATCATCCAAGTGGGCCTCTGCGACTGAGACTTCTACCTTGCCACACAGAGAAAAATGCAACGAGCGCAGCTGCTGTAAGAGCCAATGTCATACTTTCGCTTTGCCATGAAAATAAGGTTTCAAGTTTCAAGATATGAACTATGAACAGTGAGACGGCCTTTTTTCCAAAAGGTTTGAAAGGACCATGGATTTGAATCTAGGTGTGGAACATGTTGTTACTTCTCACACCGAACTCTGGAATGGCCCTTAATTCCGCTCCACATTGCTTCTCAATTCAAGCGCTTTAAAGTCTGCGTGCAGTCTGGGGTCTCCCGCTTGAGCTTCGTCGCCCTCCGGGTAAAACGACCCTTCTTAGTGGACCTGGGCACTGGGTCCTGGGTCCCTTTGCTTTCTCACGCCAACACACCACTTTGTCGATACTGCATTCATTCAAACCACTCAAAACGTGTTCAAATTTGTCATTGCCTTCTTCCAAGATCAGCTTAGTCACTTCGACTTCTGGACCCAATTCGAACATCTCGATCACGCTCAAGCAGCCTTGCCACCAACACAGCAACTGAGGCTTAGTGCCCAAGAAAAAGAAAGCACCTCAGAATCCTCAAAGTACCTCAGTACTGCAGCACTACTCGAGAAATATCGCCATGGCCTCGAGGACTGGCGCCGAACTTGTACCTGGAACTTTCTGCGGTCAGATCATCTGAGTCCATTTCTGCACCATTGAGCTCCCGGCTTCTCGAGGGCGCTCTGGCGACCGACTGTCACCAGCAGGCAGGTCCTTTCAAGACAGGCAGTCCATCAAGGACCATTTCAAGAGATTCCGAATGATTCAAAAAGAATTCAAAAAACACATTCCTAGTTATCCTAGTTATCCTAGTTCAAGCAAAAGAAATCCACGGTCTGCAAGTCATGTGATTTGTATCGTGCCTCATCCCAATCGCCTGGGCCACGGCGTCTTTTGGGAGGCAACCCCCTTCTGGGCAGTGGCGGCCTTCCTGTCATTTTCCGTCACTCCATCGCAATGCTCAAGACGCTGGTCCATTTGAGCACTGCGCAACTTGAGAATCAAAGCTACAGCAGCCAGAGGCTCCATATGATCTGCTATGTGGTCTGAGAATCAGAGCATGAAGGTCTGCATATCGCAACAAAGCGATCTGTCCCTTTGGGCTCTGCAAACAAAAAAGCTTGAGACATGCGCTGCTTTGACTTCCTCTCCTTTTCTTCAAACTCATCGGCTGTGCTGAGCTGCTATGTGAAACTGGTGAGACATCGTGCAAAAAAGCAAACACCTTTATTTTTTGTTTCTAGGAGCCTCCAAAATGTTGCTAAAATTCTACAACTGACTTTGCCTTACAGCAAGAGAGGGAAAGCTGTTCAGGGCTTTGCATCCAGCTGCCCTCACGTTGCCTCTGATCTGACATTAACTGCATCCGCTGCACTCAGGAGCCTACATATACAGCATGGCATGGTTCCTTCTTTGCTGACTCGGTCCTCCCGATTTGTATCTTTGATTCTTACAATGAAATTATGTTGCGCTGCAACATCAACAGCCATCAAGAGCCGTCAAGATTCATCAAGAGTCGAGAGCCTCAGGGCTTCTTCAGCTCGTTTCCGAGCTTGCTCCTCTATGCATTGGAAACTGGCAAAGTTCTGACAGAACAAGCGCGGCCTTGACAAATTTACAGAAAGGTTGTTCTGCATCAAGCAACGGAAGGATCTAAAGCAACAAACGTACTTTTGCATGCAAAGAATGTGGACACTACGTTAACAGGTCTACACGTCTTGCGGACACATCACCCCAAGTGTCCTCTGAGAGCAGCTGTTCTTGCAACGGTTTCACAACCTCTCCAAGTAAAATTGTGCAGGAGAGGCCAGGCAACCACGTCAATATACCAAATGTATTGAAAGGTTTCGAAAATCCAGTTGCAAGAAGCTAATTAATCACAGCACAACATGTCGCAGCAATTACACAAGAGATGAAATGCGCAAGAACTGCTGCCTTTGCAACCTCTTCCTGCACAGCTTTCTCGACCTGCAACACGGCTGAAATGCCGGCTGCATCAATACTGAAGGCAAGAAAGACCGTTTGTTCTTTTCTCTCATTCTGATTCTGTTTGATTTGGCTGGATCAAGAACAGTGCATGCAAGAACAAATGGTCTTCAAACAAATTAACACTGCATTGGAGTCCAGTGAATGCCTACAAAAACACACAGCAGAAAACTGAATCACAAGGGCCTCTTGCCAGAGGGATGAGGTTGCGCTAAACTGGGACATGCTTCTCAGCGATGGTGTCCGCTGCCTTTGCCTTGTCTCACAATGCATTAGATTGGGATCAAAATTGGGGTCGGAAATGGCAACCACTTGACACCGACTCATTCCAGCAGCGAGCGACTGATCATTGAAGAAAAGCAGGCTGGGATCCTGATTGCTGTGCCTTAATTGACTTGGTGCCCACGTTCAATCGCATGATTATTCATATAGATTCATCAAGGAGTTGCATGAGTGGCTGCTTGTAACTCACAACATCTGTTCTCTTTGCAAACATGCACGCGTGAAAACATCAAAACTTAGGACTGCTCTGGCCACCTGAACATGGTCGTGAACTGTGTGTCCTAGGATGGTAGCGCATGCAGATTGCCAAAGTGATAAACTGGCTGAAGCAACACTCCTGCTGGCAGTGGACCTCCGTGAGAGGGCACTGGGGAGTTCTGCCCTGTCTGGCCTAGCACTTCGACGGATGATTTGAATGTGGTTTGAAAATTTCAAAAGCTCAGTGCACAACAGCGGATACAATATATACATCTTCCAGCTTTGTCCAAGGAAGCCAATCCTAAGTGCAATGCAGCAAGAGCCCAGTTGAGAAGGAGCCCAAAGGCCGCCGGGAGCGTTGGCTAGACGGAGGCCTGTGAACAAGTCAGCACTATATCAGTTTTTCAAAAAAATTGAACCAAACTCAAACATGACATGACTTCACAGAAATTCAAGTTTCAATTTCAATACATGTGTCACACTAAATTTTCTAGGCGTCCAAATAATGAACCTCACATAGGGCCTTGAAGGAGTCTGATGTTGTGACAAAGCCTGCAACAATTTGCTTCGGTCAAGCGTGCTCAATGTGGCAGTTTTTATCAAAATCTTTTAACGGAGAGTCTGGAAGCTGCACTATCTGCACTTGCATTGCCTTAAAAGCCAAAGCTGGGCACTGAACCGGCAAAGAACTGGACTGGTAGAGCTTGTCAAAGATGACCTGCCCGTGAGAACAAAAAGGTTCAGTGGATACTTGAAACATATAGAACATTGAAACGGCCCACACTGTGTGGACACTCGAGATTTCTTAGAGATGTAGACTCGTCCCGAAAGCCAAGCTCAATGTCGAAGGATCCAGCCCTTGTGTTCCACCAACTGTTCCCTCAAATGCCTATATCCCCATTGGGCAAAGAAGGCCAATCCATGTATCTACCTATCTATCTATTTAACTCTCACAAACCATTGAACTCGATGACGACGACGTATTTCATGCCCACCATTAAATCATTAAGTAATGTCCTCTTTTCCAGTCTCGGCAGGGGCGGCAGTCGGCAGTCCTATATTTATTTGCATACTACATAGAGCATATATATAGAGAGAGAGAGGTACGGTATACACATAAATTATACTTAAACATATTCATACATACCAGCATAAATGCATGCACAAAGACATACATATAGACTATCATATAGACTATATATAGATAATATATGGACTTTATATAGATATGGGCCACGGTCAATATTTGGTATATAGCTCCAAGTCATCAATTTTTGAAGAGTGTATTATCGTTTTTCAGGTTTTAGTATATAAGCAAATGTTATCGTTTTTTGAAGAGTGTATTTTTCGTTTTCCAAGCCCCAGCTCAATTTCCAAAAAAAAAGATATCTCGAATACTACTCTCCATTAACCTAAATTTTGGCTGTAGCTCATATAATGAATTAGATAAATTCGATGATGTAAATGAATTAGATGCAGGCTTTGGGACCCTGCGCTGTCGGGTGCCTTGGTTACATCATCCACGGTCGGAGCAGGTGGCGCTTTTGGTGCCAGTATCTCTGCGCCTCCCTTTCTTCCGTAGTACCTTGGACACATACTGGTCATTCCCAGGTCATCCGAAAGTCTCTGTCAGCATACCAGGTGGCATTCGGTGGCATACCACGTATCAAATGGTATCAGAATGGTATCAGAATGGATCAGAATGGTATTAGTATCTCTTCTTAGTTTACTTTGCAATCTTTGCAAATCGACTTGATCTCAGTGGAGCTTTGTCTGCATTTCGAAACTCTTCTGAGCGATTTGCAAGAGTGTACCTTTTTGCCGGGCTTTCTTCTCCTTCCCCAGATGCTGCCTTGACAAGAAAGTGCACTCCAAAATGCAAATATACGTATCAAAGCTGCGAAGCTGGTCTGTGTGGGCCGATGCCAAAAAGCTGAGTTGAGCCAACAGTTGAGCTAGTCGAGAGATAGTCGAAATGTCTCTGTAAATTTGTATGGTGTCTGTGACCCTCTAGGCCGTGAACTGCCAGGCACCATGTTTGGCCGCAAAGTTGTCCATTGCAAGTCGTACTTTGGGCCCCAAAGCAAGCAAACAGAAAGTTTCTTTGTTTTCTTTATTTAAACTCAGCCAGCAGCTTCCATGCGCGAAGCCATACCCTAATTGCAACTGCTTAAGTCTTTTTCATGTGCATCTGCTGTCCTATCGGTCCTATCCATTTGGCCCAACTTTGCCGACTTTGTCGACTTCACAACAGCAATACTCCTTGGGAGACTGCCAAATTTCGTGAAACATCACAACTTACAAAATTTTGAAAGAAAAACATAGAAAAACTAACTTCAGCAAGATCCTGTCACGAGTGCATGACAACAGCGAGAAAAGAAGGGAATGCTCAAGGTACACTTGCTGGTGACAATGATTTCCAACTAATCTAGCTACGTGAGTGTGTCTCAACACATGCAAGATTGGCAGCGAATGCGCTTTCCAGTATCGCCGAAAGCTCGAAGGTACTGGCAAGGGCTGTGTCAAAACATGGTTGTTGACAGCATTGAGCAGTCCTCAAATGCACAATGCACAGCTGTCATTCATGAACTAAGTTTAACTAAATTCAAAGCAAATGAGGTCGGAGGGCTTGCTGGTCCATGGACCCTCCTGCAAAGGCAGGCGCACTCCAGTTCCATCATTGCCAAGGGCAAAAGAGATACAAGACCATCTATTGAAATCTAGTTTGACCACTCAGCACATCTGGCAGCTTCCTCCTCTGTATGCCCTCAGATCTGGTAGAGAAGTATCCCGTGGTGGGACATAAGGCCTCCAAAACACTGGCAAGATCTCATCCGTTCGAGGTCTTGCAACACTTCTGGTAGTTGGCCTCATGCTGCTAACAGTTCTGTCATCAAGCTTGTACCTGCCACCAAATGCCACAAACAGCTCTCCTGGCTGCTTTAGTTCTGACAAAGTTTCTTCTCGTGCTGTGTTGTGTTGATGGATCTCTGCATCTGCGCACTGATTCTTCTTGTCTGCGGGGTGGACCTTTGTAACGTCTTGCCCATAGGGCCAGAAGCGAGACCTCAAGAGGAGTGAAACTTTACCCCGAAACTGTCTGGCAACATCAGTTCTGACTGACCTCAATCATTAGTGACATTAGTGCAAGCTTCCCTTGCACTCATGAGCTCTTGACGAAGTCGTCTCGAGCGTGACATTGGGCATGGTAGCCTGAATCCAGCTGGAGCTGTTGCAGAACACGGCCCCAGAATCTCAGACTCACAAAAAAGCATCGCTTTGAGACCAAGATGAGCCTTGAGTCCAGATTCAAACCACTCGCCGTAGCTTCGGTAGAGTCTGATCGGAGCCTTGAAAGTTGTCACTACATTCACTCCATGCACAGCCCATGCAGCTCTTGCCCGCTGCTGAGGCCAATGCATGCTTGTCATCACATGGCTTCAAATGCCCCACCTGCAAGTGTGCTCGTGCGCAAGAACTAGCTCTCATCCACGTCACACTTGAAACCGACAATCTCGACAAATTTTCCAAATATACCAGGATAAGCCACATTGTCAAGTCTGCATTTGCCAATGGCAGTCGACGTTGTGTAGAGTTCCCTGGCATCAATAGCCACATTCAGCAAGGTATGGCATTTTCCCCCTTGGCAGAAGTTCAATGACTGCAAAATCAAAGACTAGAGACAAAAATACCGTGACTATCTGAGACTGGTTAGTGCTCTTCTGCCGCTACCAGTGAAAAGGGTACAAAATGTAGTGACTGGAGAGACCATAGTTCGGTGGATTTGTTTTGGCATGAATCACTTCCTTGTTGCAAGTTAAAAGGATCAAAAGGATTGTTTTAAGCAGGGCAGGTTTGGGTCACTGGTTGACATGGTCCCGCCCGGCACATCGATTGAGGGCTCAAGTTTTCTAGGCCAACGCAGTGAATTTCATTCTGAATGCAAAATCAAGAAGTCAAAGAACCATGGCTCACTAACTATTGGATGTCGCCTCGCAAGAATCACCTTGGATACCCTTGTTGAGTCCGGGGTGCTCATGTGGCTGCTTTGCTGGGAGGCTCTTGAGTCGTCAGATTTTCTGACAAGCGAAATCCTTGAAAGTACTTCAGCTTCAGATGTCTTCCTGTCTGTTGCACTTAAGCAACACATTTAGCATCACTGGCATCACTGGCATCACTGGCATTTCATATCAAGTATATTACACAAGCAGTGTATGGGAAGGATCTGAAGATTTAAAAACCCAAGGATTTTGATGCTGCAATCTTGATAGAGGATCTTGGACACTGGATGAAGAAATTTTGTGTCCGGGAGATCTCCCGCAGGTTCTTGGTGAAACATTGTTACCTATGGAACTGGAAGCAAGATTTTGCTGAGTATCTCTAAACATTTGGCAAGTAGCTCTTGACAACCGCATCTACCCGATTTAAAGTAGTTGCAATACGCGAAGTTGTTGCAGAAAAGGTTTTCGGAAGTGTTTGGCGAGTCTCACTTGCAACTCGCACCAGTGTTTGGTACGCAAGGACACGAAGGGCACGTGAATGTTTCTAGCACTCGTGACTAAGATCAAACTGACACATCTTTTAGCTTGACTAACCAATGAATCATGATAACTACTCCGGTATTGTCCTTTCAAACTATGTTGGCTGTTGAAGAAGACCATTGCAACAAAAAACTCTTAATTTTAAGATATTTTAAGGATGAGGATATCAGAATAAGAGCCATGAACAATGATTAATAGACACAACAATGCTCGAGACAGATCCTCGGTGGGGAAAAATTGCCACAACCACTCAAGTAAGCTTGCGGTTTGCAGTCAATCACTTCAGATGGCATGGATAGGAATGGCTGGCTGTCCTTTGGACATAAAGAATTTGGCAAAACGCATGACACAAGAACTTCAAGGCAAGGGATCAAGATTGTCCTACAATTACCTAGCCTGACACAATGCCAGACATCTCCAGTAGGTTTCATGTGTGTAAGGCATGCAAAGGTGGAGGCAAACAAGGACAGAGACATTTTGACTTCACAGACATCTTAAATCTGAATAAGCTTCAGATGCAAACCCCATGCATTCCTTCTCTTGTATTTTGTATTTGGGACAGTACAAAAGGAGAGAATAGGGATTCCTGACTAAAAACGCACCCAAGAAATTTGGAGAGAAATCAGAGGTCTCGGCAGCAACAAAAAGTAGCAACAAACAGCCGGGAACGCTCCATACGCCGAACATAGCCAGGTTCAGGCTGAAAGTCATACCGACCCAATGTGTGCCATGGACCTGAGGCGGTGTCTTTTTTTGAAGGACTCCTAGGACTTACCACCAAGCACTTGTTTTGGCGAAGCTCAAAGTGCTCCATGCTTCTTTATGGTGATCTCAAGTGGGGCTCAAGCACGTCTCCGAAAAAAGAACTAAGAAGAAACCCGCAAAACAAGGGAAAGGAGATCACAAGATGATTGACCTGAGACCATAACTTGCCATTTTTCCTCTGATGTAAATCAAATGCAGGTCTTTGAGCAAATGCTGCATGTGTATGCAAACGTGTCATTCTTTTCTCTGTGCCAAGAAGCTGCATTCTCTCTGGAATGCTTTTGTGGTATAGGTTCATCATGAAAGTCTCTATTACAGCAACAAAACACAAGAAGCTCGCGTTTATTTTTCAAGTCAGTGCCGGCTTGGTCGGCTCTGCCATTAACATTGACCTAAGGATGTTGTGGAGGACACTCCTGTCAGTTGAGTCCTCTTAGAACTGTATGATTCACACGATGGGGCACAGCCATGCTGTTACCACGGCTGTTCAGGGCTGGAACTGAGATCTGTGCAGTAAACGTCAAACACAATCAAACAGTGTATTTGGGCAAGTTTGGAGTTCTCTTCCTCCTTGGGCCTAAGAGTCACAAATTGGAACCCCTAAACAGCAACCTGCGAGGCATCCACTAGTCAAAGCTTGCTGGCACCGATACCTCAATCTGCTGCCTTGATTGGTTTCAATGTAGACTTTCCAGGATTGTCAAGATTGCCAAGACGTTGGAAGTTCAAAGCTAAGCAATGTGCAGAAGCTTGCCTCAAACTCCAAACACATCATCTGTGTTGGCGTCACGCCAACTCTGACGAACCTCAGCTGAGGTTGCAGGTAATGAACAAGTACTTGCTAGCCTTAGAAAGGTACAATGGAACATGCATTAGAGAAAGCAGGCCAAACTATCCGAAAAAGCATGTGTCATCTATAGTTTGATGGAAAAAAAAACTAGGTGGGAGAGGTTTGGCCTCTCAAACAGAGCGGTGTGGTTTCGGTGAAAGTGTGCTCCTTGAGCTAGCAGTTCCCCACAAATAGCAGCTTCTGGTCGCTTCCCATGTTGATCATGTTGACGGTATTGACGTCTGTACCGTCCCACCCACTCCAAGCTTCTGGCAGAGTTGTAACAGCTCCGATGGCAGCCACTAGGAACACCAAAGAGGCGATCAATAGCCTCCGAGCATCGCTGCTTTGAGAAGCTCGGAAATAGAATTCTACATTCTGAAGGCAACGTAGCAATGCAATATACACGTGGCTGCATACCGTTTTTTCTTGGGGCCCTGGCCCTGTCTTCTCCATTTCGCAGACACTAGGGCCCACAAGCCCAGATGGCAAACGCGCTCCATCTCTTGTGGACATGACGGTAACAAGCTCGGCCTAAAGGGGCACCACAAACCAACACACAGTAGAAGTGTGGAAGAGACAAATCAATGTTCTATCTTTTTGTATATACTATATATATATATACATGGATTGTCAAAAAAACATATTTTGTCAAGTAAGGATCTGTTCATGAAGTTTCTATAAGGTGATCATCAAGAGTGTTCCAAGTGCAGCGCAACGGGCCATCGGTCAGCAGCAGTAGGGAAAAGGGATGATGCACCTCTCAATTACAGTCATACAGGAGTGGATATGACCCAACTTCAATGGTTGATCAGTCAACGCCAGGCAGAAACTTCAAAACACAAAGATATTTTGTGTAAAACTGGTTCCTGCATTGAAAAAACGACCTTTGATTAGTATTGATAGCTGTGTTTTCACACAATTCAAGTTTGTCTCGACCATCAAGGACGCTCCGTACCCTGCCGGTTGGAACCATTCGTCCACTCCACGATGGTGATCATCGGAACACAGAGCGACTTATTAGAAAGGTGGCCAGGTGGCCTGGAATGCCCAGTTCGGGAAACTTCACCAACCTTAAGCGTTCGGTGTCCAAGTGCTGAAGTTGAATCCGTTGTTATCGTTGTTCTAAGTTGAGCACCATTTGTGGGCTTGACCAGAGCATGTCTTCGACATTGGATTCCAGCGACCAATCCTGTTGCGCGGTAGCAGCGAAAAACGCTCAACAAGGAGAATCAATTTCTTCTCCTCAAAACAAAAAACTATTTCAGTTTATGACACGCAAGAAACTTTGCACGGGTGGCAATAGGCTTTGGGTAGAGAAATCTGTTTGAACATGTTGCCTTCTAGCCAGCAAAATCCCAGCTGTGGTGATCGATCATAAAGTTGCGCAAAAATGAGCACCGGATCCCTCCTCTCGACTTGTGCCACCAGCAAGCCATTCACATCCTTCAAACATGTGCAGTATTACAGCAGAGTTACAGCCCACTCTGTGCAAGAGTGCAAATATTCATCCACTATCTTGGAAGATGCAGGAAGACCTTGCCTCTATGTTGAAGGAGCTTTGGAACAAACGTAAATAGGGAGTGTGCGCAATCTTGCGTCCCGCCTGGCTGCAAAAATAAATTGACTTGAACATGTCGCATCATGGCTGAGTCATGTCTGTAGGAAGTATCATCCGAATGTACAGGCCAGGTAGTCATGATCTCTGATGATGAACTGCAGAAAGACAGAACCATCCTTGGAAACATGGCTCAAAAACTGATAGCAAATGTGTCTGTCGCTTTCTGGACTTCACAAGTCCACAATGCTACTTCCCAACAAAACAGGAAAGTTCGCTCAGATTAGGAACTCTGCTTCTACTCATAATTATCTGGCTACATAAAATCAAAAATGAATAAAGATTATATCCTCAGCTGAACCAACCGAGTTCGAAACACAAGAACCATAGATCTCGCAGGCATGTGAATCTGGCTCACCTGGGACGTGGTAGACCTGCATGAGCATTGCCAAGTTACAATTGTCGCAAATAAGTTCCAATGAACAAAGATGAACAAAGCTTGTCAAGGCCTTCTCATCCAAAAAGAACCGCCTGTGTTGGCACTCCATAATAGTCTGTGGAAGGTTGTCCAAAACAGCTTTAAGAAAAGAACTGGTCTCATCCTACTCATATCACCTCTGAATCTCACGTATGACGCTAGAGGGTTGCTAAGCCGAGTGCGTATATCCAACGCAGTCATTCAATCGAAACGTGTTGCCAGTCAACGACGCCACCTCTTCGGCTAAAGGCCAAGGCTGGCAGAAACAAAGCGGATACGGCAGAACATAATAGAACAACATGTCAATTAATGTCAATCAATATCAATCAATAATATCAACCAGTCTCTGGGTTCGACACTGGTTGAGTTGATCCAAAGAGACCTCCACTTGGAAGAGTGTAGGATGTGACAGGGACCAAGCCTTCAGGGACGTTGATGGGCTGACTCTCCGTTCCACACTGGGCTTTAAGGTCTTGTACGGCTATCGTGCGCACACCATTTCTGCGAAAATGTCAAGTGAAAACATACATCAGTGTGTGGTCTGAGAATCCGCCTTGTTAGGTTATTCGTGTCTCAAATGAACGTGCCTGGTATTTTTTGGTATCCACTTCTTTTTCGGGTCTGTAGCTGCTCTGTACTCTACCTACTCTACCTTCTCCATCCTTCTCCCACCTCTTTCTAATCGTATCATGCACAAAGCAGCGGAAAACAGTGCGGAACGTGCAATTCACAAAAGTTGCCCAAAAGTAATGGAAAGCACCGTTTGAAATCCTGTCAGCCCTACCTCCTCCAAGAGTGCTGCATTGTTGGGTCCATGACATCACCAGGGGTATCTGTTCCAGGGATGGAATCAGGTCTAAACACCCACTCCTCTCACACCCCCTTCATCTGCACTTTTGAGGAGTATTGACATGGTCCAAAAGGGTTCATATCAGAGAATCATGAACCAAGAAAGGGCAAACACAAAAGTTCATGCACTGGATCTCATTTTGAATCTATGCACTATGCACTGTATTTGTTTTGATGTTATCGTTTTTCAATAGTCTGCCCGAGCTTAGGGTTTGACTGCAGGGTCTTCTGGTGAAGCCTCTGACGTACTCCTGAGAGCTTACAAGTCTCAATTCTCAATGTTGACAGAGTTCTGAAAGAATGTTAAAGAAAATATCATGTCTGAATTTTTGAATGTCATAAAAACATATAAAAATGTGAAGTCTGTCGTAAAATGTTTGAGTCTGTCTAGTCTGTCTAGGGACCCCGTCCAGCTTCCAGACGGTGCCAGTGTGCAAGGACTCGGTGCGTCAATCTCCAGCTTGCTAGGCCTGCGAAAGATGTGGACGCTGCAGCTCTACAAAGACATACGAAGAAAAATCAACAAAGACAACAAGATCAAAAATTGCAAAGACCAGCAAAGACCAGCAAAGATCAGAAAGCTAAGCAAAGCCAAGCAAAGACCAATTCTAAGGCTGGCACCATTCGTTCAAGATAGGACATGGATCGAGTGCAGGGTCTCCTGCAGCTTTGCTTCTTATTTTCATTTGAAGTATGGCTGCTACGCGCTCTGAACGCCTTTGGCGGGCAGTACAGCTGAAGGAGCTCCGAATCCTCACTCCAAACGAACCGACTCAGTAGAGTCAAAATGCACCGAATACACTCATGACTCATGTGTGTATATATATACAATTATATAACCAATTTTAACCAGTCGCACAATGTATGAGAAATGTGGAAGCCTACGGCTACTCGCCATGAGCACAGAACCACTGTACCTTCTCCCCCCCACCCTCCCCGTTTGGCTATATACCTAAGTAGTCTATAGGTAGTATCTGGACATTATATATATATAGCTCGCTTTGTTAGAGAGGTTGTCTAGTGTCTGGGCAGTATGTAGGTTGAGTGCAGCAAATAGCAAATGGCCAGAATTATATGGGCAGTGCATGTGTGTAGTGCACAGTGTAGAGCTGGTATAGTGAAAGGTTCATGGTAGTGTGTATAGGTTTGTGTAGTATACGTGAAGCTGTGTAGTTCTGAGGGATGGGAGGGGAAGCAAGAGGGTGCGGAGGGAGTGTAAGACGGTAGGTGTGAAGTTCTGTGAAGTACAAATGTGCAGGGGGGTAGGGTTCTTGGGTGGAGAAGGGACGGACCAAACCAGCGCCAGCGGGGACTGGGCGGCCGGGAACTGGGCTAATATACTAAACATGCAAATGCGTACATATACTAGTATGTGCATATGACCCATTTATATATACATACCTACATATTCATATGCATATGTTATGTATAGATAATGTACCCTGTGCCTTCCCCCGCCTATACAGTATGACATGTGGTTATGTATGATGCACAAAAAACATGTTTGCATCAAACTCAGGCAGGGTTCAAGTCTGAACCTCAAACACCAGATCCATTCAGCAGGCAGCTAGCAAAGCCTGATGATCTACATCCTCTCGATACGATATGATGTTGAAGCAGCAGTCAACAGTGCCATCCCCAATGTGACACAAGCAACAGAGCTCTGCACTGCCATTCAAGTACGTGCGCAAAGCCTCACACATTGTCACCAGAATCACAAGATATAGTTTCAGTCATAATTCTGCTGGCAGAGAATTGAAATTAGATCAGGAGACACAACACTTATGAGGTGCAAAGTTTGCAGCGTACATTCCGAGGAAGTGACTCCTTGGGTGACATTTGCAAAGCTCCAAGATCTTAGCAACACAAATGCAGACACACACCGAGACAGATGCAGCACAAAGCACTCAAAAACACAGAGCTGTAGATGTCTTAAACATATAATTATATGTTATATATGTTATATGTTCCTTTGATGTTATCTAAACTTTATTGCACCTCTTTCACAGAAATGAGATGTGCGCTCGGTGGCGGCCTGCAGGGCCTGTCACCGCTTTGCTCTGCTTTTCGCTATTGGCAAATCAAATATTCTTCGCAGCCTCGGCAGCCTCTTGCCCTTCTGCAAAAGTCAGACAGCCAAGGCCCAAAGCGGCCCAGATCATCTGGAGGGCACCACCTCCGTAACAAAATGAGTGCATAATAATGATAATAATAATAATAAATGATAATAATAATAATAATAGTAGTAATAGTAAGAATAAGAATGATAAGAATGATAGACAGGAAAGGCAAGGGAAGGCACAGGAAGTTGGGCAAGTTCGGATGTGCAAAAATTCTAAACGCAAATTAGTAGCAGTTGGCCTCAGCTCTGACCTAGCGCTTCATTGAGGCGAATCTGTGAGCCGGAAACAGAGTTGCCAGAAACAGAATCTCGGGAGTTACATCTTTGTCTTCCTGGCAAGTACAACAATTGAGTGTTGTCATCAATCTGTGTTTGTCAGCCAGATGAGGTGTCAAATCATATGGTTTATATGTCATAATGATCCTAACAGTACTTCTTCAGCAATAATACGTCGCACTACGCAACTTGTTTTCCCGTGCAGTCCAGCACGCGTGAGGTTAGACTAAGTCGAACAGCTACGGCTCAAGTTGATTTGAATGGCTGTCTGTAGGGCCCTTCCACATAGAAGTCCAAAGCCATAGCGATCATTGCCAACAAGCCCGGACTCGTCTGCTCCAACTCCTTCGGAATAACTTCCCATGGTTTCCTGTTGGACCCTCGATATGCATTTATTATTTGCCCAAGCGCGTTGGACATCCTTGTGCACAAGGTGTGCACAGGTCTTGCCACCTCTGGATCAATGTCAGTAGCAGTGGACAATGCTCTTGCTATAAAGTCGTAAGCATGTTTGTTGTTAATAGCATCCTGCAAGGAAAAGCCACACTGAGGCACTTGGCCACCACATTTTGCATTGGCCTCCCTGATACTCTTGGCTACCTGAGGATTGTAAACCAAGTAAGACAAATCAGGTTTGTTTCCAATGTTTTTCAGTACTTTCTTAATGGACTCTGTCACCTTTTCAAGCGCAACATCGTCGAAGTTCTTCCGCATGTCAAGGGAAAAAGTTGCCAGCTCTCCGGGAATCTTTATGCCAGGAATCATCCCATATTCCATGGCAGGCAGTAGATAGTTGCCGTTGAGTCCTCCGTGATACTTTCCGAAGGCAGTTTGTGCAAACCACGCAGCCGGAATTCCATTTAAGCAATTCTCTGTATGCTCACCACACAAGGGCTTGAAATCCTTGGTGAGGGCATCAGCATCGCTGTAGCTGGTAGCTGCGTATTGTCGGTTCACAAAGAGGGGCTTCGTTGCTGCTCCTTGGAAGGATTCCTCCATCAACTCCTGTCAGGGTTTCTCAGTAGGACAGAAATTGAGCGGGGCTCCAGAAATGTCAATCAGAAGAACTGGAGCATGTACACAGGTATTAACAAATTATTAACACATGTACACATCTGTGTGTTACACATGTTAACACGTGGTTGGTGCCATTGAATCACTGACTTCATCAGCGCCACCTGATCAACATCCATTTTGTTCAAATCACCGGATCCCAAAATAGAGACTCAGAAGAAATGTAAACAAGAGCCGTGTGTGTGTATGTGTGTATGTGTGTATGTATGTATGTATGTATGTATGTATGTATGTATGTATGTATGTGTGTATGTATGTATGTATGTATGTATGTATGTATGTGTGTATGTATGTATGTGTGTATGTGTGTATGTGTGTATGTATGTATGTATGTATGTATGTGTGTATGTGTGTATGTGTGTATGTGTGTATGTGTGTATGTGTGTATGTATGTATGTATGTATGTATGTATGTGTGTATGTGTGTATGTGTGTATGTGTGTATGTGTGTATGTATGT
>Ga0126342_10007568_pt1 | contig 19427 bp, 14 predicted proteins | sample Cyp1metagenome_FD_92528 | JGI IMG/M metagenome (GOLD analysis project Ga0126342, IMG submission 92528) | Coral microbial communities from Lord Howe Island, Old Settlement Bay, Australia - Cyphastrea 1 metagenome | ecosystem: Host-associated > Invertebrates > Cnidaria > Coral ... | reverse complement strand
AGTTTGTCCAGATGTGTATCACAGTGTTGCAAACCTTTCTCAAGCTGTCTCCGATTATATGTTTGCATCTTCACTTTGGGCCACCATGCTGATTTTCGAAGCACATGCTCATGCACGTGGTCCTGGTTTTATTTCAATTCCTTCAAATCAGAGTAGCGTTCATATCTTTCCTCACAAGCCCTTCTGCCATACCCGCATGGCTTATATACAACCCTAATACCTTAGCAGCAAGGAATTTCAAAAGTTAACATATTATATACATATCATATATATATATATATAATGTATATTATATATGTATAAGAATATACATAACAATATATATATATGACATGTATGTAAATATCTTCCATCTCCCCGGACTGGCCGGATGCCCATCCCCCCATCCACTGGGGGACTCTTCGAAGCTGTAGTCGGGCAAAGAGAAGAAATGCGTCATGGGCAGAATGAAGGTCGCAGCGTCCTGCGAACCACTGGGATCGACATCGATTTTTGGCAAAGGGCTGCTGGATACCCTCTGGTAAACTAACATAGCTATATATTGAAAATGACCATTAATAGTGGATTTTCCCATTAAACATGGTGATTTTCAATAGCTATGTTAAATTACCAGAGTGTAGTTTCTGGCAAAACATGAACATCAATGACAAATGGATGCAAATGGTCTAAAATTCGGAGTAGCCCAACATGAATGTTCCCAAAAATTAGACTGTTGTGTTGTCTAGTATACACATGTAATGAATATGAAATATCCGCGAATAACTTTCGCAGGCGCTGGAAAACGAACATACCTTTGAAGGATCTATTCATGACTCGGGATCCCACGAGATATTTAATGTGTGGGGGAAAGGACAATACACACAAACAATGCATATATATATATATATAATATACATGTGTATATATATTATATATATAACCATAATAATTAATGGTGTAGCCTAGAGTCCCTGCCTGACTTGATTCCATGAAGCGGTGGCCCGAACCGGCAAAAATCTGGGTTTTTAACTGCTCTTTGCAATCAAATTTTGGCAAAGGAAAATCACCAATTCTACAAATTCGTTCTACAAAAGAGTGAAAGGAACTTGAGGAAAAATATATTGAAAGTTTTCAATTATCCACATTCACTATTCAAACATCTTCAAACATCTTCAAACACCAAAATCATCATGAATCATCTAATTACTGATTCCTATGATTCTGACTTGCCAGCTGAGATTACTGCAGCCCACAGTGGTGTCCACTAAATGTCCTGGACATTAGGATGATTCCTAATGTGGGGGTTTCCATAAATGGAGGTACTCCAATAGCTGGATGGTTTATAAGGGAAATTTCTATAAAACGGATGATTTGGGGGTGCCCCAGTTTATGGAAACCCTCATATATTTATGATGCTACTTACCTGTTGTTACTGTAGATACTTCGTACATCTTCGTACACGGGTGAGCCCACCGCCAAGCTAATTCCTAAACGCAAACAGACCCAAACTTCATTTGATTTATCTTCAGATGCTTCCATTGTTACAAAAACTTTCAATATCTTTCAACATCACCTTTTCCTCCTTACAAGCAGCCACTTTCCGTCACGGTCCTTCAGCAAGGAGGTGTTGTGACTCATGTTGTGTGGCGTCACAATCATCCGCTTACAGCCAATGGAGGCATAGATCCTTCGCCCATGCTCCTGGGACCCAGGGAGGCCGGCTGGGAACCATCCATTCTTGAAGAAGTTTGGTTCTTTGCAGTCCTAAATATACTGGATATATAAATAAATACAATCCACGGTACATATAATATGATTTAATATGTCATATATAATATTTAATAAAATATTTTTAAATATAGTTATATATGATATGAGAACTATGTATAATAATAGATAATTAATGTGTCTATATAAGGTGTATCCATACATATCATATGCATAATATGTACTGTATGTATATAATTGTATAATGGTGGATGCAAATTAGTGCGATTGGACCCTACTGCTTGAAAAAAAACACAAGAGTCTCCTGAAATTGTTTGGGTGGAACCCTACTCAGATCTTTTTTTTCAGGAGGGAAAAAATAGGTCAAGGAAAAAGTGCCATTTGAGGAACTCCAATCCTCCATTCTATTTTGAATCCTTAAAATGATCCCTTACCAAAGCCTTAATAAAAAAACAGCACCCACACACAATTTTTCAAGGGGGTACTCCATGAGTGACTCAGATCCTCACATATAAAAAGGTTTGGATGGCACACTATTGTGCAAAGGAAATCTTGGGGTAAAAGAAATCAAAACCTTTAATCCACCTTTCTGTGGATATACTGTAACTGGTCCATTTACTTTAGAAAGTAATTTGATATGAATTGAACTCCTTACTTGTCCTTAGATTTCTTTTAGGGTAAAAAGAGAAAATAAAGTCAAAACAGTTTAACATGAGTTTGAACCCCATACTTATCCTTAGATTTCTTTTAGGGAAAACAGAGAAAATGAAGTCAAAACAGTTTGACATGAGTTTGAACTCCTTACTTGTCCTTAGATTTCTTTTAGGGTAAAAAGAGAAAATAAAGTCAAAACAGTTTAACATGAGTTTGAACCCCATACTGTACTTATCCTTAGATTTCTTTTAGGGAAAACAGAGAAAATGAAGTCAAAACAGTTTGACATGAGTTTGAACTCCTTACTTGTCCTTAGATTTCTTTTAGGGTAAAAAGAGAAAATGAAGTCAAAACAGTATAACATGAGTTTGAACCCCATACTTATCCTTAGATTTCTTTTAGGGAAAACAGAGAAAATGAAGTCAAAACAGTTTGACATGAGTTTGAACTCCTTACTTGTCCTTAGATTTCTTTTAGGGAAAAAGAGAAAATTAAGTCAAACAGTTTAACATGAGTTTGAACCCCATACTGTACTTATCCTTAGATTTCTTTTAGGGAAAAAAGAGAAAATGAAGTCAAACCAGTTTGACATGAGTTTGAACCCCTTACTTATCCTTAGATTTCTTTTAGGGAAAAAAGCGAAAATAGCTGAAAGTATATTGAGATGAATTGAAATCCTTAGGGACAGAAGAAGAAAATAATTGAAAGTGGATTGATATGAGTTGAATTCCTGACTAATCCTTAGAGTTATTTTAGGTTCGAAAGGAAAAGTAACTGAACGTATATAGATGGACATGAATTGAAATCCTTACTTATACTTAGATTCTAAAGGAACATGAATTGAACGTAGATGGAAATCAATTGGAATCGTTACTTATCCTTAGATTTCATTCAGGTTATAAAGGAAAAAACAATTGAAAGTAGATTCAAATGAATTGAAATCCTTGCTAATCCTGAGGTTCTTTTAAGATTTAAAAGGAACATCAATTGAAAGTAGATTGGCATCAATCGAAATCTTTACTTAAGTTGATTATCCTGAATTCCCCAGACCTGGACCCAAGAGATTATCGAATAAACATGAGTATACCTCAATTGTTTCAGGACGGGGCCTACATTAATCAGCATCCAACATTATATATCATATTTATAATATTATATATATATATATATTATAATATATATATATGTATCAATACACTGTATCTATATATGTATATATATATCCTATTATAACATGATATCATATCCCATTTGTAACAACATATTTTGAAGATGTATTCATGGATAGTTTATGACATTTTTAGCTGGTTAGGTCAATACATTATCATCAAAATAGCACAATTATCGTTGTTGATTCCAAGTACTGGAAAAGTTTGTAGCCATCCACTTTGCTGACGCAGAAACCATCACCCGTGGCAAACCCATGGCACCCATCAGAAAACCAAGGAGCCGGAGAGACCAGGGAGTCTTGTAAGCCATGAATGATCAAGGTCGGACTTCTGATCTTCGGCGTCAACTCCTGATGTTCGAGCTCAAGGGTGGCGCTTCGGCGGCGGATTTCACCCGATTCCATGGTTAAAAAAAAGCCAACCCTGGCCATCTTTTTTTCGGACGTAACCTCCAAAACAGAGGCCAAAAATGGAAAATATCATGAAATATGAAGGACATATATCATCGAACTATATCGAACTGACATCCTGGAAAGACTAACCTCGGAATCTTTTTGGGGTTGCTATAGTATGAAGCCCAGGTTGATGACTTCATTAGCAGCCAGGGGGATCTCATATTGAAGTACCTCCATCTTGACCTTTCTGTTGAGCGGACCTATTGCCTCCTTCACTTGATAGAAATCGGTAGACGGTAGGTTGTCAGATCGTGCTGCTTCCACAAAAATCCCAACATCTGATTTCATGTTTGATGATTTTCCCCCTGATATGGCTGTATCTTTTTTTGACATTCTACAGGTTTCTATCAACAAACCAGGACCTATGTATTGATCATTCGACCATCTCAGAGCCAGACTTGTGAAGATCTTGGTCTCTTAATGTTTGTTATACTTGGATTCGCTTAAGGAACCCCAAATAAGATTCCCTACAGATTCAGTAGTTTTCAGACTATGGATGTCCCATTCGGAAAATAAATATAATCTTCAGATATCTTCAGCAACGCCAGGTATGGCCATTCTTCTGTTGTGATTTGCGAACATTTTTCATGACCGATCCTGGATTCCCTTCATTTCAGGTTGGTATCATGGCTATGTTGGTTTACCCTCCAGTAAACCATCAGAGCTATGGAAATTCATGTTTTTCTCCTATAGGAAATGATCTATTCTTTGCTTGGAGGGTAAGTACAAAACTACCCAAATTCCAACCAAAAAACATCACCTTTAGGATGAATCGCCAACATCCCTCCATCGGGATCTTTGCAGAAACGTGGAGCATGAAGGCCCTCTCTAATCCAAAAAACAACACATGAATATGATATTGGAATGGAACATCCATGAGTACCCTCTATATTTGCCAATTACCACTTGAAAAACAATGAACCGACCTCCTATGGCCAGGAAAAAAACCACCATGAATTTCACTGAGATACCAAATTCGGAAAGCGATTCTCCAAAAAATCTGCCATTTGTCCGATCTGCCCGCGAAAGAGCCTGGGAACCCCCGCGCCGGTGGGTGAAGATACAATGGGCCCCGTTTGCGATAGCTAAGTTGGTGAACATAACTTCAAAAGCTATGGTTTATGATACGTATAACATATCTTGTAAGTATAGTTTTAAGTTTCATAAGCATACTTATTGGATGGTTTAGCTTTATAACTATAGTTTTCATGGGGGCTAGGTTAATTACCAACAAACATCACTGGGGGGGCACTTTGTACATGCTGCATCCCAGCGTTCAGAACACTGCTGTTTTTTTCCGCCACAATCCCAATCATGGTTGATACTGGGGATTTACTATATATTATATATATTATGATTAACACGCGCCAGTTGCCAATATGGTCCCTGGTGCATGGTTACAGTTAGTATTTAAAAACATGTCCGTGGTGAACGGTCATCCATCCCCAGGACATATGAAAATTCCAGGGCCAAGCTGCGACCTGTCGGGTGGTAGCCACTGGTAAACATACAAAAAGCTATTGAAAATGGCCATAGAAATAGTGAGTTTTCCCATGAAAAATGGTGATTTTCCATAGCTATGTTAGTTTACCAGAGGGTAACCACATTCAACAGTTTGATGAATAGAACTAGAACTCGCTAACCATCACTACCCTGAAATGCTTCGTGATTCAAATATTTCATATGTGATTGGGATCAAATAAAACACCAATCATACCCATGGTTGGTTATCCCATAAATTATTAGTATGCTGGCTCCAAAGTCTAGGTATATTTATCTATCTATACATTAAAACATGATATTGTATACATACATACACTATAATCAATATATATATATATACATATATATATATATACATATATATACATATATATGTATATATACATATATATATATATATATATACATACATAATCATATATATATATATATACATTATTTATACCTATTTATATTACGCAATGTCTCCATGTTTGGCATGATACCTCCGTTTTGACCTCACCGATGCGATGACTTCCGTCAACATGGTTTTTTGCCACGCGGCTCGCGGATGCTCGTAAAGGGACTGATCAGGATGACACCGGCAACCTGTCTTCGGTGGATCAAAGGGGTATAAAAACAGGGACCCTAAAAAGTGCCCCAAAAAAAAACAACATTGTTTTAATTATAATTACTTTTAGTGTTCTTATTATTATGAAATCATCATATTATCAAAATATCAAGTCATATATATATATATATATCATAGTACATGATTATATGATATGTATGTGCTATAATGTGGTTGAATTACATTTAGTAAATGGTTGAATTAGACCAACCCAACGACCAACTATTGGGCCAACTGAATTCCACTATATGGATGTAACCAGCCTAGGGATCCACAAAATGCTGGCTTTGCCATATCGAAGTGTTAGTGAAAGAATGAGGCTAGCTATCTTGCAAAACAACAAAAACACCGAAAAAAAGGTGGTGTTCCCCAAGTCATGAAAGTTGGCTTATAGCTACCATAGTTTAACTACTTCGATGAATATCTACCACATAAAACACTAGTTATTATGTTACTCATCGACCATTTTTACCGCCTTAGTTTTTGTAAACCTAGAAACTAGTTTGATACGTTCCAAGAAATCACCAAGTTATGTTGTGTTCATGACTAAATGGATATGGATCAGAATTTGCCGCGTCGAAATGAGAGGCTTGATACGCGCGTTGATATGAAGAAACAACAAACCACCAACCTCCGGCGTTCCAGTGGTCTTAACGTTTCACATTGATAAAACTATTGAAACGGTGTGTAATAATATATATAACTGGTTGGTGGTTGACCTACCCCTCTGAACAATATGAAAGTCAGTTGGGGATGAAATTCCCAATATATGGTGTTTAATAATATATAATATGTATATATAAATATATAATATATAAACATTGGAGGGATTAGTTGAAAATCTTTAAGTCATCACATTCAACTCATTGACTTTTCCTCGAATTAAGAACAACCACCCGCGTCCATCATCAAGCACCTCCGCCTTGGCCGCCAGTTGCACCGTGGGACCGGTTCCTGGTGATCTCACATCTGGGCTGTGAAAACCAGATGTTTTGGATGTCATTTGGCCGAAGTCACCTGCAAGAATGGAGGTACTTGGACTATATATTGACTATATATCATAAACTCACCTTCAACTTGGTATCAGGATGGTTCCCTTGTAACAAATTTCCAGGCCTTCCTTTTCGGGATTTTCTATGAACTTAATATGAACTGAAGATAACTGAAGGTAGCTCTGGCGTACGTCTTCCTGCATATATAGAATATTGAAAACTGATCATTGGAGATACCCTCTGGTAAACTAACATGGCTATGGAAAATCACCATTTTTAATGGGAAAACTCACTATAAATGGTCATTTTCAATAGCTTTTTGTATGTTTACCAGCGGGTATTGGAGTGTGCTCTTCCTCGGCATCCTGAGCCCCAAAAACGCAGGATTATTTTCAGCAGGCCTGCGCGGCCCATGCCCTTCATGGTCAACGCTTGACAGAGTTTGGTTGACTCCACCATCTGGTTATGACTAACATAGCCATGGAAAATAACACTTTTTAATAGGTAAACCATCTATTACTATGGGCCATCTATACCATGGCTATGTAACAAATAACCAGATGGTACCTACATCTACACACAGATTGTTGCGAAGTTTCAGGACAAGCATCCCAAAGATCTGCCAAAGAGCTTGATGCCATCCTCAGTTTGACTATCGGCAGACCATGGCCCCAGCACTCGGCCATGGTGCATTTTTTCGAATGGAAATCCAATTGAGATAAGCGAAAAAGACTGGTGAAACGCGGTGAAATATAGCAACTAACCGCTATAATATTTTAATATATGTATTTAGATTTAAAACAAAGAAAAGTTAGACATCGTTAGAGCAGGTTAACCGCTTCAGCCGACTATCATTCCAAACATGCCATATCAGGCTGAGACAACATTTAGGCCAAATCGAAAGTGGCCAGAAATCAGGCACCGTTTTCTCCATGCCAATCCCAGGCGTGAAAAACTCAGTCAACGGGGAAAAAAAAATCTCTGTCTGAATGTCAATCAACGAGTCGATTTCTGGGTCCCCAAAATGGTGATCAGTTACTAATTTGGTGCTGAATCCCCGTAAGGCCCTAATTAATTGATCACTGGATCACTTTTTTCAGCTGGTTGGTGGTTTTAACCGAAACCCCTCTGAAAAATATATGACAACTCGTCAGTTGGGATGATGACATTCCCAATATATGGAAAGTCATAATCCATTCATGTTCCAGTCACCACCAGCTGTACTATTTTTCAGCTACTTATTCCCATTTTTATATAAGAGTATTCATGAGGTCCCAGTTTTATAGCTAAACTTCATCAATTCTGAATAAACTAAGTTTATGAATTGATGAAACCAACCAACCCAACCAACCATGAGCAATGAGCTGTTAGGGATGGCTTTTCAGCATGAGATCCAAGTGATCCAAAGCTTCGTCTGATGGGCAACACATGGTATCCCCAAGTGATCCCTTCATTCTCACGTTTTCCATTCACATGGCCATAAAGAAAAGGGGGCTTGCTAAATCCTAAGATAAGACACCGCCATATCATGCCATATCCATATCTGGCCGCTTAGCATCTTTGGGCCACTTCAGCGTTTCCGTTGCAAAGTGAAATGCCGCATGCGCATTGGCCATGATGCCGGCCTGATTTTGGGGCAGCGTCCTTGGAAAACACCCGTCTCGATGGATCAGAATTGATTTGGTAGAGGGAGAAGTAGATTCTGTGAGACAAAACAACACGTAGATAGATAGATAAATAAATGGATAGATAGATAGATAGATGGATGGATAGATGGATAGATAAGATAAGATTAGAGTAGATAAAATTAGATAAGATTAGATTAGATTAGATGAGATAGATAGACAAACAGATAAATACATAGATAGATAATTAGACAGAATGTAGTTTGCCACAGTCATGAACTGTTTGTTTACAATAAGAGTTGGGAGCGAACCCAGTGTGTATGTGTACATTGACATATAACATGATTTGGCCAGTGCACTATGTCACCCGATAGATCCCTAATGTTCACGATGTTCAATCGATAAGTATGCAATTTATGGGGTACGCCATGCAACCTTCCTGAAAGTTATCACATTGTTTCAAATTGTTTTCAATTTATACTATCCATTCATCCGTCCATCCATCGATCTACCTGACCTAAACCCTCAGAATACCATCCGAATCCAGAAATGGTAAAAGTACGAAAATCATAGCCCATAGGATCCATGGTGCTGCCATATATGGTAGCATTTACCATTCATATACCCAAATGTTAGCATATATACCAGCACCATGGATCCTATGGGATAGGGTAAACCACCAGGGCCCCGGCCTCATCGCAACTTCCAGGACAGATGCCATAGCCAGGGTATTCCACGGCCAAGACCTCGAAAATTTCCAGAAAATGCTCCGTGGAAAAATTGGAAAATCAAGGCCATAGATATCGCCATGGTTTCCTTTCTGTCACAGAAATTGGAGAAATGATGGCTGGTTGGTGGTTTTAACCGAAACCCCTCTGAAAAATGATGGACAACTCGTCACCAACCAGATGGACTCTGGATTTCTGGAGTCTTCCTGGAAATGTTCAACACATGTTGAGATTGGCTAATGGCTAAGTGGATAGCCAGCATTTTCTGTGCTTGGTTCATCAGAGTATATCTCCTGCGATTCACATTTTTTTTCTCTAGAGAACTGATAAACTGCTTGGGACTCACCCAGTGAATTTCAATTGATTACTAGTTGGTGGTGAAATAACAATCTTGAAACATACGAGTTCGTCAATGGGAAGGATTATCCCATATATTACGGAACATATTTTGTTTGAAACCACCAACCAGATTTCAATTGATTAAGTATTTCATTTGATAATATCAAATCATAAAACTTCATGAACATGAAGTATCATTTCAATCGATGTTTGACTTTTTATGATATGTTCATAAAATCCAATCACTATGAGATACCATGCTCGATGCGATGTTCAAATTGATCTAGGAACAGTATAGTACAACCCCTTGGGAGCGAAGAACTTTCCAAATCAACACTGGGTGCCCAAAGAGTAGTAAAGGGCGAAACGGCTAGATGCAAATGAACTACCAACGTCTTGCCCGAATTCGATGATTAGTATAGTCAGTATAGTTTTGAACAACAATTATATACCCCGGCCAGCAATTTACCGTGCCTGGTTGGAGATAAATCGTGTTTTCATGTGTTTTCCATATGCTGAGGTTGAACAGGAAAAAAACCACCCAGTCACAACTGAATTTTGGTGCGGGACACCACCTTGTGCAGCACAAGAGCTTCTGGCACATAAGAATATGGGGCCCCGCGTCAAATTTTAAGTCCCATTTGAACCAAAGGTTTTGGGTTGAATTACAAATTACTGATGTTTTTTTGTTTTTTGAACGTTTAAGTGATATTCATTATTCACAAGTGTTTACATGTACCCTGCAATTAAACTAACATAGATGTGAAAAGCCATGGGGTTTCAGGGCCTTGATCAGCCCCATTTTGTGGCTTTTTCCCATGCCTTCCCATCTCCACCTGTTCCGGTCCCAGTGGCATGAACTTGAAAGAGATCTCCTTGGGAAATCATCCAAAATTCTCCATGGTTAAACAAACAGGTCAACAAATCTCAGATTTTTTTGGTGCACATCCCCTGCTAAACCATGATGTCTGGGGGTGAATATTATGTAAAGGGATTTTTTCAAGGGAGGGGATGGCACGGGATGGCCATAACAATGCGGTGGGATTTCACAGACAAAAAAAGTGGGGCTTTTTGACCATCAAACGTTGGGATCTGACTTATTTGGGGCGAATGGTGTGAATATCATCAACCACGAATTTCTTGGGTACCCGGCCTGGTAAACAAACAAACAGTTTGCGAACTTGAAAATGGTGATTTAGTTCGGGAATTTACGCTATAAAATGGTGATGTTCCATAGTTTTTTGTATGTTTACCAGAGGGTATCCTATTTTCAGATATCCCGCAGAGATGAGTTGTGTAATGATTTATCATACCTAGAGGATGTGCAAGACAGTCATGGAGCTTCTCCATCCACGATCCACGGGTCAGCCAGGAGTTGATGAGGACATCAAATAATGTCAACCCCGGAACAATAAACCGTGGTTTATATTGGCTTATTAATTAGGGTGGCTAATCCTCCAATAGATCCAATAGTCACAATCTGATACTTAAATGGTACCCTCCCTTTTTTCAACAGCCGCTTGGGGTTTATTAATCCAGGGTTGACATTACTCAATCCGTTGGCATGTTGTTAAATCACCCTGTCAACTTGTCAACTCCCGTCAAGCTATGTGCCTAACACCCCTCTGTCAGTTCCCAAGCGTCTGAGCATCTTGCAGAAGCCGTAGCTCAAGCCCAAATCCTCCGCGTTGGCGTGAAAGTAGATGAACAGGAAACGAGCCTCGGCTGGTTAGAATTGCCAACACAATTTTTAGAGTTTTTAGGACCTGGAAATGTGAGTTGTTTGTCATGTTTTAAGTTGTTGGGGTATGTTGGGGTGGTGTGACCATGCATAAAAATGTGGCAAATTCTTGGCAGACACCATCCAATCTGGATCTCAACATTTCATGTTTGCAGTCTCAAGCTATGGGGGTTTCCTCAAAGGGTCACCCCCAAGTCTTCACGGTTTTTTAGGGGCTTTCCATTGTACCCTCTGGTGAACTAACATAGCAATGGAAAATCACCATTTTTAATGGGAAAATCCACTATAAATGGCCATTTTCAATTGCTATGTTAGTTCACCAGAGGGTAAACCATCCAGCTATTGTGATACCCCCCATGACTGCCTGTACAAGAAGAATGTAGACTCAACCTGGGGGAGGAAGGTCGTGAGGCGAGGTAAAGCCCATAATTCAACATCCCAAAATGAGTATTGGGTATGCTCTAATATTATCCAACATAATACTAAACCAACATAATATTATCAAGCAAAAGTGTCATAATTCAACATAACATTATCCAAGTGATGATGTAAAATGAAGCTTTTTGATTCCAGGACGCTTAATGCTCCAAAAATACCTTGCCAAGAGACATGTTGAAATGGAAGGAACAAGCACGGTACTTTTGCACCATCCTGAAACGTGTCAGAGCCAGCCTTTCTGGGAAATCCTATATACCCTCTGGTTATTTAACATAGCCATGGAAAATGGTCCATTTATAGTGGATTTTCCCATTAAAACCTCCATTTATGAGGGATTTTCCATGGCTATGTTAGTCATAACCAGATGGTAAATAGAGGGTTTACTGGGAAAATCACCTACAAATGATGGAATCTCCATTGCTATGTTTGATGACTGGAGGTGACTGGAGGGTAAACCCCAAGATGAGATTTGCTCTGTCTGTGAGTTTTTTGTTTTTGCCGCCTAAAACACAGAAGAAAACATAGCTTAATCCCAAGAAGCTCCGAACTACATATCCTGAACAGAGGCATTTCAGCAGACCAAAAAACAAGTACACGCACAGGACATACAAGTGCTACCTACTTCAACTGGGGGACAGAAAATGTCAACAAACGACATCGGAAAGTCCGAGGTAGACCAAACAGCCCATCCCAATCATCCAAATATCCCCTATCTTTTTTCTCAGGTTCATCATGATTCATCCCCTTTCTCTTGGGACTTCTTTCATCACACCATTCCCCAAAAGCCATAAAAATTTCCATTGGTTCGATCCATGTGTATATATATATATACATATACATATCATATGTGAATATCGACATATGTATACATCAACATATAGCATGTATATATATATATATATATGTATATGTGTATATATATATAATGCTTCAGAAAATTAGTTTCATGTTTGTATCAACTCTCTTCATGGCGGTCGTTGACGCTGCACTTCGTGGCCAGCTTTGGTTTGTCCAGTTTCTCCATACGCAAGTATAAGCAGGTATATTCTGGTATATTGTCGGATGAAAAAACAGGAAGTGTTCACAACAATATACTTATTATACTTCCATTACTATTCTTGTATTCCAATCATAATATATTAAACAAGATTAGTTAAGTATATCATGTTGCAAATCTTCCCAACTTAAGTATCATCAGTAAAGAAACATCACGAAAAATCCCCAAGGAATTTCTGGCTTCACTTCTCCCATCCCACCAGCACCAGCCGGTGCCTGGCGTGGGATGAGGATCAGCTCCCTGGGGAAGCTGTGGATCGTGTAGGACACCTTGGGCGCCGGAAAGATAAGCCGCTCCACCACGTTCCAACTGCTCCTTCGACACGCCACGGCGCGTTGCGGAAAGATGGCGGTGACTTGGAGAAAAAAGAGAACATGGGGTCAAAGGGATATTCCCTTACATAGGCCTTATATAGGCCTTATATATGGTAGGTCCCTCCAATTTAGGATCCTGGAATTCCCATTGATGGGGTAGAGAAAAGTGATGGATACTGATGGATACTGATGGTTGATGATGGTTGATAAATGTTGATCTGGTTGGTGGTTTTAACCCTACCCCTCTGAAAAATGATGGACAACTCGTCAGTTGGGATGATGAAATTCCCAATATATGGAAAAATAAAATTCATGTTCCAAACCACCAACCAGTGATGGTTGACTGGTTGATGTTTTGTTTTTGCGGAAAAACAAGCATTATCTCTAGTTTCGCCCCATCTGGCTGGGAAAATCTGACACTCTTGTAAGGGTAAACGTGTACAATGTGAATCAATGTAAGGCCCCCAATAGCGTTGGTGAAGATAACTCCAATTTCACTATGGTGTTTGACACTTGTAACATCTAGATTAGCTAGAGTATTCATGATGTTTACGAAACAACAATCACGAATCACCTTTTTTTTGGGCCCCACACGCGACATGGAACCAGGGGGCAACGCCAACAGTGGATGGATGTCTCCATGGTGATCTGTGCAGATTCACCCTGTCCTTACTCATCAGGATTCATTTATGTATATAATATTATGTAACATCTATATATATATGCAATATGTCATTTAATGGATTTTAATATCAATCATATTTTTACATTTACATATTATATATATATACAGATATTGTTGTCGCATGAGTCGCATGTGTTCATTCGCTTTATTATTGTTGCAGTGCCAAGCAGGCTTGAAAGGACCTCCCCAAATCCAAGCGTGCAACGCAGCCGAGCTTCGATTGTGAATTCAGCAACACCCACATTCAACTTGTCACCCCTTCAGCGACGAAATGACGCTGAAGCAAGTGCCATTTGGCAGTCCAGTGGCCATTGCATGGGGCAAAGCGGGACAGTGTCTGGGATGTCTGGGCGTGGGCCCAACGGCACAGGTCTGTCCTACTTTCAAGCAGGGGTCCTGCATTGACAAAGCTCAGTTGGGTGGGCAGTTTCTGACTCTCCCCCAGGTTTTCGTGCGGGACATCTGCCCAAAAATTGCTTATTATTTGACAGCGAAATCCCAAGCCGTGAGAGCCATGTTTTAACATGTTTAGCTGAGTCTAAACTCCTCAACTCCTCAACTGTCCCTTTCCATTTTTCAAGTCTCTGTCAGGGACCTGTGGTTGACGTTTGTTGTGCCGTGTCGAAGAAGTGTGACCTACAACGTATGCTATATGCATCTTTGTGGTTTGACAGGCTTGGAGCCCGATTCAGCTGCCATGTTGAAAAGAAAATCGGGCAAACCAGTCAAACATTCCTGGGACATTCCCTGGATCCATGGCCACTGTCTGAGAAGGTACGGCTAACCCAACAAATTTCTGGGTAAATTATAATACTTCACTAACCTGAATTAAGGCCATTTGGGGATGATTTCCCTTACTAACTATGATTTCCAGTGAGGTCGCAGTGAGGTCGTTATAATTTACCCAGAAATTTTCGCAAATTCTACCCACGTCCCACATCCTTTCAGAAGCTACGGCTGGATCCATAGGGATTCATTTTCGACACCAACTGCCCCACCCGTTTCACCCAGTTTTTCCCTGGCGAAACCCACCGTTTTTTCCCATGGAAAAACAACGAAGTCCCAGCGCCTCAAGGTCCTGGCTGGGAAAGATCACCACCTGAGTAGCTAGTAGCGTGGATATTATGACATGGATCATAGTAGTGTTGTGATAATTGATATATATATATATATATATCCATATATAAATAGTAAATATTGGAATAATATATATATATATATATATATATAGAATTGGAATGTGTATATAAAAATATAGCTATGAAAATATTTGTAGTACTATTGTTGTTACTATAATTAGTGGTAGTATGATCAGTATTTCTGCTATATATGTAGAAATCATACTTAGGATGTTTAGAACCATAATATTCCATTCATTGTTATTGTTTCTAGAATATTGTAGAATTAGCTAGACCCATAATAGGAATATATATATATATACACATAATAGGGGTACATGTTATTGATGTAAGCGGAACACACCATACGGTGGTGGGTACCAACTTAGTACAGCTTAAGCATTTTATGGGGATATTCATGGGAATACAAACGGGATGTAATATGATATAATCAACCAAGTGGATATGATTTTGAGTGTCTGAAAATTGGAAAAATAGCACCCCAAATGATTTAAATGTCAATGTGTCTTAGGAAACATGCTGATTCACCGGTGGATTTGGGGGTATCGTATTCCAAGCAACCCCCCCTTGGAATACCAACAATTCGGATCATGGGAGGTAAACAATAGCCATAAAGGGAAGATCGTAGGGGGTTGAATGAAGATATCGTTATATAATGCTATATAATACACATATCACTACCTGATGGTGGGTAAACTGACTAGTTTGAAAGTTCCTGGATAAAGACTTACAAATTAAAACTGGACAACAACATGTATGATTTTTCATGGAAGTAGACAAACCGCGGATTCTTACCACTGGATTGACAGGTTTTGTGACTCATTTACCGCTGGATTACAGTAATTGTTGTTGATCACTGCTATGGTGGCTAAATGAGTCGATGAACTTTCAGTGCCAAGGTGATCCAATCAATCATCACTAAAGTTAATGATCATCACTCATCAATGATTAATGAGTCAATCTTAATTTATTAATCATCATCTTGTGGAATTTAGAATGCATGTTGAAAAATGGGCCACCTTGGACACCTAGCACCTCCATAACTTTCTGGACATTCCGCAGGTGTTTTGAGAAAGCCCAGATTTCAGGACATCAAAAACCCAGATTTTGGCTGTTTCCCACATTTGCCCCAGGTGGTGATTGGTTAAAACCCAATAAAACCCTATAAAGGTCTCGCTGCGAGGCTCCGATAAACCATCCCTGACATGACAAAAAACCCGTGCCGTTAATGTTTCATCACTACTGTATATCTATCTTATCATTTTTCTGAAAACATAGCATTATAATAACATTCCCATAGTCATCCTGATTCCGAACAAAAAAACCTGTTCAATCCCATGACATTTTCTTGACAAAAAAACGGATCCGAATCAGTTTCCCAGGATTTCATGTTTACTTTGTGATTCCCCAAGCATGGAGCTGTCCAAAATGTGGGTACCCGTGACATCCGTTTGGATATCCATGTCATCCAGCCATCCAGCGATGGGGATTCCCCGAAACACACGCGTGCCGCACGCACCTCGTCCACCATGGCCACAAAGTTCTTGCTGTCTGCGGGGCATTTCAAGCTGATGCCCAGCGCCTCCCCGTAGTCTGAGAAGTTGCTGTGTGATTTTTTACGACAAGACATGGGGATTTGGCGTCATTGAAAATACCTTGGTTGATTGGTTACTAGAGGGACTTATACTACCTAATTTACTAGGGATGTTAAGGTGAAATGAACTTTGTTGACTTGATTCAAGTTGCGTGAATGTATTTTAATTTGATCTAATTTGAATTATGTAATTAGATTTAACCAACATAATTTTTGATTTGACCTCTTGCCTGATAACCGTGCTGCGGAAACAATCAGAGAGTGGGTTGTTGCTTCATGTTCCTTCAATTATGATTTGATTCGGAATGGGAATCCAGCGAAGAAGCGTAGTGAATCGGAATCCGTGGAGTACTCTTTGGTGATTCAATCTGGGAACTCCTGTTGAATCGTGCCAGAAATCCAAGTGGACTCAAGAAATCAGGATTTTTCTGAGTATCAATGGTTTCATTAACCAATGGATTATATGTATCAATCTTAGTATTCAATGTATAAATGGTGACTGGGGAGGATTTTCCAATGGATTGCTTTAAGCAAAAATTTACAGAACCTCCATATTTCATGAGAAAATCCATGGTTTCAACCAATCCATTGAGAGCCTTTTTGGGTGAAATGGAAGTATTCCCCAATTTCTCCCGGCACCTGCAACTCCTTGAAGGAATGCCTCAGAGGCACTACATATATATATATATAATTATATATATATACGCATCCCATCAATTTACTAAGCGCTTTGACACTTGCACATGTGAATATATATATAGTTGCATATATATATATAAACACACATGTGTGTGTGTGTAGGTAGGTACAAATGGCATACATGCATGTGCCGTATACATAAAGATGCTCAACAAAATAAATACAGCATTGGTGTATATATATATATCATGTCACGCAAGTGTATGCATCCTATCAATTTCAAACATACTGCATTTTCAACCACCTCAAATATTAAGAGACATCATCCGTAAAAGAATTGAACAACACATTATCGTGCTCAAGGCGGTTTCCAGTAAAACCACATGACATTTGAGGCTTCTCACACCACCAAAAAAACATGTGCAATGACATCCAGATTCAGTAAAACGTATGCATGCGCGTTAGGACCATTAGGGAGCTATCTAACGATAGATTGATAATTAAACTTATGTGTTCTTATGTCTGATGAAAACAACACAGCAACTGTACACTCGACAGTTAATTCAACAACAAAAATAACACAAATGTGATTTCAACAGATTAAACTCAGCAACTCTTTCCAGCACCCACAAGTTTGGTACAGCGGTTCCTCCCCGCGAGGAACACTTTGTTGTGCAAGTGCTTCTCCATATCTTGATTTTCCGGAGCCGAACCTGAGATCTTGGTGCCATTGGTGCATGTTTCAAACCCAGGAGAGCATAAAAATCTTGTATTTCATTAAAAAAAAAAACATATCTATATATAATTATAATGTAAATACTCATAGTACATTATAACGTATATGTAATTCTGTAACTATGTGCATATGATTGTATATGATTATAGATGATTACATATATTATATACATATATATATGTCCAATACAAAACGGTTGAATGCAGCAGCACACCTTCGAAGATCAGCAAGGTGAAACCTCGCGACTTCTTCAGCACTTGGTGCAAATGTTGACCCCCCGGCAGAGAGACATCCTGAGGCAAGGCTTGGCCAGGCAAGGCTGGGTAGCACTTCACCAGCTTTTCAGATTCCCCCGCAAAAAACAAACACAAAATCTCGGATGTTTTACTTTACCATTGATTTAGTATATACATATATATATACATATACATATATATATATATATATATTGTTGTTTCAATATGTTTCAATAACACAGCAAACATAATTACCGACATAGTTTAACATCTAAAAACTTGTCAATCTACTTGAAGTTGGCTCCTTTTTAGGTCTACTAGCTTGACCGGCTTGACCCACACTGGCCCATGTCCTTCGATGATTCACTGATTAATTTTAAACAGAACCTTATTTTCTGTAGCTATGGAGATCCTAAAAAGGAGGTACGTTAGTACCAGATTTTGGGCCACATTTTGTGGGCATATTCCCTTACATAGGCCTTATATAGGCCTGGTGGGTACCTCCATTTAGGTTGCTATATATGGAAACACTACCAGAGAGTAGTCTGGATCTTTAAACCTACGATATACCCAACTACGATTTAAGGTCGGCCAATTTTGGAATGATTTTCTGTGCAAACCATGATAAAAACGGGCTTTGGACCTAGTGAGGTCGCTGCTTTGTCACTTGGCCTGCTGGACCAATTCCCTAGGCCCTAGCTATGCTATAATTCGATGATCTTCCCAGATATAACCGCCATTTATAGGTTATGTTTCATTTTTTCCCATATTTCCCGATGTGTTTTCCAGCATCCCCTACTCCCACACTGCAATTTGGAAACAACATCTGGAAACTCTTCACTGAACTATCCCTTAAATAATCTTGAATCATGTGTACCTATAGAATCCAATATGATGCTTATTTATAAGTGTATGTATAAGTGTATGTATAAGTGTATGTATAAGTGTATGTATAAGTGCATGTATAAGTGTATGTATAAGTGCATGTATAAGTGTATGTATAAGTGTATGTATAAGTGTATGTATAAGTGTATGTATAAGTGTATGTATAAGTGTATGTATAAGT